>Ga0210017_1003077_pt1 | contig 14126 bp, 19 predicted proteins | sample CryGeyCG2014_020_FD_183966 | JGI IMG/M metagenome (GOLD analysis project Ga0210017, IMG submission 183966) | Groundwater microbial communities from aquifer - Crystal Geyser CG08_land_8/20/14_0.20 (SPAdes) (version 2) | ecosystem: Environmental > Aquatic > Deep subsurface > Groundwater | place... | reverse complement strand
GGGGCTGAAAGTTGAAACATTGACCTCAGACGGAGAGAAGATAAAACCGAAGCAAGCATTGCTGAGAATTCACGGCAACACGCGAACGATACTCTCAGCTGAACGTACGACCCTAAATATTCTCTGCCGTATGAGCGGCATCGCTACAACCACGAGAAAACTGGTAGAAAAACTTCAGAAAGCCAAGCTCAAGACGAGAATAGCGTGCACGCGAAAGACGGCTCCTGGACTGTTGTATTTGGACAAGAAGGCTGTTCTAGTAGGCGGCGGTGACACGCATAGGTTGCATTTGGATGACTTGGTGTTGATTAAGGACAATCATATCGCCGTTGCTGGAAGCATCGAGGTCGCAGTGAAAAGAGCTAAGGAAATGGGCTCTTTCAGCAAGAAAATAGAGGTTGAGGTGTCAAGCGCTGGGGGTGCGTTGGCTGCTGCGAAAGCTGGGGCAGACATAATCATGCTCGATAACTTCTCTCCGAAACAAGTGGAAAAAGCCGTGAATCAATTGAAGAAAGCAGGTTTTCTTGGAAAGGTCTTGATAGAAGCCAGTGGCGGAATCACAGCCGAGAACATTCTGGAATTTGCTTCAAAGCAGGTTGACATCGTAAGCCTTGGCGAATTGACACACAGCGCCAAAACGTTAGATTTGAGTCTGGAAATCACCAGGATCAAGGAGAATGGGGGCTGACGTTGACTTTAGCCGACCAAAGAGATTATGGCCGCTTCTATAATCGCACCTGCTAGGAGCAGACCGGCGCAGACACCGATCAGAATCCCTGTGCTTCGAAGCTCACCCTTAGCTCTGCGCTGCACTATGCGCCAAGTTAACCACACGCTTTCAGAAAGGGCGATGGAGTATGCAAAGAACTCGAGCCATGTGAATGGGAAAAGGAACAGAAGCAGGAAAATTGGCAGAGCAGGCACACCGCTCATTGCGCTGTCTGCAGCAATCATGCGTCAAGTAGTGTGCAACACGTAAAATCCGAAAAACGGGCCTGCTATAGGCACAAACATGACGAGGCATATTGGAAAATTGTTTGCGAAAATAGTCCCTGTGCTGCCCAAGATAGTCATGTTTCTTATGTCCTTTTGCATCTGTTCAAGCTGTTTGCTTAATGATTGCGACTCTTCGCTGCTAAGAGGAGCCAGGACGCCAGCTATTGCCACGGCTATGGAAAGAAGCAGGAACGCAAAGATTGACAGAACTCGTTTTCTTCTTGTCGTGGATTCTCTCCAAAAATCAAGCATGACCTCATAACTCCTTAAACAGTTTTATCCTTCGGGTTGACTCTGAGCGCTCTGAAGCCCCTAGCACATGGGTTCAACATTTCCGTGATATTAACTTTCTTCAGGACTCCGTTGGTGTCTTCCGCGTAGCCTCTGATGTCATGTTCAGCCGTTATGAGAGAGTAGAGGTAAACTCCTTTGTCAGCAAATCCTGGCTGACATTTGGAGGGCAAACCCAGCAGAATCGGTTGATTCTCCTTAACAACCTTATCACAAACGTACAATATAGCATGTGCTCCACAAGTCAATTCTGCAATCCTCACTGGGATGCTTTCTTTTCCAATGGCCAGAACCTCGATTCCATATTTTTGTGTTATCTCGCCTGCGATTCTTCGCAGTCTGGGCAGGATTTTGAGAAGGTGGCGCTTGGCCTTGGCGGAAATCTTCATGTTGGAGAACTGTATCGGAGACAACTCTTCCAGCGAAACAGCGCCCAACGACATGTCAAGGTGCACCACATCCGCCTTCACCTTTCCAATAAGTTCCCTACAAAGCTCAGCTTCATGCACTATAACTTCGTGCCCGTCTTCAGCACTGACGAAGATAGGTTCCGCCAACACCGCACTTGCCTCCCTATACGGGGGACAGACCAAGACGGATGCCGAAGCAACTATCTGCAGAGGCTCAAACCGCTCATTCAGTATGGCGGTCGAGGAATCTGCGGAAACAATCTTCAAGCAGTTTCACCTTGCCATCTTATAAACCACCAATCAGAATTTAGCTTTGCTGTTTCAATCGGGCAACTGTCGGAGATTCAGTCCTAGGAGGAATATTTCAGAGCTCTTGGCTCGGCTTGCTGCAGGCTTTATTATTTTCACTGTCTGAAAGTGCTTCCTCATTTTCTGAATGAAATCGTCCAACAGGTCTCCTTGGAAAGCTTTCACGAAAAAGTTTCCATGAGGTCTGAGCGTTTCGTAAGATATCTCCAGCGCCTGCTGCGCTAGGTCTATTTGGCGGGCATGGTCAACTTCCCATATTCCGGAAATGTTCGGGGAAGCATCTGAAATCACTACGTCCGCCTTTCTCGGAAGCAATTCCAAAATCTGCTCTAGGGTTTCCCGTTCAGTCATGTCGCCCACTATCGTTCTAACATAACTTTGAGGAAATGGCTCAATAGGCTTCAAGTCAACTCCTAAAATGAAGCCTTTGTTTCCGATAATTCTCTTGGCAACCTGAATCCATCCGCCTGGCGCGGCACCCAAGTCAATGACGACGTCGCCGTACTTTATGAAGTCATACTTTTTCACGGCTTGAATCAGCTTGTAGGATGCTCTGGAGCGGTATTTTTCTTCTCTTGCTTTTTTGTAATAATAGTCTCTTTTTCTGTCCTGTATCCATGCCTTGGGCAAGACTAGCTGTCTCCCACGGCGCCAGATTCGCCCTTGGCTATCAGTAGAATCCAGTCTGTGAGTCTTTCACAGTTCTTCGGCGAAATAGTGCTCGATGGATCGCATCTGGGATTGTCTTGGCACATCAAGCATGGACAGTCTGATATCGATTCAATTGAGGCTGGGAGTCTTTTCGGATAGAGCCTGTAGGTCCATCTGCCGTCGCAGAGTTCCTTGGCTCGGCGAATCAGCCCTTTATTCTCAAGCTTTATGGAGATTCTCGATCCTTCTCGGCTGCTTGCCCCCAAGTTGCGCCACAGTTCCGATTGCAGCACGCCCTCGAAGCCGGTGTTCATCACGAATTGGAGGGCCTTCTGTTCTAGGTCGTTGCGTTTCGGCATCTTCACCAGTTCCAAGTCTCTATGTTAATATATATGCGGTTTTGAATAAAAAGATGTATGCCGGTATTTGAAAATAACGCATGTTGAAGGACGCAGAAAATGAAGGATAAAAAAGCAAGTGACTCCTACTGTTTAGGAATTGAGTCAACAGCAGACGACTTCAGCGTCGGAGTGTCAACATTCAAAGGCAGAATATTAGCGAACATAAGAAGCCAATACGTGCCCGTTGAAGGCGGTATCCACCCAAGAGAAGCAGCAAGACACCACGCGGAAGTAGCAAGCAACGTACTCGAAGAAGCCTTTTCAAAATCCAAGATAAAGCCCAAAAACGTTTCGGTTGTCTCTTTCTCTCAAGGTCCCGGGCTGGGTCCTTGCCTTCGAACTGGTGCGACTGTTGCACGCGCTTTAGCATCTTATCTCAACGTTCCTCTCGTCGGGGTCAACCACTGCATAGCGCATGTTGAGATAGGGAAACTGAAAACGGGCGCAAAGGACCCGGTTACGCTGTACGTTTCGGGCGGAAACACCATAGTCTCGGCCTTTGATTCTGGACGTTACAGAGTCTTTGGCGAAACACTGGACATTGCCCTTGGAAACTGTTTAGACGTTTTCGCAAGAGAGGCGGGGTTACATCAAACGGAGGGTAAGCCTTTTGGGGCTGTTGTTGAAGACCTTGCCGCAAAAGGAAAAAAGCTCATTCCATTGCCATACTCGGTTAAGGGAATGGACATTTCTCTGAGCGGATTGTTGACAGCTTTGACCAATCTGCTCAAGAGAAGGGAGTACAAGCTTGAAGACTTGTGCTATAGCCTTCAGGAAACAGCCTTTTCGATGGTCACAGAGGTGACTGAAAGAGCTTTGGCGCACACTGAGAAGAAAGAGGTTCTGCTGACGGGTGGAGTAGCAGCTAACAAGAGACTGCAGTTGATGATCAAGGCGATTGCCGAGGAGCACGATGCAAGATTTTGTGCAATTCCAAGCGAGTTCGTCGTTGACAACGGTGCAATGGTTGCTTGGACGGGAGTGCTGGCTTATACTCACGGCGTGGTCACACCGATTGACAAAAGCTTTGTGAAGTTGAGATGGCGGCTTGAAGAGGTTGAAATTCCGTGGGTAGAATGAACCGCCCATTGCTGATAAAGAAAGGTGCAGAAGCAAGCCTCTACCTTGCAGACTGGCACGGCAGAAAGGTAGTGATGAAGTGCCGTTTGCCCAAGAAGTATCGTCCATCAAGTTTGGATGAGCATATCCGAACTTACCGGACAATTCATGAGCCACAGTTGATGCATGAAGCCAAAAGGGCTGGGGTTCCAACGCCGACAATCTTTCTAGTCGACGTGAAAAATACGATCATCGTCATGGAGTTTATCGAAGGGAAACAGGTAAAACGGCTTTTGGCGGAGGTTTCGGCAAGCAGGAGACAGTTGCTGTGCTTGAAGATTGGCGAACTCATCGGCAAGCTTCATCGATGCGGAATAATTCACGGTGACTTGACCACTTCAAACATGATTCTAAGCCCTGATGGGAAAGTCTTCTTTGTGGACTTTGGGCTCGGCGAGAAAACAAGGGAGTTGGAGGCCAGAGGAGTAGATTTGCACCTCATGAAAAGGGCCTTGCAGAGCGCGCATTTCCGTTTTGCGGGAGAGTGTTTTGACGCTGTGAGCAAAGGCTATTTCAGGGTCTTAGGATGTGAAGTTGGAAAAAGTGTTTTAGACAAGGTGAGAGAGATAGAGAAAAGAGGGCGTTACGTTTCCGAGAGAAGAGAGGAATGATTGATGATTAAGAGCGTTTGGTGCGTAACCTTCTACGTTTCCGATCTAAAGAAAGCCTCGCAATTCTATGAAAAGACTCTGGGCTTGGAGAAAAAGTACGAGTTTTCAAGCTACGTTGGCTTCCAATGCGGCAACCTAGAAATAGGACTAATTTCCCAAGCCGAAAAACGGAAAGTGCCAAGTCGAAAGTCGCCTTCAGTAGAGTTTCTAGTCGATGATGTTGACAAGACATACAAAGAGTTGAAAGCCAAGGGTGCCAGGTTCATCAAGGAATTGCACGACGAAACTTGGGGTGGAAGAGAAGCTGCGTTCACAGACGCAGATGGCAACGTTTTGGAAATTGTTCAGATAGACTGGGAAAAGTATTTTGATATTTCAGCAAAAGGTGCAAAGAAAAGCCGTTGAGCAGCATGAATCTCCAACTTGAAGGCAGAGTAGTATTCTTCGCGACAAACAACATTAACAAGTTTAACGAGGCTCGGAAAGTGTTGGGAGAGTACGGAATAGCAGCAGGCATGCTCAGAGTAAAAAATCTGGAAGTCCAAAGCGACAGTCTAGAGGAAATTGCCCGGGCAAGCGTCGCAGATGCTTTTGAAAGGTGTCACCTGCCGATCATTGTTGAAGACGCCGGGCTGTTCATAGAGGCTTTAAGCGGGTTTCCTGGCCCGTACGCAGCTTATGTTTACAAGACAATTGGGAACGACGGATTATTGAAACTGATGAGAGACATCGAAAACAGGAAAGCAAGGTTCCAGTCAGTGATAACCTATCTTTCGGCAAAGACCGAATCACCCATATGCTTTGGCGGCGAGGTCGCAGGAGAGATCGTGGAGGAAGAGAGGAGAAAGGGCCGTGAATCTGGCTTTGGTTTCGATCCTATCTTCAAGCCAGTCAACAGTGCCAGAACCTTCGCGGAAATGGACACGGCTGAGAAAAACAAGTGTTCTCATCGGGCGAGGGCTTTGCGCAAGTTTGCAGAATGGTACGGAAAGCTTCCATGATGAAGACCAAGACCATTCTTGTCTTGAATCAATAATCTTAGCGCGCGTTTCAATTTGTTACATTTCTCACAGTTTCCAAGATAGGTAGGATTAGATCAAAATGTCAGAAGCCAGCGATGTGATACCATTCCCCGAGCGGGAAGAAATGGAGCTAAAGAGGCCCCAAAAAGTTATTATTGGTCTCAATTTCATGCTGAGTTGGTGAAGAGGCCAATGCCCCATGAAAAGCGGCATCTCAAGGTTTATTCTGCCGGAGCAGTTGCTCCACCTCTCCGTGATGCCATAGCTATTTTTGAAAAAGCGTCCAAGGTAGAATGCGACTTGAGGATAGGCAAACCAGAAGACCTTTTGAAAGAAATAGCGAAATTCAAAAAGGGCAATGTCTTCTCTTCCGGAGCCGAATACATTCTCGATGACGCAGAAGATCAAGGGCTGATAGCTTCTACCAACACATCTGAATGAGGAGAAATGAGGTTTGGTTGAAGGTTCGATAATCTCGAAGAGAAACGCCTACGTCGCGATCCTCACCATGGGCATCGTGAGCATGCTCGGAGACATAGTTTACGAGTCAGGTAGAGGAATTGCCCCAGATTATCTCAGGTTCCTCGGCGCATCAGCGTTTCTGGTAGGTGCAGTCAGCGGTGCAGGGGAGTTCATAGGCTACTCCTTGAGGCTTGTTAGCGGAAATCTCTCAGACAGAAGTCGAGCCTACTGGCTCTTCATCTTCGTCGGCTACGGCCTGATACTGGCGATACCCCTCATAGGTTTCACCTTCAGCATCGAAGTGGTGATGGCTCTGCTACTCTTGGAGAGGCTTGGGAAAGCAATCAGATCCCCCTCTAGGGACACGGTCATCTCCATAGTTAGCAAAAGCGTCGGCTCTGGAAAAGCATTCGGGCTCCACGAGGCCATCGACCAGAAGGCGCCGTGATCGGCCCACTGATCCTTGGCGGCGCGATGTTCTACACCGCGAACAGTTACCCCATCGCCTTCAAGATCCTGTTAATCCCTTTCGCCCTAATGCTTGTTGCAATAGCCTACACTTACAGGAAGATCGGGAAAACTGTAGAGGTCGAAGCTAAGAACATTAAGGAAGAAGGAACCTCTCTAACCCGGGGCTTCTGGATTTACTGCATAGCGATTTTCCTGAATACCCTCGGGCTTATCCCCGTTGCCCTTATACTCTACACAGGTTCCTCTATTCTCCAACCGCTGGGTCAGCAATGGATAGTACCTCTTCTCTACGTCGTTGTACAGGCCGTTGACGCTCCTATGGCTTTGGTCTCCGGTCACCTCTTTGATAAGTTGGGAGTGAAGCTTCTTGTGCTGCCTTTCATCCTGGCAATATTTCCCGCTTTTTTCGTCTCTTATGGAGGTCTCCTCGGTGTAATCGTTGCATGCATAATATTCGGCTTGGTCTTAGGTATGCAGGAGTCGATTTACCGTGCTGCAGTATGCGACCTTGTTCCATTGTGTAGGAGGGGCACCGCCTACGGTATTTTCAATACGGCCCTAGGCCTCGGCACGCTCGCAAGCGGCGTCATCTTTGGCTTCCTCATAGATTATGGTTACTCGGCGGCAGTATTGATGGGATTAGCTATAGTGTTCCAGATGGGCGCAATCATAGCCTTAAGGAGCGACAAACAGCTTTTTTCAAATAGTGCAAAAAAAGGAATAAACTGATTATAGGCTAGCGATTTCCAAGCTTCCATTCAGTTTAAGCTAACGCCCGCTCACCATAACGCCTCGTCGATCGATCCTAGCTCGCTTATTAGCACCTATCTCTCTCTGTTTTTCAAAAAAGCGATGCAGGCGCTTCTGGTGATATCCGTTCTGTTGGTCTTGAGAAGCTCAGCTGCTCCATCTAGGCGATCAACCAGCTCCTCTTCGAGCTTAATTTCTACTCGTTTCTTCACTTTGCGCCCACCCCAGATGTCAAAGGATCGATCGTGCTATGAAACGTATTCTTGCATACTCCTTTGGCTCTCAGGAACAGGCTGCCCAGACCTTCAGGGTTCAAGAACTTCCTTAGAGCCCCCGTGAGTTTCTCGCGCGCGCCCACGCTAAAAACCAAAAAAGTGATTGTTACACTACTGTTACACGAAATTGTTACAAAACAATGTTGCTTAACATCTTTTCCTTGTTAGCGCGCGCATGCGTGTTCCTAAAATGGTTGAAAGTGGTCTTAAGTCCGTTTTTGCATACTTAGATCTATTGTGGATTTGTTTGATGAACGTGTTTTGGCTGCGCCTAAGGAATAAAAACCATTTTACACCAATTTCTGAACAAGCATGCGCGCTAAATTGACAAAACTTGTTTTTCGCCTATATTGAATCTGCCTCTCTGTTTCGGATTTGAGCGTTTATCTGTGTGCTTGAAAATTGTGTAACTATCTGTTAAGTCTCTGAAACCTTCTGGATTGTCGTCCTCAACTGAGATAGTGGCAATTCCATTTTCGTGAATCGTTTCAATTTTGCAGGGGGCTATGTTTTCATCCCACGCATTAGCCACAAGCTCTCTGATAATGTAGCTCTTAGGCTTTCCAAGCTGTAGAGCTTTTAAGCCGTCTTTATCGACTTCAAACCAACTCTTTCTTTTCGTGTTCATTCACTCACCTTATGGATGTGGCTTTTGCGCGCGCTAGTGCGATCACTTGCTGGCAAAGGACATAAATACCGAAACTGCAAATCGAATAATAAGGTGTTGATGGAAACATGGTTGACAAGAAATCCTTAAGCCTTCTCAAGGAGATGCTCGAATCCTTTGGGCCCGCCGGGTTCGAAGTTGAAACAGCCGCGATTGTAAAGAAGGCGGTTAAGGTTTATGCCGACGAAGTGATGACTGATAAGCTGGGTTCAGTGATTTTTACTCACAAGGGCACGTCTGAGCTGCCTCGCGTTTTGCTTGCAGGACACATCGATGAGGTTGGCTTCGTTGTCTCTGGAATTGAAGATCGAACCGGTTTTCTCACGTTCAATCCTTTAGGTGGGTGGTGGGATCAGGTGCTTCTTTCGCAGCGCGTTGTCGTCAGGACAGAGAAAGGTGATATTCCAGGAGTCATCGCGGCGAAGCCGCCGCACTTGTTGTCGCCTGATGAGATGAAAAAAGTTGTGGAAAAGAAATTCATGTTCATCGACATCGGCGCGACCAGCAAAAAGGAGGCTGAGGGCATGGGTGTCAGGATTGGTGACCCTGTCGTGCCTTTCTCAGGTTTTTCGGTTATCCGTGACGGGAAGCTAGGGATGGGGAAGGCGTTTGATGACAGGATAGGTGCTTTCATCGCGATGGAAGTCGTGCGCAGGCTTGCTGAGCAGAAGGTCAAGCATCCAAACACCGTGTACGGTGCGGCGACGGTGCAGGAAGAGGTTGGCTCAAGGGGTGCGGCAACAGTTGCTCACATGGTTGATCCGGACGTAGCGATTGTTCTGGAAGTGGACATTGCGGGCGATGTTCCTGGAGTGCAGCCACAGGAGGCGCCTACCAAGATGGGGAAAGGGCCGTCAATCTTGACGTTTGACAGTTCTATGATTCCTAATCAAGCTCTCAAACAGTTTGTCATAGACACGGCGAAGAAGGCGAAGATTCCATATCAGCTTTCGTTGGTGGCAATGGGAGGAACGGATGCCAGTAGGATTCATATGAGTCGGGCTGGTTGTCCCAGCATTGTCATAAGCGCGCCGACGCGGCATATTCATTCGCACGTTGGCATCTTAAGCTTTGATGATGTGGAGAACGCAATAAAGCTGACGCTGGAATTGATCAGGAGGTTTGACAAGAAAACAGTCAGCAGCTTCACGGCTTTCTAAACGCGAAACCATTCCACTTTTCTTCGTGTCATTTGTGATAAAAAAAGAGAGGCAGTTCTCTCTTCCTGCTTCTAGGTCCGTTATGCGTGGTTTTTGGTGTTTTCAAGCTCACGCCTATGTTAATGCTTGGTGTCCTTGCCTAGGCTTCTTCTTGTCTCGTTGAGTGTCTCTTTTGCTTTTGGCGCTTGTTCATGGAGTTTGGAAATCTTCTCGCACTTGTAGTCGTCACAGTAGGCACAGTTCTTCACGTTTCTCCCTTGTCCGCACTTTCTGATCTCACATATTTTAGTATAGTTGAAGACACGCGTTCCTCTCGTGACGCAGCCGTCGCAGTTGATGTCTTCTGGCTTGAACGGGTGACCGTACTCTTTTGTCCACAACTCTGCCACTCTCTTCCTTTCGGCATCGTCGTTCATCTTCGTCGCCTTGAAGGTCGGGCAATCAGAACACGTGATTCCACAATGGGCTATAATCTTCTCCATCATGATCCCTCAGATGGGAATAGCTTTTGCACAACGCCACTAATATCTGTAGCGCGTGCTAAATCAGGGCCGCCAGAACAAGTAAATCTTCGTTTGCAACAGGAAGCCGCAGATCTTGATTAAATCAGCAAGCTTGTCCATGCTTGCGCTCTCAATTTTCCGGGCATATGTCTCATCTGCGCTATGTCCTTTTCAGGGCGCGAGCTAACTGATGTGGCTCCAAACCTCCTCTCCCCGTCCGAGTTTTCTCCGACACCGGCAGCAGGACACGGACACGCGTCTATTTGTCATCAAGATCATCAAAGACGGGCAAAAGAGGAGCCTAAACGAGTCTTGAAATGTTGTAAGCCTTAAAATTTGCGCTGCCGACACTTGCTACCCTGAAAAATACAAGGGGATACTAGAACATTGTTAGGTACACGGGCCCTCAACGCTCCTAGCCCCCCTATTTTTTCACCGCTGAAAACACCCGCCCCATAGGAGCTACTCAAAAATTTGTAGGCACAGTCCAGGAACTGTTGCCTGTCTTTCGCTGCGCGCGCTAGTCTCTTAGAGGTGGGGTTTGAATATGTTACGGACATGGACGGAAAGAACCTCTTCAGGAAGCGGAAGTGAATAAAGGGGATACATAATTTTAGAAATGAATCAACATTCTTAAATATTTGTCTATCTTCGCTATACAGAGTCTAAGTGACACAGTATGCCTAAGCAGGAAAAAGGAAAATCCCATCAGATAAGGCCAGTAAGCAAGCGACCTCCAAGCTGGTGCAAGTACCAACCAGAAGAGGTGGAAGCTCTTGTTGTCAAGCTGGCAAAGGAAGGCAACAGCCCGAGCCGTATAGGAACAATCCTGAGAGACCAGTACTCTATTCCCTTAGTGAAGCCCATAACGGGCAAGACCGTGCTGCAAATTCTGAAAGCTTCTGAGCTTGCTCCTGCAATGCCGGAGGATTTGGGAAACTTGGTGAAGAAGGCTGAAAGTCTCGGCTTGCATCTTGAGAAGAACAAGAAGGACCTGAATAACAAAAGGGCGTTGCAGATGGTTGAAGCGAAAATCTACCAACTCTCAAGGTACTATAAACGCGAAGGCGTCCTGCCGACTAATTGGAAATACGAGCCGAAAATAGCTTCATTGACCTAAGCCCAGTGGTGTGCACAATTTTTTGGCGCCTAACTTGCTGCATGATGACAACTCGTAGAATACACCAGATTTAAATGTCTGAACAATTTAGCTTCTTAACCTAGCGTGAATGCCATGGCAGTGGATGAAAACCAGATTGCATGTTTCTCAGATTCAGCCGCACGGGCAGCCGCGACAATTGTGGAAACTGTCAAGGAAGACGGGCTCATTTATGTTTTCTCACATCTAGATGCTGACGGCATCTCAGCGGCAGGCATAATCGGCAAGATGTTGGCCAGACTCGATGCTAAGTTTAGGATTCAGGTAACCCAATGGATCAACGACAAAACCGTAAGCGAAATACTTTCGGAAAAGCCGCAGCTGATAGTCTTTTCAGACCTAGGAAGCGGCTACATAGACTTTATAAATGACAAACTCGCAACCTTCAAAACCGTAATTCTGGATCATCATCAGATCATCGGCGAAGAAAAGGACAACATTGTGCAAGTAAACCCACACGTGCATGGGATTGATGGCGCGCGTGACATAAGCGGTGCAGGCGTTGCATATTTTGTAGCTAAAGCTATAGACAAAGTTAACATTGACCTAGCGCCTGTTGCTGTGGTCGGAGCGCTTGGAGACCTGCAGGACAAGTATGATCAGAGATTGCTGGGCGGGGTTAATGAGAAGATTGTTGAAGACGCAACAAGTGCGGGTCTGTTAACGGTTGAGAAGGATCTGATATTCTTCGGCAGAGAAACGCGACCCATACACAGAACTTTGGCATCAACAACCAACCCGTTCATACCTGGCATAAGCGGTGAAGAAGACAAAAGTCTAGCCTTCTTGGCAAGTTTGGGCATCAAACCCAGAGACGGCGAAAAGTGGCGCGCCCTCAGAGACTTGTCTGACGAGGAGAAGAAGCGGCTGTGCTCGGCTCTTGCAGACTACCTGCTCTCGAAAGGCCTACGTTACGAGGTAACAAACCTCATTGGACACGTTTACACTCTGAACAACGAGGAACCTTGGACTCCAATCCGCGACGCCAGGGAATTCGCCGTCTTGTTGAATGCAACGGGCCGCATGGACAAACCAAGCCTAGGCGTGGCGGTCTGCATGGGCGACAGAGGCTCAGCCCTTGAAGCCTCAAACAAGGTGCTCGAAGACTATCGGAGAGCAATTAGCAAGTATCTTGGCTGGGTGATGGAGAAGCCTGAAAGAATGAAGGAACTGGAAAACATCTACGTTATCTATGGTGAAAGCTTCATAAACGACAAGATAGTCGGCGCAATCTCGTCCATTCTTTCCGCAAGCTTGCCGAACCCTGAAAAACCATTGATCGCCTATGCCAACGTCGAAGAAGAAGGTTTGGCAAAGATCTCCGCAAGAACCATGGACACCATGACAAACAAGGGCATCAACCTCGCAGAAGTCATGCAAGTAGCCGCAGGGAAACTTCAAGGAAAAGGCGGCGGACACAACGTAGCAGCTGGAGCACAAGTTCCCATGGAAAGCATCGGTACCTTCATACAAATCGTCAACGAATTAATTGGAAAGCAACTGAAAGGCGAAAAAATTGGAAGCTGAAATAGTAGTTGAATATGATGACGCAAAGATCGCCCAAGCCGTGGCAGAAGCTGTCTCGCCGGACAACTTCAAGACGCCACGCGAGCTGTCAGTCAAAACCACTGTCAAAGAAAAGAGAATAATCACACAAATAGAACACCATGGAAAACTTCCAACTTTCATTGCAACGATTGACGACCTGCTCTTTTCCATCTGGACCGCGGAAAACACTCTGCAAACAACAAAGAAGCTTTAGACGCGCGCGAAGACGTGGATGGCAAAAGCACATGACCACCGTCAGCAAAGCGACCAAGAACGGCATTCAAGCTCTCAGCAAGAAACTCTTTAAACTGCTAGGAGACAAGAACGGTCAAATCTATCAGGATAACGTTGCCAGGTTCGGTATTCCAGGGAAATATGTAAAGAAAGCCTTCTCCGAAGAGACGCCGTTGGGGGCCGTTGCTTCTGCGAAATCAACGATCTATCTTGCCCTCGAAAGCAGATGCAAAATCCTAGGTTTCGCCCAGACCATACAGCAAGATGCTGACACGACAGAATTGGATCGCATCGTGGTCTTTCCGGAATACACGGGGAGGGACGTCGGGACACAGCTTCTAGCCAGTGTAGTGAAAGACGAAAAACGAAAAGGAACGAAAACCATCGTCGTGAATGCAGGTATAGGGGGAACGCACGCTAGACGATTCTACGATTAAAACGGTTCAAACCAGTCAAAGAAGTAACGATAGAAGCCGTGGGGTGACAAGATAACTCTCGTCACACATCAACTCCAACTGGACTCTGACTAGAATAACTTGCTATCTGCTGCTGGATCTGCAAGTGGCACAGTTTATATCTGGGAGTCTCCGACTTGTGTTCAGTTTGGAGATTTGAGTATCATGGGTGAAGGGAGAAGCGGTCAGTTTTCAATTCAGTCGTTGCTGTCAGCCAGATTATTGCTCTCTCCGCAGTTGGCAGATGGCAAAGTGTACTTCATCAGCGACATGAGCGGCGTAATGAGTCTATACGTGATGGATCAAAACGGGAGCATGCCGGAGTCTTTGTTGCCTGCAGGTCTTGCCCTGCAGAACCCGCATCTAATGGCTGGTTACAACTATTTCGTTCTGCCTAAACTTGCCAAGGTTATTGTGATGATTGACGAGAACGGAAACGAAAACTACCAACCGTGCCTTGTCCCCCTTGAAGGCGGGATTCCAGAACCGATATTCGGCGAGAGATACAAGAACGAGCAAGTGGCATGTCTTCACTGCGATGTAAAGAAGAACATTGCATACTTCACTCGAGACGACCGAAAAACCCCGAATCTGGAATGTTTAATGGTGGATTTAGCCACCCTCAATGTTAC
>Ga0210017_1003073_pt1 | contig 14129 bp, 17 predicted proteins | sample CryGeyCG2014_020_FD_183966 | JGI IMG/M metagenome (GOLD analysis project Ga0210017, IMG submission 183966) | Groundwater microbial communities from aquifer - Crystal Geyser CG08_land_8/20/14_0.20 (SPAdes) (version 2) | ecosystem: Environmental > Aquatic > Deep subsurface > Groundwater | place... | reverse complement strand
GACATCTCCAAGCCCAAGTAGCCAGCGTCAAGCCAGCCGCACGCCGTTCCCGCGCCCCTTTCCCGCCTTCTTCGCCAAAAAGCCCGCGAGTTCAAAGGGCGTGGTGAAAACCACGCGGGTGCCGCCGATGCGTTTTTCGCCCCTGCCCGACGGGGAAATAACGAAGGCGGTTGGAGGCGAATACTCGGCTATGAAACTTTGCAGTCCCCTGGGAACGCCGTCGGGTTGGTTGACTTTGACCTCTATGGGAATCGGCTTTTCGTTTCCAACGACGAAATCCACTTCCGCCTTCGATTTGCTCCGCCAGTAGCGGGGTTCGAAACCCGCCTTGAGCAATTCCGCGAAAACGAGGTTTTCCAGCAGCGCGCCGGCATCAGGGCGTTCGACGCGGTAGTCCCTAACCAGCGCGTTCCTCAGCCCCGTGTCGATGAAGAACACCTTCGGAGTTTTTGACAGTTCCGTCCGTTTGTTCGTGTGGAACGGCGGCACGAGCTTCAGGAGGCAGGATTTTTCCATGGCGTTGACAGTTTCCACTGCATCGCGGTAATTCAATTTGGCGGTGCTACAAAAATCGTTCCAATTGAGCAGGTTGCCCGTACCAAGCGCCAGCGTCCTTGCGGCAATCCTGACCTCCAACTCGCGATGCCTTCCGAGCACGAAGCCGACCTCCTTCAATAGCAGCGTTGCGAGGATGTCCTCCAACAGGCGTTGTTTGTCCTCGAAGGAGCGTTCGAGGACAACCCGCGGGTATCCACCATAAACTGCGTGTTCCCAAAGGAGGCGCACGGCCTCCATTCCGCCCGGCGGAGAGGCCTTGCGGGCGCGCAGCAGCTCCGCTAGGGAGAACGGATACAGCCGCACGATTCTAGCCCTCCCGACCAAGAACGACAATACCTTTTCGGAGAGCAGCGCCTCGGATGAACCGGTTACCCACAGGCGAGCGTCAAAAAAATCGTTGAAGAACTTGATTTTCCTTCCCGCATCGGAGCCGTACTGCGCTTCGTCAAGAACCGCGAGTTTCCTGCCAGACAGGAAGCGCTCCGCAAACGCCTTGGCGTCGGAATTGAACAGTTCCAGCGCGTCCGGGTCGTCGAGGGAAACGAAAATACCCGAAGGCGCGAGTTTCCTGAGAAGGGTCGTCTTGCCGCTTTGCCTCGGACCCACCAGAACAACTGTTTTGGCGAGTTTGGCTGAACGGACGATTTCCTTCCCGGCATCGCGTTCTACGTACATAGATTATGCTATTCCCTCCATGTTTTTAAACTTTTCCCCTGCTAAAATTGCTAATTCTGCAATTTTTCTCCGCGGGGCGGGCTCGGGCGACGCCAGCCGCACTCCGTTCCCGCGCCACTTCCTTATCGCGGCGGAGCCGCCGAACCGCCTGCGTTCGTGCTCGCGGCGAAAACGTCCCGTCGCCGCCCGCAGCCCCCGTTTTACGATTTTTGCGTAATCCTTCAAAAGTAAGGTATATCCCCTAAAAAATAAAAACATTTAAATAGGCGGATTCCGAGTTTTATTCGTGGCTGAGAAATGGCTGACGAAGGCGGAGCAGCGGGTTCTGGGGGCGTTGCCTGAGCGGGTTTTTTCGCTTGGCGAAGCGCACGAGGTTTTGGATGGCGACAAGCGTTACCTGTCGGAGGTGCTGTCGCGCCTCGCGGCAAAAGGAAGGCTTTTGAGGCTGAAGCGCGGACTGTTCAAAATTCCGAGCGCGGACGCGGAGCTGGAGGCGGGGTTGGGTTTTGGCGGAGCAGGCTCATACCTGGGCTTCGCCTCGGCACTTTCTCTGCACAACATGATTGACGAGCGGTTGTCGGCTGTTTTTGTTGCTTCGCGAAGCCGCCGCCTGCGCAGAATAGTGCGCGGAACGGAGTATCGCGTGGTGCCCTTGGATAGGGCGTGCGTCGGAGCAGTCGAATTAAGGAGGTTGCGGGTTTCGAGTAGGGCGAAGACGGTTTTTGATTGCCTTCTCAAGCCCGCTTTGTGCGGAGGTTTGGGAGTCCTCGCAGGAGTGCTGAGAGAGAACGAGTTTTCGCGTGAGGAGTGGCGGGGGTTGCTGAATTATGCGCAGGAGTTCGGTTCGGACGCACTGAAGCAGAGGCTCGGCTTCGCTGCCGAGCGGTATGCAAAGCCGCCGGAATTCTTCCTGCGGGAGTTGGAACGGGACGTCGGAAAAACAGTCGCGTTCTGGAATCCGCGCCAGAGGCGTGGCGTTTATGATGCGAGGTGGAGGGTGGTGGCGCGTGTTTGATGACAGGGTGCTTCTGGAGACGGGTTTGACGCGAGGCGTGCTGTCGCGGGAACTCAGGCTGAACGAACTGTTGAATGATTTCAGCAACGCCTGCCTTGACGAGGGCGTTAACTGCGCTTTGTTCGGAGGCACGGCAATCAACAAGATTTACCTGAAGGGCGCGGCGCGTTTTTCCGAGGACTTGGACATGCACGCGTTCTCCTGTTCAAAGAAAAAGGTTTCCTCGTTGCTCGAGGATTTGAGTTTCGATGTCAAGGGACCGGCGCGGATATTCAAGGAGTTTTACAGGTGGGTTCTCGGGTTTGAGGAGGACGGCGTTCCCTTGGCGATTAACCTTGACTGCGGCTTGGCTTACAAGGCGCCGCTGAGCAAGGTGGTGTTCGGCAGGACGCAGTCGTTCCTCAACAGCTACGGCTTCCGGCTGCCCGCGTTGAGGATTCCGTCATACGGGCCGGAAACCCTCGCGGCGATGAAGTGCCTTGCGCTGATGTCCCGCGCCGAGGGCAAGGATTATTACGACCTGCACGGACTGCTTAAGACGCAAGACTTGGACGTTCCGAAGGCGCTCGGCGAGGCGTACAAATACAAGGGCGCGTTGTTTGACTTCGTGACGGTCAACGATTCGTTCTTTGAGGACGTTGGGCGGAGAATAGAAGAAACCGATGCCAAAGACCTGCGGCAGTGCGATGTATTCATTCCAATAGCGCGCAGGCCCGACTGGGAGTCGTTGAAGAACGAACTCGCCTTCCTTGTGAAGAAAAAACTCTGCAAAAAAACAACGCGCCGGCAAGCAGCCTGAAGCGTCAAGCCAGCCGCACGCCGTTCCCGCGCCCCTTCCTTATTTTCCGCCAATCCTCGCCCTGACGAATCCGAGAAACCTTTTCGCGGTTTTCACTTCCAGCAGCGCCCCGATTTCTTCCGTCCCCGTCCTGAACGGCTTGATATCCCCGCGCTTCACCAGTTCAGCCAGCGATTTTCCCGTCGTTTCCAACCAGCATTATCCGCTCTTCCTTTAAAACCCCGGACAGGAACGGCGCTTTCCTCTTGCGTTCGAACTCGTCCCGGGAATAAACCGAGTAATTGATTTCGCGGCCGTAGCGCGCGCCCAGTTCGGAGCAAATCCCCGACAGCGCGAGTATGTCCGCGTCGCCCACGACCAGCAAATCCACGTCGCTTTTCGCGCCCTCGGTCCCGGACGCGAAGGAGCCGTAAAGAAACGCCGTTCCGATTCCCCTGACGCCGGCAAGCCGCTCCCGCAGAGCCGGGACGATTCCGCGCGCCGCCTCGACGAACCCCCTGAGCCGTCTTTCCCCGCGCCCCCTTCCGAAGAAAAAGAACACCATGTTGCCCTTGGCTTCGCGCTCCACCAAGCCGGCTGCGGAGAGTCTGCCGAGGATGCGTGACGCCTGGATGGGTGCCACGCCCGCCCGCCGCGCCAATTCGCGGAGATGCAGCGGCTCCCGCGAGAAAGCGAGCGTTTCGAGCACGCGCGCCTCGTTCCTCCCGAACAGAACCCCGAGCATGTAACTTTATTGTTACACTCGTATACTAAAATGTTACGATTGGACGAGTCGCACGACGTTGCCCCTGCCCTTCTTTATCTTCCTGACGAGCCCCGCGTCCTCGAGAATCGCCAACGGGCGTCACGGGGCAGTCCGCCTACCCTGCTTTTCAACCATCCCTCGGGCTTCCTCAAAGAACTCGCGCGCCCAGCGAACCGCATCGCCTGCAGATGCATCGGAATAGACCATGCCGTAATCGGCGTCTTCCCTGAGGCCCATGCAGTCCCTAAAACGGTTGAAATGCTTAGCTTCGAGAACGCCTTCGTCCACAAAAAGGGTCTTTAACGCGATTGAAAGACACGCATGGCTTTTTTCCATGTACCCTTTGCTCAGCACCAGCGCCTTGGCGGTATGGAACATGGCGTAGTATGCCTGCACTATGGCCCACTTGTGGTTGTTTTCACTAATCGAAGCCTCAGCACTTTTAAGGTCAAATTCAGCGCCTTCGATTTCCTTCCTTATCAGGTCCGGCTGCAAACCTATATTCACTATCTTTCGCTCATCCAGGCACCGCTTAAACCTGCTATCCATTTTCACCACCGTAAAGCTCTATGCCGGAATTTATGCGTTCATAAAGCGGTTTGTCCTTTTCCTGCAACCGCGCATATTCGGCGCTGTCCAGGATTATTGCCTGTACCTTGGGATAATCGTCCATTATCCTCCGCGTCCTTTCCTTTTCTCTGGAAAGTATGAACAGGTCCACGTCGCTTTTTTCGCCGTTCCTGCCTTCGGCGCAACTGCCAAAGAGCACGATTCTTCTACTAACGGGGGCGGTTTTTTCTATTACCGGCATGAGGCTGTTGATTGTAACAAAAACCTTGAACTGTCTCAAAAGGGGATTATCGTCGTTCCTTTGGTAGAACGACATCCTGCCTTTCCTTGATTTTTTCACGAGCCCCATTCTGACGAACAATTTGAGAATGGCATTTGCCGAGCCAACGCTTACCCCGGCTTTCTCCGCTATCTGTCTTTCGTATAACTCCCCGTCTTTGGTCGAGACGAACGACAGCACCTTCATCTCTGTTTTTGAAAACAAGTTCAATTTTTTGAACATGAGTTCATTATTTTGAGTAATGAATATAAGGTTTTCCCTTGTGCTACCCTTCAGAGGTTCACGTCATCCTGACGATGTTCCCGCGTCCTTTCTTTATTTTCCTCACCAAGCCCGCGTCCTCTAGAATCGCCAAGTCCGTGCTTATCTTCGCCTCGGAGTAGGGCAGCGCCTTGCGGATTTCCTTCTGCGTCGCCCTGCCGCCCTCCTTGCGCAGGAACGAGAGAATCTCCCTTTGCTCGGGATTGAGCGAGATTGATGCGGGAATGACGGGCTTCGGAATAATGGTCGCCGGCGGTTTCCGTGCGTCCTTCCTGTTGCCTTCCTCCTTATTTCCGCCCCTGCCTTCCGCAGCCCCTTCTTTCTTCCCGCGCCGTCCTTTCATTACGGTCCAGATTCCGAACACAATCGCCGCGCCTATGAGCAATCCCGCCGCGACGTAAAGGAACGCCAACTCCCCCTTCTCTTCCGGCACCGGGTTTTCGGGAATGCCGTAGGCCTCGTCGAACACCTGCTCGAAGGAGAATATTACCAGGTCGAGGGAAAAAGAGCCGCTGCCCGCGATTTCAACGTAGTCGCTGTCCGAGAAGGTGGCGTTGCCCTGTTTGTAGGAAGCGGTTACTTCGTACTCTCCCACCGGCACATCAAAGGAATAGGAGCCGTTGTAGGCAACCACGAACTGCGCCGGCGTGGTGTTGATGGAAACAGTTGCCTTGTCCAGCGGCTCCAGCGTGCCGTCGTAGACGGTGCCGTGAAGAGTTGCGCCTGCTGCGAAGGAAGCGAACAGGAGAAGGAAAATCAACATCCAACAAACGAGGCGGGGCAGGTATAAAAACAGTGGGATTTGAAAGGAGGTTGGAGGAGGCGGTTTTCAGGAAAAGGAAGGCAGGGCATTACTCCCTTTCCCTTTCCACAGCTTCCCGAAGTTTTAGTCGGTTTTTGCGGCTTCCACGAAGCTTAACTCGGCTTTCTTCATGAAAGTATCGTTATAAAGAAAAATTTTCCAACCCCCCTCATCCGCGGGGCGGTTGCGATTGCGTTCCTTTCGGGGAAGCCGCAACCGCCGCATCCGCGAAAAAGGAAACGGTGAGAAAATGAACTGGAAAGCGTTGATGCTGGTGCTGCTGTTCGCGGCGCCGATTGCGTTCGCCGTGCCTGTGTGGAAGGCGACGCCTGCGAAGAACGTGGCTATTGCCGTGAAACCCGCTGCAGTGCAGCCCGGCTTCGACAAGGTTTATTCCGTCCTCGACAATCTGGAAAGCAGGAACATATCAACCGCCGAAATCCGCGCCATCGTGCAGGCAGGCGAGGCGAACATGACCAACGCCACCCGCGCCACCAAGATAGGGATAGCGCGCGAAATCAACGAGAAGTGGCGCGACTTCCGCAAGGGGGCGCTGAAAACCGTAGTTGAACAGAAGACGGACGAAGGAATGACGCGCGCCAGAAAAGCGCTGGAACAGCTAAAGACAATACGCGCGAAAATGGTTGAAAAGGGGCTGAATACGAAAGGCGTCGACAACGCGATATCGCGCATCGAGCGCAACATCGCGCGCGCCGACGCGACGCAGTCCGCCGTGAAGAAACTGGCGGAACTCAAACGAATCCAGTGGGAACTGCAGTACGCGAAGACGTACATAAAGAGAATGCTCAATCGTCAGGAAGCGCCGACATACCGCGAGCTTGGGCAGGCGGAGGTTGATGCGGCGGTGCAGCCGTTCGCTGACTCCGCCTCCTAGCCGCGGCTTGAGGGGGAATGAGATGAGGGGAATCGTTTACGCCGGCGCGCTGCTGCTACTGCTGGCGACGACGCTGTAATCGGTGGAAAAATGCGTTGGCTTGCGTTGATGGCTGTTGCGGTGTTATTCGTGGGCTGCATAGTGGAGCAAACAGAACAGCAGACTGGCACAGTGCAACCTGAGTCGGAGGACATTACTCCCGTGAACGACGGGGACATCAATCCCGACGGACTTGATTCCCTCGACGGATTCTTTGACGAGCTGAACTCGCTGTCGTCGGACGAAATCGTCACGCCTTGAGTATTACCTTCGCGCCGAGCAGAGCCGACGCCTTTTCCTCGGCGTGCTTGCGCTTGCCCTCGAACTCGTTCAATAAGTAGGCGGTTTTCTCGCACGTGCGCTGGAATTCCGAACTCGCCTCGTCCTTCGCCTTTTTCGCGTCCTTCAGCCGCGCCTCCTGCTCGTAATAAGGCGCGAGCGACTTCCGCTTTTCCTCGCGAATCGCCTCCTCCCGCTTCAGAGCAGAGGCGTCCTGTAGGATTTTTCCCGAAAGCATCTCATCGATGACGGCGTCCTGCTTCAAGTCCTCGACGTATGCCTTGGCGGCTTTCATCACGCTTTCCAGGCGCACGCCGTCGTCGGCGAGCAGGGCGTCTACCGGAGCGTCGGCGTAAGCCCGCGCCGCTTCCGCAAGCGTTTTTTCGCCGGCGTTGCGCTCCACTTTCCTGAAAACGCGCTGGAGCGGCATCAGCCGCGCGGCGAGCGCGTCGCGCTTCCTCGTTATCGCATCCTCTACGGCGAATAATTCCTGCCTTCCCCTGTCGAGCAGCGCCCTGTCGCGCCCCCACGACTCCGCCTGCTTTTCGGCGGCGTCCTCCTTCAGCTTCAGCGCGTCGGAAAGCGCGCGTTCGCGCGCCTCGTTGTCCTGCTTCCTGCGCAGCGCCTCTTCCGCCTCGGCAAGCACAGCCTCGGCTTCGTCGAACGCCTCGGCATCCTCGCTTTTTTCGAGTATCTTCGCGCGCAAGGCATCCGCCAGTTCGCCGATTTTCTTCATGCGGCCGGCGAAGGACTCCATCCCCTCCTTGTACAAGCCGAACAAATAGCGGTTGTCGGAAACCACCTTCGTTATCTGCGCCATGTCGTTGAACACGGCGGAATGGAACGCGCGCACGCTGTCGTAGTCGATTTTCTGCGGGAACTGCACCGCAAGCAGCGGAGGCATGCGCTTCAGGAAGTTCTCGCGCATCTGGAGCGCGATGTTTTCGAACTGCTCCTGGCTTGGCTGCTTTCCCTCGAGCGCAAGCACCGTGTCCTTCAACGCGCCGTATTCGTCCTTGATTTGCCCGACGATTTTCCCGCATTCGGGGTAAACGGATGCGAGGCGCTTCTCCTTCTCCAGCTTCAGGCGCTCGCGCACCTCGGCGAAAGAGTTGGTGGACGGCGCGGTTGGAACCGAGGCTTGCGCCGGTTGCTGCTTGAAAATCCCCCGCAGAGAGTCGAGAAAGCCCACGATGGGGTTTATGGACGCCCGTCCTTTTATTTCTGCGTTATGAGGTCAACCAGGCTGAGCGTCTGGTTTATCCGCTCGTAATCGTGCAGGTTCCCGACGTCAATCCAGTAGTCGTCGAAGACGTAGCCGAACAAACGCTCGCGTTTCCTCATCATCGCCGGGAACACGTCCATCGCGAAGTCCCCCCTTTCGGGCAGATATTCGAACGCCTTCTCGTTCAGCGCGTAGATTCCCGAATTGATTTGGTACTGCAGGATTGGCTTCTCCTTGAACAGCATCACCAGGCCGTCGGCGCGGGTATCGACCGTGCCGAACTGCAGCGGCACGCCCATGCGTTTGAGCCCTATTGTCGCAATCGCTTTCTTCTCCTTGTGGTACGCCATCACCTTCTTCAGGCTCACGTTCGTCAGCTGGTCGCTCATGAGCACGATGAAGTCGTCGTCCTTGACAAGTGGCTGCGCGTTCAGGACGCTGCCGGCTGTGCCCAGCTCCTCGTCCTCCTCGGCGTATTTTATGCTGACGCCGTATCTCTTGCCGTCCTTGAAGTGGCTCATTATCCGGTCGCGCATGTGCCCCACCGTGAATACGACGTCGCGCACGCCCTCCCTGCGCAGGTATTCGACGACGTATTGCAGGATGGGCTTCCTGCCGAGAACGAGCATCGACTTCGGAACCGTGTGCGTGTACGGACGCAGGCGCATGCCTTTGCCGCCGCACAATACGACTGCCTTCATAATAATTCCCCCCTCTGTTCAGGATACCAACGCAACCCTGCTTAAAACCCTTTCAGTCGGTTTCTTAAATGTTGCCGCCCAATATTCGTGCCTATGCCCGCACTCAACATCGCGGTTCTCGGAGCAGACGCGGCGAAGCGCGCCGAGGCAGCGCAAAGCATCGGCAAGAAGGCGACTGTGGACGATTTGGGTTTCTACCACACGGTATTCCAGGGCAAAATCGTGACGGCAATCGACCCCGTCGCGTATCCCGACAAGCTCGCGGTTCTTTCGCAGGCGCTCGCGCTGTCCGACGTGGCGCTCGTGTTGGCGGAAGCGCCGTCGCCCGCGCTCGGAGAGATAATCGTTGCCTTGGACTTGCTGAGGATGCCGACGGTTTTCGTCACGCAGATGGACTTGACGCCCTTCATTTCAAAAACCTCGCTCAAGGACAGCAAGGTTTTTTCGGATGTGCATGACGCAAAAAACCACCTGCTTTCCCTCGACGTCCCCCGCAACGCGGGAACCTCCGAAATTCTCGTCGACCATTGTTTCGAAGTAAAAGGCGTGGGCACCGTTGTTCTCGGCGTCGTCAAGAGGGGCGCGATTGCGGTTCACGAAAAGATGATGGCGCAGCCGCTGGAGAGGGAAATCGAAATCAAGAGCATCCAGCGGAACGACGTGGATTCGAAGAACGCGGAGGCTGGCGATCGCGTCGGGCTCTGCGTGAAGAACGCGAAAGCGGGAGAGATAGACAGGGGCACGCTGCTGGCGAACGACGGAATCGTCGCGAAGGAGTTTTCGTGCGACGTAACCGCGGTGTCATTCCTCCGCGCGCCCGTTGTTTCTGGCACTTATCATCTCGGCGCGGGCACGCAGTTTGAACCCGTGAAGTTCGAAGGGGAAGTAGCGCCCGGCGCGAGCGGAACTGCAAAAATGATCGCCGAAAAGCCGATTGCTCTTTCGAAGGGCGCGCCGATGCTCCTTTGCAGTCTTAACGCGAAGGGGCTGCGAGTTGTCGGACTAGCGACTTATAAATGACGGCGATCTTCTCACTGCATTAAAAAGCGCGGCTTCAGTTTCATCTTCATGCGCCGCGTGCTCCTCCTGCTCCTGTTTGCATCCTCCCTCGCCTGCGCCGCGCCGAGCGTTTCCTACGACGTATATTTCCACGGCAACAGCTCCGCCGAGGCGGACGCCGACATTTTCCTGGAGTACCCGTTCGACGAGTACGGATGGTGGGTGGCGGACAACATGCGCGTCGAAGGCGTTTACGATTCGGAGGGGCCGCTCCAATACCGCATGGAAGGCGGCCGCGTCTTCTTCCTCTCCGGGAGCGACACGGCTGGGCAGCGCATCAGGATGCGGCTCGCTTATGAAAACGCCTCGGATTGCGTCGGTCCGGTCTGCCTTACGGGTTTCAGCCTGAGCGGCTTTGAGGGACAGCCAACTGAGGTCCGGCTTCATTTCGAGAATTCCTCGCTCTTCGCTTCGGATCCGCTGGCGGAGAATTACGTCGCGAGGAGCGCCGGGGGCGGCATGTACCTGCGCGTCAACTACGTGGCGGACGACAGCCGCGGCTACGTCTCCCGCGAGTACGCGCACTACTTGGTTTTCGCGCCCGAAGGCGACGACTATTCCGCTTTTCTCGAGAGGGTGGAACGGAATTTTTACGTTGTCGGCAACCTCACCGGCATAACGCCGGCCTGCGGACGCTTCCTGCTCCTGGCGGTTCCGGACGGCGTCCTCGCGTCGTTTGCCGGCGACTATTCGGGCGCGTGCCTCATCCGCGTCAAGCGCTCCTTCCTGAATTCATCGTTCAACGATATGCCACAGGCAACCGAGACGATAATCCACGAGACCACCCACGGGTTCATGTCGGCGCTTCCTGCTCAGAACTCGTCCTGGTTCAAGGAGGGCGTTTCCGAGTTCGTCGGTTACCGCGTTTACGACGCGGAGGCGGGGATAGCGCCGTCATCAGCCTACGCCGTCAAGATGCAAACTTCAAACGGCACGACGTTCCCCTACCTAATTCCGGCAAGGCGCATCCAGCTGAAGCCCTTGGAGGAATTCTACCTGAAAGGCGGGGCGTGGACGCCGGAATGGGACGCCCGCGCGCCGCCCAATGAACTGGCTGACTTCGGGTATTCCTACTCGCACTTCATCATCGCCAGCTTCGCGAGAAGGTTCGGCGACGGCGCAGTCGCGGCAATGCTGGCGCAACTCGCGCGCACCGGTCCAGCCGGCAACGCATCAACCGCGTCGGCGGATTCCGCGCTCGTCCTGAACGCGATGCGCTCGGCAGCCAACAGCAGCATCGCGAATGACGACCTCCTCTATCCCTACCGCCGCATCATGCTTTCGGAGGGAAGGGGGGCGTTCAGGAAGGTGGTGGGCAATCTCTCCATCGATTACGAGGAGGTTTCGAGAATCCAGAATGCGATGATCGTCTCCTCGTACAAGCGGACCATCCCGACGTATTCCGCGGACCTGAACCTTTCGGTAACGCACGAAAAAGCCGAATACGTGCCGACCAGCGGTGAAATCCTCGCCGTAGTCGTGCTGCTGCTCTTCATGCTGTTCCTGCCGCTGGCTGTGCTGGCGGCGCTGGTTTACGCCGGCTACCGCGTCGTGAAGAAACTTCTCGGAAAGTAAAGGATTCGCAACCTATAAAACGCGGCAAACGGAAAGTTATCCTGCGCAGGGGTGGCGGAGCCTGGAAAACGCGTAGGACTTAGAATCCTATCCCTTAGGGGTTCAAGAGTTCAAATCTCTTCCCCTGCACTTTGCCGTTCCTTATCTTCACGCCCTCCTTTCTCAGCAGCCGAATTTTCTCCTTCGTGCCGTGCGCAAAACCACCCGCCCTTCCGTCGGAACGGATAACGCGGTGGCACGGCACGAGCGAGGAGCGGTTCTTGTCGAGGGCGTTGCCTACGGCGCGAGCTGCTTTGGGGTTGCCGATTGCTCTCGCTATCGCGGAATAAGTGGCGACGCGTCCCTTTGGGATGCGTTTGCATGCCTCAAAAACGCGCTGCTTGAAATCCATTTCAGGCGAGTTGCTCTTCCGTGAACACGCGCTCGCAATATTCGCAGCGCACCTTCAGCGGCGACTGCTGCTCTACGCGCAGGCGCGGAACGCCCTCGCGGTTGGAGATGCAGATTGCGTTCGGGCAGCGGATGACGCCCTCGAGCTTTTCCGGGAGTTTCACCGCGTGCTTCTTGACGACCTTGTAGTCCTTGACGATGTTCACGGTGGCGTGCGGCGACACGAGCGCTATCCTGTTTATCTCGTTCTCCGCCATGCTTTTCCCTTCAATCTTGATGATGTCCTTGAGCCCGAACTTCGCGCTCGGGATGTTCATGAGGATGCTTACGGTTCCGGGGAACGTGGAGTCGATTCCGAGCAGCTTGAGCACGGCGGGCGCCTTGCTCGCGTTCACGTGGTCTATGACAACTCCGTTCTCGATTTTCTTTACGCGCATCTCGCCCTCTTCTTTTTTCTTAGCAGCCATTGACATCATCTCCCCGTCATGACTAGCGAGAGCAGCGCCATTCTTACGGCGATGCCGTTCGCCTCCTGCCTGAAGTATTTAGCGCGCTTGTCCGCATCCACCTCGACGGCAATCTCGTCGACGCGCGGAAGCGGGTGCATTATTATCGCGTCCTCTTTCATCGTCGCGACCTTTTCGGCGTCAAGGACGTAGGCGCTCTGCGCGTATTCCGTCGGGTCCGCGAAGCGTTCCTTCTGGATGCGCGTAGCATAGACGACGTCTGCATTGCTAAGGTCGAGCGACGGAATCTCGCGTATCTTCACGGATTCCTTCAGTTCCGCGTACATCCACGCGGGGAAGCGCAGTTGCGCGGGAGAATGCAGCGTTATCGTCACGTCCTCGAACTGCGACAGCGCGTAGGCGAGCGAGTGGACCGTGCGTCCGTATTTCAAGTCGCCGAGCAGGAGCACGTTCAGGCCGTCGATGCGCTTCTTCTGCTGCTTGATTGTGTACAGGTCCAGGAGCGCCTGCGTTGGGTGCTGGTTGCTGCCGTCCCCCGCGTTGATGAACGGGACGTCGCTGGATTCAGCTGCGCGGCGCGCCGAGCCCTCGTTCGGATGGCGCATCACGATGGCGTCGGAGCACTCGTGCACGAGCTTCATCATGTCCCAGAGCGTTTCCCCCTTCGCCGCGCTCGTGCTCTTCGGCTCGGCGGTTCCGATTACCGCGCCGCCGAGGCGGAGCATCGCGGTCTGGAACGAGAACATCGTGCGCGTGGAGGGTTCGAAGAACAGCGTCGCGAGAACCTTGCCTTTGAGCAACGGCAGGTGCTTCTTCCCCCGCGATATCTTCTCCATCCTTTCGGAGAGCCGCAGGACATCCTCGATGTCCTTCCGTGTGAACTCCCGCGTCGTTATGACGTCGCGTCCCTTCCACATACGCCCCACCACCCTTCCCAAAGAAGCAAAGCGCATTTAAAATCCTTTCCGCCGCCTCCAACGACAACGTTATTAATACCGCCAGCGGAATACCTTTCTCAGTACCATTTGTAAAGCCCGCGGAGCTGAGCATTCGAACAAAGCCCCGTCGTCTAGCGGTCAAGGACGAAGGCCTTTGAAGCCTTATACGGCAGTTCGAATCTGCCCGGGGCTATTCGCGTCCTGCACGACGCACGCTTCGGCGTGCGTCAAACAACAGCGACGACGTTTGCACGGCAAGCGTCAAACAAGACGGTATTTGTGTTTTTGAAGGTGAATTGATTTGGGAAGAATGAAGGGCAAGCACACGCGGTCGGTTGCCAAGGACCTGCTTGAGAAGTTTCCTGGAAAATTCTCGGACAAGTTCGATGAGAACAAGAAGATTCTTGCGGAGCTCGGCATGCTCGCGGACATGAAGGACGAGCGCAACAAGCTCGCGGGCGAGATAACGAACCTCGTGAAGCGCAGCAAGAAGAAGGAAGACTGAATTCTAAGACAACGCTGCCTTGCGCCTCTCGCGGTTTCCGCATACGGGACACTCGGCATTTTCGCCCCTCAGCGACATCCAGCCTCGGCAGCGCGTGCACGCGGGCTTTATGACGCCCAACTCGCGGTCAGCAATCGTGACGTGGATGCCGAGCGGCGTAACATCCTTGACCCGCGCCTTGACGAGGTCGCCGATTCTGATGTACTCGCGGAATGTCTCGGCGTAGCCGTGCTTCACCTCGGATATGCGCAGGTAGCAGTAGGTTGAATGCGCGCCGAGGTGCGGATTCGCCGCCTCGAACTGAATCAGTGCAACCGCGTCGTAGACGTTCATCACCTTTCCGTAGACGAT
>Ga0210017_1003072_pt1 | contig 14133 bp, 8 predicted proteins | sample CryGeyCG2014_020_FD_183966 | JGI IMG/M metagenome (GOLD analysis project Ga0210017, IMG submission 183966) | Groundwater microbial communities from aquifer - Crystal Geyser CG08_land_8/20/14_0.20 (SPAdes) (version 2) | ecosystem: Environmental > Aquatic > Deep subsurface > Groundwater | place... | reverse complement strand
CCTTTGTTCGTCTATTTTTAAGAGGTCCTCAAAAGACTGAAGGGATAATATCGGGCTATGGGCATAAGAAGAGGGGACGAAAATGCCGTTCTGTTTTATAAATTGATCTTGGGCTTTGCGTTCCATTCCAAGAATGTCTCCCTTTGTCATAAACATTTCTTTTTTCATTTTGATTGCCTCCTTTGTCTCGCCGTAGCCAAAAAGGCGTAGGCGGACTTTCTTTTTTTCTAAAATTCTGTTCAAAAATACAACATCGGCGCTTCATGATAAGGAAGTCTGACTTCCCTAATGCCTTGCGCTTTTTTACCCAGCTAAGCTGGGTTTTCAAAGAACCGGAAAAATAAAGTAGGAAGAAAACGAGTTCTTGCTACCATATAATTGGTTCGCTCGGTCGTAATGTGCGAGTAGACTCACCCATTTCTCCCTCGCTGCCAATTATAAAGAGAACTTTTTCTTTACTTTTCTGGTTCTTCGCTTATTTAAAGTTTTTTCCCGGAACCTTGTGTCCAAGAAAAAATCAAGGATTTATTGCTTTATTATTAATTGAGCCGGGACACATAAAACGTCCCGGCTCATTCTTTCCAGTATTACTGCTAACTTTCATCCGTTTTTTCACAGTAATACTGGATTGTCTTTTGCGCGCATGTTGGGCAATAACCCAACTTTTCCACCATCATTTTGAGCATCTTGTTATAGAGGGCCAAATTCTCCTCATTGGTCCTATTTGTCAATGCTCCAATCAGACTGCTGGCTGTGCCCACATCCGACTCCAACCGCACCTCGGTTACGGCCTTTACGAGGTCTTGTTCGTCCATGAAATCATAATTAGGATCGGTGGCAAGCTTTTGACCGTAAAGATTCCTAATTCTATCTCTGAAAGCCTTTTTTACTTCATCATTCCTGCGGCCCAACCTATTCTCAACTGCATTGATAAAACTTTCTTCAATCTTAAGCGATATCATCTTCCCGGTCTGAGGATCTTTATATCTCCACGTTTTGTCCTTGCCCAAGCTTTCCGCGCCTATACCGATGATCATGTTAACATAGGCCATCACGTCCTTGCGAATCGCTCGCGGATCCTCTCTGTAAGCATTGTAAATAGAGGTCTTTATCTGTTGGCGATAAAGTTGTCTCGCGATTTTCAGGTCTTCTAAATATTTATTGCGGTCATTAGCTTCCGTGACATAATCAAGGATTATGCGCTTGAGCGCTTTGAAAGCGTCTTCGGCAAACATGCATTCGCCTTCGTTGCTCTCCACCATAGATTCGATTATCTGCAAAGCGCGACCAACATCCCTATGGCCCAAACCTTTCTGTCCCCATCTTTGGATGACGTCCGGACTCTCGTTGGCGGCTTCCTTAACTTCTGCCAGAGCGCCGGGACTTTTTTCGCCGGCTGCCTCGCCCGCTTCCAATTTCATCGTTTCAACAGGGTCCAACTTTTCCGATTCAAGAAGACGGGTTAAAACAGCCCCGACAGAAACCGCAAATATCAAATTCGGGTCCTGATGCATCGGCTTTCCCATAATAGTTTTCTTTTCCTGAGCGCCAAGAGCATACTTAGTTAATTCAAACTGTAACCTGTAATCGGTATTATGAGAAACGTAACAAATGCGGCAACGGTCTTTTATCGGCGCTTCTTCTCCTTGCGAAACAAACTTATTGTATTCATTATTATTGCTGGTAGCGATAATGAGGGTATCGATTGGCCAGCTAAAGGCATCCAGCTGTATGTTTCTGTCCTGAACAACGCCCAGATAAATCTTTACCAGGTCCGTTTTATTCTTGAATATTTCATCCGAAAAATGGATTCCGCCGCCAGCCACTCTGGCCAAAGCGCCTCTTTGCAAATCGAATTTGTTCGGGTCGTCCAGGGGCAGGTAAAGCAGACGCGTCAACGACTCCTCTCCCACAAGGTCAACAGCCGAAGAAGTAATTTTATCTTTTGACTGATACTTTCCGGTGGTAGTTCCCAAACTCTCCATCATAGGAACAGGCATAACCTTTATGTATTCAAGCACTTTCTGCACATCGCCGCCGTATTTTGACATTAATTTCCGCAGCAGATATTCCGTGGAAGCTCCCAAAGGTCTGCGGCTCTTATACAATGTTTCGAGCGCCTCATCTTTAAAGCCTTCTTTAGCGAGAAACTTTCTGCTGTCCTTAATGTCTTCAAAGAGATTCATCGCAAGAATCATAGGATCTTCAAATGTCACTGAATTCATTTCTGCAACCCTAGGGTCGTAACCCAAGGCCTTATCCAAACTGATAAACCTGAAAGTGAATCTTCGGTTTTCCGGCTTGACGATAAACACCCTGTATTTATCGCAAACGTAGGTGATAAAAAAGGTTTTTCCGTTTCCGGGTTCCCCAACAAATACAAAGGCCATTTCTTTTGCGGAGCCGCCCCGGGCAGCATTATTAATGAAGCTGACGAAATCATTAATCTCGTCATACCATCCGATAATGTGTTTTTCCCCTTCGCGGAAAAAAGTATAATCATACACAGTTTTTCCGGCGCGGGTAATTTTTTCAATCGGCCTTTCCAGAATCATTCTGGAAACTGACTGGGCGGCGTTTTCAAAAAGCCTTTTGCCTTTCAAAACTTCCTGAACGTGAAAAGTCAATCTTTCATTATCGACGATTATGGTCTCTCCGTTCATTGATTTTTCTTCCTTTCTCTCTTTTCCATCATTCAAAGTGTCTTTTTTCTCTGTCATTTTTAACCTCCAATTTTCCTTGATTAACTGACATATTTTGTTCTTAAGGTACTCATCCCAATTTACCCTAACCAAAGAAACTTGTCAAGAATTCCGGAAGAGAATCCAATATTAATTGGGGTTGTCTGGTTTTAAATTTCCAAGTCAAAAAGTCATATTCCCAGTTCCTTCTCTTTTTTGGCGATATCAAGTTTTGTTTTAATTACCGTGTCGGGATTCAAAGAAATGCTGTTGATTCCGCACTCAACCAGAAATTCGGCAAAATCCGGAAAGTCGGATGGCGCCTGACCGCAAATTCCGATTTTCCGATTGTTTTTTCTTGCGCCCTCAATAGCTTTTCTAATTAAATCTTTTACTGCCTGATTTCTTTCATTGTAAATATGGGAAACCAATTCTGAATCCCTGTCCAATCCTAAAGTTAATTGAGTTAAATCGTTGGAGCCGATTGAAAAACCGTCAAAAATTTTAGAAAATTCTTCAATTAAAATAGCGTTGGAAGGAATCTCAACCATCATGTAAACTTCAAGCTCGTTTTCTCCCTGCGCAAGGTCAAATTCTTTCATTGTTTCAATGACTTTCTTGCCCTCCTCCACTGTCCGACAAAACGGCACCATTACCTTCACATTGGTCAGGCCCATTTCTTCCCGAACTATTTTTATGGCTTTGCATTCAAGACCAAAAGCTTCTTTAAATTTGGGGTCATAGTATCTTGAAGCTCCCCGCCAGCCAATCATTGGATTTGATTCCCGGGGCTCGTAAAGCTCGCCGCCAATTAAATTGGCGTATTCGTTTGTTTTAAAATCGGAAAAACGGACAATAACATCATTTGGCCAAAAAGCCGCAGCGATTCTGGCAATTCCAAAAGCCAGTTTTTCAATAAAGAAATTCACTTTATCTTCATAGCCCCTTGCCCTTTCATCAATTTTCTCAATTATTTTTTTTATTTTCTCATCAGGAGAGTTTTTCAGGTCTGCGTAATTTATCAAAGCAAGGGGGTGGATTCCAATATGGGAATTAATAATAAATTCTTCCCGGGCGAGTCCCACTCCTTCGCAGGGAATCTGACCTTGCGAGAAAGCTTTTTCCGGAATGCCGGCATTCATCATAATTTGAGTTTTTGTTTTTGGCAAATCTCCAAGATTCAATTTATCAACCCTGAAATCCAAAATCCCTTCATAAACATTGCCAACTCCTTCCGAACAATCAACAGTCACTTTTTGGCCAGATTTTAAAACCTGGGTTGCGCTAACACTTCCGATAACACATGGGATTCCGAGCTCCCTTGAAACTATTGCGGCGTGACATGTGCGACCCCCGCGATTGGTAATAATTGCCTGGGCAATTTTCATTATTGGCTCCCAATCGGGATTTGTCATATCGGTTGCCAAAACCTGGCCGGGCTTAAACTTTGAAATCTTGCTTGTTTCCAAAATAACATTTACCTCTCCCCTGCCGATTTTGTTGCCGACTGCCTCGCCTTTTACAAGGAGCTTTCTTCCCTCCTCCCTCCCCTCCAAAACATAGGTTTCCAAAACATTTTCCTTTTTCTGGGAGTGAACAGTTTCCGGTCTTGCCTGGACGATAAAAAGCTCGCTAGTCTCGCCATCCTTTGCCCATTCAATGTCCATCGGTTTTTCGTAGTGTTCTTCAATAATACAGGCCCACTCGGCAAGTTTCAGAATTTCTTCATCGGCCAGAACAAATTTATTTCTCTCGTCTTTTGAGTTGGCCGCTTCTTTTGTCTTGGCTCCCTCCTGGGAATAAATAAGTTTTTTGTCTTTTGCGCCCAAAACCTTGTCAATAATAGCTCTTTTTTGGAGTCTTAAAGTCGGTTTGAAAACATAAAACTGGTCGGGATTAACCGTGCCCTGAACAATGTATTCTCCCAGACCCCAGGAACCGGTGATATAGACAACGTCGCGAAAACCGCTTTCGGTGTCCAGAGTGAAGATAACGCCCGAGGAGGCCAAATCCGACCTTGCCATTTTCTGAACAGCGATTGACAAATAAACATCAAAGTGGCTAAGCCCCTTGTCCTCGCGATAAGAAATGGCCCGATTGGTGAAAAGACTGGCAAAAGCCATTTTCACTCTTTTTAGCAGCTCTTCTTTCCCCTCAACGTTCAAGTATGTTTCCTGCTGGCCGGCAAAAGAAGCGTCGGGAAGATCCTCGGCCGTTGCCGAAGAGCGAACAGCTACATCGGGATTTTTTACGCCCAGTCTTTCGCCCAATTCTTCGTAGGCCTCAACAATCTCTTTTTCAAGGTCGGCCGGCAATGCCGCACCCTCAATAAGCTTTCTGACTTTTTCTCCGCGTTTTTGAAGATTCTCCATATTACGGATATCTAAATCAGCCAAAACTTCTTTTATTTTATTTTCAATTTTGCCTATTTTTAAAAGATGCCTGTAGGCCTCGGCGGTAATCGCAAAGCCCGGCGGAACTTTTACCCCTCGCTCCGAAAGATTTTGGTACATTTCGCCCAAAGAAGCATTTTTCCCGCCAACTATCGGCACATCGCCCTTTGAAATTTCTTCAAACCAAAGAATAAATTTTGGCATAGCTTCCATACGAATATCTATGCGAATTTTATGCTAATCATCCGAATATGCGAATTCGCATATCAGCATTATTCGCATTGAATTCGCATTTTTATTCGTATGTGTAATCTCAGTTTCCATTATACAATTTCAAAGAATTTCTGCAATATCAAAATTTTTTTATGTTATTCATAACAATTTTTAAGCATATATTTATAGTGCATATATTTCAGATTTGAGGCCTTGATAAGCTCGGCGCAAAATTCCGAGAGCTCCTTTTTGAGCTCCGGATTTTGGGGAATTATTCTTTCAAAAATAATCGCATTCGGGGTTTCCTTCAAAATTTTAAAGGCCGGATGATTTCTCAAGTAATTCTCAAAAATTCTTATTTGCCCTTCTGGAAGCGGCCAAAAGTTGCAAATCGTCTCGGAAATTGACGGAAAATCAACGCAGGTTCGATGAAAAATTATAAACTCAGCGTCAGAAGTTCTTGGAATCAAATAAAGGTTTTGACGATGGCTAAGATGGGGCAGAAAAATTTGTGAAGCCGAAACCGGAGCGCCGTCGGGAATCATCAAAAGCAATTCCTCAAATTCTTTTTTTGGCGCCTGCCTAATTTCTTTTGAATAATCCCGCGGCGAAAAGAAGAAAGAAAATTGATAGTTATAAGCAAAAGTAAAAATCAATGAAAAGATGATTAGACCGAAAGAAAAATAATTCTTTAAATTTTTGGGTGTGGAATCCGGGGAAATTTTCTTTAGGGCCAAAATTAAAACAATTATCTGGATTGGCAAAAAAACCAAATTATAATGGTACCCCATAAACCAAACCGCGCTGTGAAGGGACAAAACTTTTTCTAAGGCAAGCGGCAAAAATAATAAAATTCCTTGAGGCAAAAAAATAAAAGCTGGTAAAATCATCAAAACATAAAAGGTTGAAACCCACCATTTATCAAATGACCCAAAAACAGCCCTCAAAAAAATCTCCGGCTCTGTGAACATATTTAAAATTCCCTTAAAAAAACCCTCCTCAAAACCGGCAAACATTCCAAAATAAGCATAGGAAGAACCACTGAGCCAGGGAATAATAAGGTAAGTAATAACGAAAAAAGAAACAATGCCAAATAAAATCGTGGAAATCGCAATTTTAAAGAGTTTTCTTTCAAAAAGAAGAAATATCCCAAAAAAGACAATGAAAAGCGTCAGGTTCTCCTTGACCAGAACCAAAAGAAAAAGAAAAAGAAAATAAAAAAACCAGTTTTTGCGCAAAAGAAAATAAAAAAGGCCTAAAATCAAAATCGGAGCAAAAACAATTTCGTGAAAATCCAGAATAGCGGTTGCAAAAATCGCAGGTGAGATTAGATAAAACAAAGCCAAAAATCCAATAAATAAATTTCTGATTTTTAATTCCCGGCAAATTAAATAAAGAGGAATTATTCCCAAAGCCAGGATTAAAACCTGCAAAACCAAAAGCGCTCGGGGGTCAGACCAAATCCAATAAAACGGCGTAAGACATGAAATCAAAGGATAAAAATGGTCGCCAAAAACAATTGGCACGTTCCGAATGCTGCTTGATGGAATTTGAAAATGGCTCATTTTCCATAAGGCCTGATCAAATATCGCCAAGTCATACCCGGTAAAAAAATAATTGTGTTTTAGGAGAACAAAAAACCCGTAAAAAATAAAAAAGAAAACTGCCAAAACTGCCAAAACAATAATTACAATTTTCTGATTCTTTATTTCAAGACGAGTCCGGAAAAAATTTAAAATTAAAACAATAAGCGGGGTGAAAAATACTGAAAACAAAAGAAATCCCAAAATCGAGCCCAAATTGCTTTTAATCAAAATGGGATAATATTTTGCCATTAAAAAAGCGCCTAGAATTAGCCAAAGCGCAAAAATAACCAATTTTTTTCTGTTAAAGCCTTGAAACATCAATTTTAAATTAACATAGAAAAACAAATTAAAAAAGTCCTGAATTTCAGGACTTTTTATGATTATTGTTTTTCTGGCCATTGCCATTATCGTCGGGATAGGGTTCGCCCTCTATCCAAATTTCTATCTCTCTTGAGCCTCTTCCCTTGGGGTCAAAATCAAAAAATAAAATTGACTGCCAACGTCCAAGCGCAAGCTCTCCATTCTTAATTGTTATCAATTCAAGAGAGTTGGTAAAAAAAGTCGCCATCAAATGCGCGGCGGCATTCTTTCTCTCGTTGGGGGCCATGTTTACCGTCCGTTTCTCAAAATCGTCATGTTCATAATAAGTATCTTTTGGAAACAACCTAAAAAATGCCCTTTTAATATCCTGCATCAAACCGGGTTCGTCTTCTTGTCTCTTTATGCCGACAGTTGTATGAAGCGGAAAAACTATTACCTTGCCCGTCCAAACTCCGGATTTTTTAACTTCATCAATTACCATTTGGGTAATATTAAAATATTCTTTCTCGCCTTTAATCTTCTTGGTCGCTGTGTGATAAATCATTCCTTCCGCCCTCCTTTTTAAAGAACTGCTTTGGGGATTTAGTTATTTTAAATTTTTTATTTTAGATTTGCAAGACCTGTCTATATCCTTCCATATCCATAAAGCCATGGCCGGAAATATTAAATAAAATTATTTTTTTATCGCCGGACTCTTTGCATTTTTTTGCCTCATCAATCGCCGCGGCGATTGAATAAGCCGACTCTGGCGCGGACAGAAAACCTTCCTGCTGCAAAAAAATCTTGGCTGATTCAAAAACGTATTTTTCATCAGTCGGATAAGCGATGGTATCAATATATCCTTTATTCCTTAATAAGCTGACGATTGGCGAGCAGCCATGATATCTTAAACCATCACCATAAATCGGCGGCATATCTTTCTGATGTCCCAGAGTATACATTTTAAGCTGTGGGGTGATTCCGGAATAGTCGGCAAAATTATAGCGGTATTCTCCCTGCAAATTCGGCGCGGCCTGAGATTGGGCAGCGATAAATTTTGTTTTCTTTCCCTTTTTTAAAACATCTCCCAAAAACGGCAAAGCTATCCCTCCAAAATTGCTTCCTCCGCCAAGACAAGAAATAACAACATCGGGATATTTATCAATCATTTCAAGTTGCTTTTGGCATTCAAGGCCAATAATCGTCTGATGAAGCAAAACGTGGTTTAAAACCGAACCCAAAACATAAACCGCTTTTTCATCGGCTAAAGCATCTTCCAATCCTTCAGAAATCGCAATTGCGAGCGATCCGGGGTGCTCGGAATTTTCCTTTAACAATTTCCTGCCGGTTTCGGTATTTTCCGAAGGCGAAGCAAAAACCTCGGCGCCATAAAGCTTCATGAAATTGCGCCTCGCTTCTTTCCATTTATAAACCGCTCTTACCCAATAGACAGTTGATTTAAGTCCGCAAATTCTTGCGGCGCAGGAAAGCGCCGTCCCCCATTGCCCCGCTCCGGTTTCGGTAACTAATCTTTCAAGGCCCTGTTTTTTGGCATAATAGGCCTGGGCAATGGCGGTATTGATTTTATGGGAACCAGTCGGGCTGAAAAGCCCTTCGGCTTTATAATAAAGTTCGGCCGGGGTCTCCAAAAATTTTTCCAAATTTATTGCCCGAAAAAGCGGGCGAGGCCGACCAATTTGCTGATAAATTCCCTGAAGCTCTTCGGGAATTTCAATCCAATTCTCTTGGGAAAATTCCTGTTTTAGACATTCCTTAATCATCGCCTTGCCCATTGCAGTCATATCGCCCTGGGGAGCGGGCAGGGGTTCCGGCAAATCGGGAATGATATTATACCATTTAGTCGGCAAATCTTTAACCAGTAAATTTATTTGTCTAATTTCTTTTTTCATAAATTATAAAATAAGTTATAAAAAATTACTTATAAATTTTTTATGGCCCCAAGGGGGATCCCGTAGAATAACCTTCGGTTCTCTACGGGACAGGTCGAACCCCTTAAGTTTGTGCCGCCACGGGGAGTCGAACCCCGATTGCCGGATTGAAAGCCCGGCGTCCTAACCGCTAGACGATGGCGGCAATGAAAGCGTGGTGCCTGCCCCGTAGTGACCAGTCTGACTGGTCTACTACTGGGGTCCTAGCCACTAGACGATGGGGCCAAAAATTTAAAACTAATGATACTTTAACAGAAATTTGAAAAAAATCAAGAAACAAGATAGCATAATTATATTATGAAAATTTTAGCCATCGAAACATCTTGCGATGATACTTGCATAGCAGTAATAAAATCTCAAATCTCAAATCTCAAATCTCAAAAATTTGGTGGTTTTAAAATTTTAGCTAATATTGTTTCGTCGCAAGTGAAATTGCATTCAAAATACGGGGGAGTATACCCTACGCTGGCAAAGAGAGAACACCAACGCAATTTGGTTCCTGTTTTAATTCAAGCGTTAAGACAAAGCAAATTGCTCAAAATTTCTAAATCCAAATTTCTAATTTCTAAACAAACCCTAAATTCTAAATTCCAAATTGTAAACTCTATTTTAGAACGCGAACCGGAACTATCTAAAAAAACGCTATCGTTCCTTAAAAAATATCAAAAACCAAAAATTGATGCGATTGCAATAACGATAGGGCCGGGACTTGAACCATGCCTCTGGGTCGGAGTGAATTTTGCCAAATCATTGGCTTATTTTTGGGATTTGCCGATTATTCCGGTAAATCATATTGAAGCACACATAATCGCTAACTGGCTTTCGCCAGTTAGCTCAAAATCAAAAATCAAAAATCAAAAATCAAAAATATATAATGCATTTCCGGCGGTGTGTTTAGTGGTATCGGGAGGCCATACTCAACTCATTTTAATGGGGGGTATTGGGAAATATAAAGTTATCGGCGAAACGCGGGACGACGCCGCTGGCGAATGTTTTGACAAAGTAGCGAGAATTTTAGGACTCGGATATCCCGGCGGCCCGGCAATCGCAGCAGAAGCCGCAAAACTAAAAACTATAAACTATAAACTAAAAACTAAATTGCCCCGTCCAATGATGTATCAAAATAATTATGATTTCAGCTTCTCGGGACTGAAAACTGCAGCTTTATATTTAGTTAGACAATTAACAATAAACAATAAACAATTAACAATTAAACAAAAAAGGGAGATTTGCGCCGAAACCCAGCAAGCGATAATTGACGTCTTAATTCGCAAAACCTTAAAAGCTGCCAAAGATTTTAAAGCTAAATCAATAATTTTAGGCGGAGGGGTCGCCGCCAATAATGAATTAAGAAAACAGTTTCAATCAGCCGTCAGCCACCAACCATTAGCCATTAGTTTTTTTGTGCCGCCAAAAAATTTATGCACGGATAATGCGGCGATGATCGGGGCAACTGGATATCATCATTGGCTAAAGGGGAAAACAAAAAACTGGGGAAAAATTGAGGCGGAGGCCAATCTAAGAATCAAATAGAAATTCATTGAAATTGATAGAAATTAGCTCGCTTTGCCAAGTCTGACTTGGCTTTGCTCGCGAAATTCATTGCAACAAATTTCTACTAATTTCGCAGCCGAAGGCTGCAAATTTCTACAAGTTTCTAAGCTGTGCTAAAATAAGTGCATATGGAGCTTCCTAAGGCTTACGATCCAAAACAGGTTGAAGGACACATTTACAAGCTCTGGGAAGAGAGCGGTTTTTTTGCGCCAGAGGCGCATCAGCCTCGGGCTGATAATCCGAATAAAAATAAAACTTTTTCCATAGTTATCCCGCCGCCAAATATTACGGGCTCCCTGCATATGGGCCACGCCCTAAATACCATTATTCAGGATATTTTGATTCGCCAGAAAAGAATGCAGGGGCTCAAAACTCTATGGCTTCCCGGAACCGACCATGCCGGAATTGCCACCCAAAATGTGGTTGAAAAAGAACTTAAAAAAGAAGGGCTGTCGCGCCACGATCTTGGCCGGGAAAAATTTATCCAGCGCGTCTGGCAATGGCGGGAAAAATACGGAAATATTATTTTGGACCAATTAAAAAAACTTGGGGCGTCGTGCGACTGGTCGCGAACCCGCTTTACAATGGACAAAGAATATCAAAAGGCCGTAAAAGAAGCTTTTCTGCATTACTATAAAAAGGGCTGGATTTATCAGGGGGAGCGCGTGATAAACTGGTGCCCAAGATGCCAAACCAGTCTCTCGGACTTGGAAATAGAATACCAGGAAGAACCCAGTAATCTTTGGTATATTCGTTACCTGCTGGCCAAAAATTCCAAATTCCAAGCACAAAATCCCAAACAAATTCAAAATTCAAAATTCAAAATTCAAAATTCTATAACGGTGGCGACTACTAGACCCGAAACTATGTTGGGAGATACGGCAGTGGCGGTAAATCCAAATGATAAAAGATATAAAAATTTGATTGGAAAAATAGTAATTTTACCATTGGTCAATCGAGAAATTCCAATTATTGCTGATAATTTGGTTGACCTAAAATTTGGAACAGGAGCTGTTAAAGTTACCCCTGCTCACGATTTAGCAGATTATGAAATTGGACTGCGGCATAATTTAGAAACTATTCAAGTTATAGATGAAAAAGCAAAAATAACCAAAAATGCTCCTCTCCCCTATCAAGATTTAACTTGTTTAGAGGCTCGCCAAAAAATAGTTGAAGATTTAACCAAGTTAAACTTGGTGGAAAAAATTGAACCCTACAGCCATCGCGTTGCCAAATGCTATCGCTGCGGAAAAACAATAGAACCGCTACCCTCAAAACAGTGGTTTTTAAAAATGAACAAACTTGCCGAACAAGCGATAAAAGCGGTAAAAAACGGCAAGGTAAAATTTATGCCAGAAAAATGGGAAAAGCTCTATTTTAGCTGGCTGGAAAACATAAAAGATTGGTGCATATCTCGCCAAATCTGGTGGGGACACGCCTTGCCGATTTGGTATTGCCAAATCGGCAAGAAATCAAAAATTAAAAATCCCGCCCCGAAAGGGCGAGGCTCGCCCAACAAAGTTGGGCGGCAAAAATCAAAAATAAATAAGGAGAGATATTTTATTTCTCATGAGAAACCTGAAAAATGCCCGATTTGCGGAAAATGCCAGCCAGAACAATCTGCCGATGTGCTTGATACATGGTTTTCTTCCGCCTTATGGCCCTTTGCCACGTTGGGCTGGCCGCAACCAAAAATTAAAAATCAAAAATTAAAAATCAAAAATGACCTTAAAGTATTCTATCCGACTGATGTTTTGGTAACGGCCCGGGACATTATAAACCTCTGGGTTGCCAGAATGATTTTTTCGGGGCTCGAATTTACAAATAAAAAACCTTTTGAGACTGTTTATATCCACGCCACCATTTTAACCAAAGAGGGGAAAAGAATGTCAAAATCGCTCGGAACCGGAATTGACCCGTTAAATCTAATAGAAAAATACGGGGCCGATGCCACCCGTTTCGGAATAATCTGGCAGGAAAGCGGGGCCCAGGATATTCATTTTGGAGAAGAGGCCATTGTTGCCGGCCGGAAATTTTGCAATAAACTATGGAACGCCTCACGGTTCATTTTATTAGATGAACCGCCGCTGATTAATGCAGATAATCTGTGCGGATTTACGCGGATAAAAAATCTTACCCCAGCGGATAAAAAAATATTGAATGAGTTAAATAAAATAATAAATTCAGTAAATAAAGATTTGGGGGATTACCGTTTTGGGCGAGCTCTTCAAACTATTTATGATTTCTTCTGGCACGAATTTTGTGATTATTATATTGAGGAGTCAAAAAAGCAAAATGGGGAGAAAACTCAAGAAATTTTATTATACGTATTATTAACCTCTCTAAAACTTTTACACCCTTTTATTCCTTTTATTACTGAGGAAATTTATCAAAAATTGCCTATTTGCCCGCCAAAATCCGCCAGAGGCGGACTTAGACGAACAAGCAAAAAAGAATGTTTAATGATTGAAGAATGGCCCTCGGCCTAAATTATGAATAATTTTCCAATCATCGTCATATTCGCAATCTTACCCAGCATTATTTGGCTCTGGTTTTATTTAAGGCAGGACAAAAAACCCGAGCCCAAAAGAATGATTGTAAAAGTTTTTATTTTGGGAATGATTGCCGCCCTTGCCGCGATTTTGCTGGAAAAAGGAGCAGCCCTTCTTTACACCTCTTTTCAGGATTATAGCCCGCGTCTTGTTTTTATTTTGTACATATTTATCGGCATAGCTTTTGTTGAGGAATTTATGAAATACCTTGTAGTGAGATTTTCTGTTCTAAAAAATCCGGAAATGGACGAACCTTTGGATATATTAATTTATATGATAACCGGGGCCCTTGGTTTTGTCGCCCTGGAAAACATTTTTTTATTCTTGAATCCCTCTCCTTTTTTAATCGCGCCGTCATTTCAGGAAATATTATTTATGAGCGTCCTGCGCATGCTGACAGCGACTCTTTTTCACGCCTTGTGTTCCGGGATATTGGGTTATTTTATCGCCTTGAGTTTTTATAGGGCCACCCGAAAATCGTCTTTAATGATATCGGGAATAGCTTTGGCGACTCTCTTGCATGGCCTTTACGATTTTTCTATAATGGATGTAGAGGGGATTTTATTGCAATACAGCATACTGGTTATCCTGCTTGTTTCAATGAGCTCTCTTCTCGGAGTTTTTATTTTAAAAATTAAAAAAATGCTAAGCGTGTGTAAATAACTCGCTAATCAGTCTCAAATTAAATTCGCGAATATTCGCGAATAAATTAGTGATTGATTGGAGAAAAATTTAAGATGGCGTCAAAATCTTTTTTTGAAAAATTAACCGGCTCAATAAAAAGCGACAAAATGAGGCCTGATAAAATTGAGCATTTTGAAGAAGAACAAGAAATTGACATCGCTCCCAAAACTTCGGCCGCCGAATGGGAAGAAATGTCCCAGGAAAAACTTGAGGAGTCGGAA
>Ga0210017_1003070_pt1 | contig 14139 bp, 8 predicted proteins | sample CryGeyCG2014_020_FD_183966 | JGI IMG/M metagenome (GOLD analysis project Ga0210017, IMG submission 183966) | Groundwater microbial communities from aquifer - Crystal Geyser CG08_land_8/20/14_0.20 (SPAdes) (version 2) | ecosystem: Environmental > Aquatic > Deep subsurface > Groundwater | place... | reverse complement strand
GGTTGCAGCGGACAGCAAAGCTATCCCCTCTCTTTAATTTTATTCTTGCAAATGTAAGTGTCTTGCTGTAAATATTCTTTGGGATGGCATTCTCGTATTTTTTTGCTATTGCAATAGAATGCAAGCCGAACACACTTTTCAGGACAGAGATAGTTTTTTCAGGATCCTGGCATGAAAGAAAAATTCTTCCATATCCTCTTTTTACTTCAAAATCAGTTATTGAATTATTGCGCAAAGCAGTTCTTATGTTATTCAAGAGTGTAGCATAAAAACGGTTTTGCACTGGCTTGCTCTTTAGGGAGATTTCCCCTGCCAATTTCAAAAGAAGTATTTGTGGCATAATAAAGAAAGAAAAGAAAAGGGAATAAAAAGGAATGGAAAAAGCCTATTTCTAAGCTTTTCCAAGCAACTTTAACAGTATTGCCTTTTGGGCATGCAACCGGTTTTCCGCCTGGTCAAAGATTATAGAATTGGAGGATTTCATTGCAAAATCATCTATTTCATAACCCCTATGGGCAGGAAGATCATGCATAATTAATGCATCAGGCACACCCTTTAATAGTTCCTTATTGACCTGATAAGGCATAAATGTTTTCATTCTTCTTTTTTTCTCCTCTTCAAATTTAGGATCTAAAAATAATTCCATATCAACCCAAGTGTCAGTATAAACAATATCCGCATCTTTTACAGCCTTTAAGGGATCCTTCTCCTCACTATACAGCCCAGTAGCATTAACCTGTTTCAGCAATTCCTCATCAAGGCTGATTGCATGCCTTTCAGGGGCACTTAAAACAAAATTCATCCCTAGTTTTGTGGCTATGACACTTAGGGAATTGCTTACATTATTTGCAATTCCATAATAAACCAGTTTCAATCCTTTAAGATTCCCTTTATTTTCTTTTACAGTCAAAATATCTGCCAACACCTGGCAGGGGTGGTATTTCTCACATAGGCCATTTATTACAGGAACAGTTGAAACCTCGGCAATCTTCATTAGGTCAGCATTCCTGAGAAGCCTTGCCATTATTACATCAGAATACCGGTTAACGCATTTGGCTTCATCCTGGATGTCTGCCATTATGAATTGCGTTGTTTTCCAGTCAAGGAAGATTGCATGCCCGCCTAATTGAGTCATGCCTGCTTCGAAGGATAATCTGGTTCGTGTGGATGTCTTCTGAAAAATCATTGTCAGGGTTTTATTTTTTAATACATCATAATATTTTTCCTTGTTTTTCTTGATTTTTAATGCAATGTCAAGAAGTTCTTCAATCTCTTTGGATTTCCAGTCCTTAAAATCAATCAAATGACGAACAGCCATACCAATCACTCCTTTGTTTATTGTCAAAGTATTAATATGAAAGAAAGCACAGTTATTTAATAATAACCGTTCTGAATTGAAACAAGAAGGATGGTTTATATTCTTCTTTTTTCTTTCCATAGCTAAGGTTTTTATTGGGTTCTCTTCACTTTCTTTTTTGACACTTAGGTTTTTATTAAGTTTCTCTTTTTTCTTTAATGCAGCAAAAGTTCTTTTTCTTTTGGTGCAACTAGATTTTCTTTTTCTTTCTAAGAAAAAGAAAAAGTGGTTTGCGGGATTGGCAGAACGGCCATGCACTCGCCTGCAGCGCTCTTTTAGAAAAAGGGCAAAAAAAGGCGCAGCTAGCAAGCTAAGGGAGTTCGACTCTCTCATCCCGCTTTTCTGATTAGTAAATATTAAATCAACTTTTGGCTTCAGGATGTTCTGCTAGATATTTTTTCTGAATCCATTTATGATATCCACGTGCAGCATCTATGCCTCTTACTTCTTCATCTATTCTCGGGGTTCTTAATTGTAATTCATAACTACCTTTATCCCCCTTTACTAATATGTGTATTCCCCTAAACCCATAAACCTTAGGAGTCCTAATATAATCACTGAATTTTTGCGGACTTTGTTTTTTTACAACTTGATTAACAAAGGAATAAATTGTATCAATTAAATCCTCTTCCCCAGTATTTCTTGTCCAACCTTCCTGCCTCATCTGTTTTTCAAATTTTGACAATGATCTTCTTGCTGAATCAGTAAATGGCACAGCATAGGTTTCACGTCCCAATACTTGTGAATATGCTCCTCTAATATTTTTTATCCCCCGAACAGGGAAAAAATCTAATTCTGAATTTCCAATTCCTGCTGGGATTATTTTTGTAACCTTTTTTCTGAGGATCATGGTATCTTTTGTTGATGCTTTATCCTGATGCCAGCCTTCTTTCTCTAAAAGGTTTAATGTGCTTGAAGCACTTTGCTCTGAACCAAGCGATTCTGCACTTAAAATCAAACGTTCATTTCCTTTTTGGTCTCTTTCATATGCTGTGCCATGCTCACTTAAAAAAGCCGGGGCTTTTGATTGCCTTTCAAATACCATTACCCTTGGCGGAATTCTTTTTCTGTCCTTAAATTTAACATCTTTAAGTACAACTCTTATTCCTGTTGCCTCTAAGAATACACGATCTTCTGCAACAGTTCTTTCCATTTGCTCCGCATTAATATAACAAACAGGTTTCCTTGTTGTGGTTTGACGTAATGCATTTATGACTTTACGATAAACATCGCCTTTCTTAATCCCTGAAGGAAGCAATGATGAAAATAATCCTTTTGCATACATTTGCTGTAAATCAAAAGCATCTAAAGGAACTCTTCCTGTTTCATCTTTAGGAATCAGCGCATTAACTAATGGATCAAAAGTAACTTCATAGCTATCGGCATGTTCCCCTGTTCCTCTTGGAATTGCTTCCCTGAGTTGTCTTTTTATTCTATCAATTTTTTCAGCAGCAGACCTTGTTGTTTTTAATCTGGTAAAGGAAGCATACCTTAATCTTAAACCATTATTTTTTTCAAAATCAGAAATTTTTCTTTTTAAATCATGCTCAATAACAACTCTTCTTGCCGACCTTACTGGGTATACACCAAGTTCTGCTTTCATTGCCCTAACCCTTTCCCTTTCTTTAACTAAAGTAGGAATATTTCTTACTTTTTCTTTAGCTCTTTCCCAATAATGTTTCAAGCGTGCTTTTACTAAGTATCTTGGCATGTTATCACTATTATTTTAGAATATATAAATATAGTAGGGCATTTAGTTTTAAAATATGGTTAAAATCAACGAAAAATAAAGAATTAAGACTTTTAGAAGCATTCTGTAAAGCAAGATTAGCTTTATAAATCATTTGATGGAATACTTGTTAATTTAAAGGAAATACAGAAAACCTATTTTATAGATTAAATTTGCGTTTATTATGGTGTTATTATGGGATTGAGGCCTGCTCATTGTTACAGAAGCATTAACCAAAGAGCATTCACAAGAACTGCTGTTGTGGTACATGATAAGAATTATGTCGGGACATCTCCGGCAGTAAAGATAAGGCAATTTAATATGGGCAATCCAGAATATCCCTTCGATACTGTTGTTGATTTAATAGCAGAGCAAGCAATGGTTATCAGAGATAATGCTATTGAATCTGTAAGAATGACAATTAACCGATATTTACAAAGAAAATTAGGCGTAGAAGGATACTTTATGAAAATTAGGGTATATCCCCATCATATTTTAAGGGAAAATAAACAAGCACAAGGGGCAGGTGCAGATCGTGTAAGCCAGGGAATGAGATTATCATTTGGCAGGCCAATTGGAAGAGCAATAAGAGCTAAAGAAGGATTAATTTTAATGAGCATACTTGTTGATGAAAAGAATAAGGCAATAGCTCAGGAGGCATTCCATAGGACTTCAGCAAAAATTCCTTGCAAATTAAAGATACATATTCACAAAGATGTTAAATCAATAGGAACAAAACCAAGAAAGACAAAGATGGTCGAAGAGAAGGTTGAAGAAAAGACCGAGGAAGTAGCAGCAACAACCGAGACAGCTGCAACAACCGCTACAACAGGAACTAAAGGAGCAACAGGTGGAAAAGCAGCAACAACAGCACCAGCTACAACAGGGAAGGTTGCAACCGGAAAAGATGCAGCAAAACCAGCAAAGGAAGAAAAGAAGAAATAATACTTTTAATCTGATTACTGCTTTTGCAGTAATCACTCTTTTTCTATTTTTTTAAAAATTGCTAATTGTAATTATCGTCACCTGACAAATATTTATAAATAGAATATCCTTTCTAATATATACTCTATGCCGGATATACTTTGGTTTAAAGATGTTGGAAGAGATGACGTTGGAATTGTTGGTGGAAAAGGCGCTAATTTAGGAGAGATGACCCAAGCTAATTTTCCTGTTCCCCCGGGTTTTATTGTTACATCACGGGCTTATTTTAATTATATTGAAAAAACCGGTTTAAAACCAAAGATTCTGAAAATAATTGATAACATAAATGTTGAAGACACTGATTCATTAGAGAAAAAAACTGCTGAAGTAAGGGAAATGATAACTAAGACAGCAATGAGCGAGGAATTAAAGGCAGAAATACTTAAGGCATATAAAAAATTAAGTGAGGAGAAATTGGCTTGGTTGAGCACAAGCGAACCGAGCTGTGTTGCAGTAAGGTCATCTGCAACAGCAGAGGATTTGCCTGAAGCAAGCTTTGCCGGGCAGCAAGATACTTACCTTAATGTAATAGGGAATGAAGAACTAATTAATAAAGTGAGGAAATGCTGGGCTTCTCTTTTTACTGCAAGGGCAACATATTACAGAAAAGAACAAGGCTTTCCAACCGAAAAAGTTGGAATTGCTGTTGTTGTACAAAAAATGATTAGTTCTGAATCAAGCGGAGTAATGTTTACCTCTGACCCTACCGGGGATAGAAGCAGGATAATTATTGAAGGCGGATTTGGATTAGGTGAAGCAATTGTTTCTGGCACAATTACTCCTGACAATTATATTATTGATAGGGCATCAATGAAATTAATTGGAAAGAAGATTAATGCCCAGGAATTAAAAATTATAAGACATGGGAATACCACAATAAAAATGCCGATGGAAAAAGATGAGGCAAGAAAACAGAAATTAGCTGATGAATTAATAATTGAATTAGCGCATATTGGCGCAAATATTGAAAATCATTATAAAGCCCCGCAGGATATAGAATGGGCTTTGGAAAAAGGAAAAATGTATATTGTACAAAGCAGGGCAATTACAACACTGGCTTTAACTGATAAGGTTAAAGGACATCAAGGGATGGAAGGAGGAGGGGAAGGAAAACTTAAAATATTGATTAAAGGATTGCCAGCTTCTCCGGCAATAGGGCATGGAATTGTTAAGATAATCCCTACTGCAAAAGATATTGTTAAAGCCCAGCCAGGGGATGTAATTGTAACTGTGATGACAAATCCTGATTGGGTTCCTGTAATGAAGAAAGCTTCTGCAATAATTACTGATGCTGGCGGAGTAACCTGCCATGCAGCAATTGTTTCAAGAGAATTAGGCATTCCTTGTGTTGTTGGAAGTGGAAATGCCACTAAAATCTTGAAAGATAATATGATTGTAACAGTTGATGGTTTCTCAGGAAATGTTTATGAAGGGCAAGTAATGGAAGACAAATCTTCAACAGCAGATAATGAAAAAATACGGGATGAGATAGATGTTGAAAGCCGGGCGTTGCAGAAATTGGCTGATGTATTGGGCCAAAATATCATTAAAGTAAAAGTAAATGTTGCTTTGCCTGATGCTGCAAAAAAGGCTGCTGAGACTGGTGCTGAAGGCGTTGGATTATTAAGGGCTGAACATATGATTACTTCTTCTGGAAAACATCCTGCACAATTTATTAGGGAAGGAAATGATGAGGATTTAAAGGATGCAGTAAAAGAGGGGGTAAAGGTTGTACTTGATGCATTTAAAGGCAGGGCTATATGGTATAGAACCTTTGATGCAAGAACTGATGAGTTCAGGAATTTAGTAGGTGGGGGCCAAGAGCCTCATGAAGATAATCCTATGCTGGGATGGCATGGGATTAGAAGAGATTTGGATCAGGATCAGACAGAAATATTTAAAGCGCAGGTTAAAGCAATCAAGGAATTGATTGATGAAGGTTATAAAAATATCGGATTAATGCTCCCTTTTGTTGTACATATTGATGAATTGAAAAAAGCAAAGCAGATAATAAAGGAAATGGGATTGGTACAGCAAAATAATGTATTTGAGATAGGGGTAATGGTTGAAACACCTGCTGCTTGTTGGATAATTGATGATTTAATTAAGGAAGGGATTGACTTTGTGTCTTTTGGCACGAATGATTTAACCCAATTAACCCTTGGTTTAGACAGAAATAATGAAAAAATACAATACTTATTTGATGAAATGCATCCCGCAGTCCTTGGCGAGATAAAGATGGTTATTGAAAAATGCAAAAAAGCAAAGGTAAAAACATCTATTTGCGGGCAAGCAGGCTCAAGAGAAGATATGGTAAGAACTTTAATCGGATATGGAATTGATTCTGTTTCTGCAAACATTGATTCTGTTAGCAGAATAAGAAGGGTAGTATTGGCTGAAGAAAAGAAAATGCTGCTTGAGAAAGCAAACAGTTAAAATCGAATTATCTCTGCCAAAATACTATAAATAAATTTAATAATTAAAGCTAAGCATAATTATTGCATGGCAGAAGCTACTTCAAGACTGAAAATTGATATTGAATTTGCTAAAAAAGAGATTCAAAAAGCAAATGCAAAAAGAGTACTTATACAGATTCCTGAAGGTTTGAAGGATCGTATTACTTCCATGATTTCAGAATTAAAGGAAAAATGCAAAGATGTTGAATTCTTTTGTGCAATTGATCCGCTTTATGGTGCCTGTGATTTGGCAGAAAAAGAAGCTGGGCAGATAGATGCTGATTTGGTTCTGCATTTTGGGCATTCACAAATCATAGAAAGCAAAAAAACTGTTTATGTGCCAGTTACTTATGAGATATCAAAAAAAGAAATTGAAAAATCTGTTGAAAAAATAATTGAATACTTACAAAAAAATAAAATTTCCAATATAACTATTGGGGGAACAATCCAATATATGCCATATTTGCAAAAGATTAGACAATTGCTTGAAAAAGAAAACATAAAAGTAAATGTTGGAAAAACTGGTTTGCTTAAGGATGGGCAAATACTGGGCTGTAATATAAATTCTCTGCTATTTGATAGTAAAACTCAATTATTGGTTCTTTTTTCTGACGGGCAGTTCCATGCAAAATTCGCTGCATTAGTTTCGAAGAAAAAAGTAATTCAGGTTGATTTGATAAACGCAAAAATTGAGGAAATAAAACCGGATGAAAAATTGGTGAAGAAAAGGATTGCTGCAATTATGCAGGCTGAAAAAGCAGAATCTTTTGGGATTTTAATTTGCACAAAAGAAGGGCAGTTTAATATTGAAAAAGCAATTGAGATTAAAAAAATGGTTGAAAGCAAAGGGAAAAAAGCTTATTTATTTACCGGAGACCTTTTGCTGCCAGAATATTTTTTAGGGATAAATGTTGATTGTTTTGTCAGCACGGCCTGCCCACGCATCGTGCTTGACGAATTTGGCAAATGGAAAAAGCCAATATTAAATATTGAAGAAGTGATGATTGCTTTAGGGGTAAAAAAATTAGAAGAATATTCACTTATTTAAAAAATTTCTCTTTCTTTTGATGCCTAGGAAATTTTCTTTCTCCGTTTCAAGCGAAGCTTGAAAGGACCTATAAAACCAAGGGTTTTATATGGCCTTTAGAAAAGAGAAAGAAAAGTTGCTATTATTCTTCCTCTGAAATTGTTGTTCCTTTGAAATTATTGCCCCTGACAAATTCCTTGAAATTATCCAAATTATTGCCATTCAAAACTGCCGCAGGAATGCCTGATCTTCGTATAATCAAACAGCAAGGCAGATCAAGGATTACATGCTGAGAAGGCTTAGAATCTGCTACTCTTATTAAACTCAATAGCTTCTCATAGGACATATGCTCAATCAATTTAGCGTATGGTTCAACATTGGGATCGGCAGTATAAACGCCATCAACATTCGTAAGATTGATGAATCTAGCATCAAGGGCTTCTGCTACTAAAGAAGCCACTGCATCTGTTGTTATGCCTGGATAAAGGCCGCCAAACACAGGTATTTTACCCTGATTTAAAACCTCTGTGGCTTTTTCAGGATCTGTCATAACAGTTGGATAAGAGTTCTCCAATGCCTGAATTAAAAGCAATGCATTTAACCTGCTTGAAACTATGCCTAATTTATCCAAAGCATAATTGCTTGCACCAAAGCTCTTGGCTGATGCTACATAATTTCTGGCAGTTTTCCCTCCTCCAACCACAAAACAAAATTTGAATCCCTCTTTTGTTAATTCATTGACTGTTTCAGCAAATTTTGCAATAAAGGTGGTTTTTGGCTTTTCACCAATTAAGATTGAGCCGCCAACAGAAACAACAAACAGCTTGGAATTATCATAAAAAGCAGGAGCTTCTGCTTGTGCTTGTTCTGCTGATTCTTCCTTGGCCATTGGGAAAATACTTTCATCAAACATAGATTCACCTTAGATATATATACCTTATAAGGTGTCGAACAGCATTAAAACATACTTTCTACTAATTGTTTTATTGTTACGCTTATTCAACACCCGGTTATATAAGGTAATTGATAAGTGGCATTCTGCACCCTAAAGAATGCAGCTTCCTGATTCATTGCTTCCTTAAGAGGAAGCTCCAAAGGCTTAACTTCCTGCCTGCCCAACAGTAGCTCATTTTTATGAGTAGGTATTTTATTAAAAGGAATACCGGCACGTTCATAGTGTGATGAACATATAAAACATTATTATCTTTATTTGATAAATATTGCATCACCCTATGCTCAGCCTCATATCCCTAAAATAATAATATTAATGTAATTTATAAACGTTTTGGGACAGTGGATTTCCTCTGAACTCACACGCATCCGCATCTTGAAAAATTGAGGTTTCTTGCTCGTGCGATTAAAAAGATTTTGCTTTGCTATTAAGTATACTATTAGGAAAAATTATTGATCTTTATGGCTCAACTTGACTTAAACGCATTGGATGCTGAAAAATCTTTATTCAAGAAAAAAATAAAGATGCTGGATGAATTTAAAGGATCTGGCACTGAATTAATTTCTGTTTATATACCCTTAGCAACAGACAGGTCTGGGGTTATGAAACAATTAACTGATGAGGTAAGCCAGAGCAGCAATATTAAAGATCCTAAAACAAGGAAGAATGTCCAAGGCGCTTTAAGAAAGATAATTAATCTATTAAAGCAGATTAATTTCAAATTGCCTGAAACAGGCTTGGCTATTTTTTGCGGGAATGTAAGCCCGAATGATGGCAAGGTGGATATAAAATTGTTTACAGTAAAGCCTCTAAATAAATTGGAAACTAAATTATATTGGTGTGATTCCGCATTTCATTTGGTCCCGCTTAAGAATATGGTTCAGCCTACTGACATTTATGTAATTGTTACAATGGATAAAAGGGAAGCTACATTTGCTGTCTTGAAAGGAAAACATTATGATATTGTTGGAAATTTTAGGAGCAGGGTTGCTGGTAAAATAAGGGCTGGGGGGCAATGCTTGGCTCCTGAAACATTAGTACAATTAAGCAATGGGGAAATCATTGAGATAAAAGAAACTCATAATCCTCTAGAAATCTGCGCAGCCAATTTAGATAATCTAGAATTGAACAATACCAAAATAACTAATAAATGGGAGAGCAATAAAAATAATCTAATCAGGATAATAACAAAGTACCCTAGATTAGATTTAACCTGCTCAGAAGAGCATATATTATTTAGGGTTACTGAAGAAGGCATAACTGAAGCTGAAGCCTTATCATTGAAAGAAGGCGATTTATTAATAATGCCAGCAAGAACAGAGATTAAAGGAGAAAAACAATTGCTTAACACTCTCTATTATAATAGCTACAAAATAGGCCCTAAAGGATTAACATACTTAAAAGACAGGAGGGATTCTCTAAAAATATCCCAAGAGCAATTTGGTAAACTCCTTAACTTACATCAAGCATGTGTCTCTTCCTTAGAGCTCGGAAAATTCGATCCTTTAGACGATTATCTGAAAGCATATTGTAATATTCTAAAAATTCCTGTTAATGATTTTATAAGAAAATATTGCAAAAAGAAAACCAACTTGCAATTGCCAAATTACTTGGACTGCAAACTATCACAATTTTTAGGCTACTTAATTGGTGACGGCAATATTGAAAAGCAAAGAATTACATTTAGCGAACAGGCTAAGGAAATAGCCTTGCTTTATGGGAAATTGGGGAAAGCATTATTCAAAGCAAATACAAACATTAATTTTAGAAACAGCAAAAATTATTGGCAAGTCAGGATATATGGCAAACCTATTGCAGACTATGTGTTAAATGAATTCCCTGAAGTAAAAAAAGCACTGGATAGCAGTATTCCAGCAAAGGTACTTAAATCTGAAAACAAAGTTTTAGCCTCATTCATAAAAGGATTATTTGATGCAGAGGGTTATGCTACTAAACGAGGATTATCAATAAGCATGAATAACAAAAAAATAATAGAACAGCTTAGGATCGCTTTACTTAGGTTTGGAATTATTGCATCAATTTATGAGTATGATAATAGAAAAAACATTTATTCGAAAAACAGCAGATACACTTTGGATATGACCGAAAAAAAATCTTTAGAAATATTCCAAAAGCAGATATCCTTCAGTTCAGAGATTAAATCTGCAAAATTGGCAAAATGCATAAAAAGCAAAACAGAGAGAAGCAATGTAAGGCAGATGATAATTCCAGGAAAAGAAATTAGAACCATGTTTGAGAATGAAGAGTATAATACCTGTGATTTTCCAAAAGTGAGCAACTTCTTTAGAAATGAGAGGCTAATGAGCAAAACGGCATTCAAAAATTCTATAATAGATAATGTGAAAAGCAATAAAAGATTAAAAGAAAAATTTGAAAATATTTTAAATATCCCTATTTTGCCGGTAAAAATTGCTAAATTACAAAGGATTAATGAGAAAACACGAACAGTAGATATCACTACAAAAATAGGTAATTTTATGGCTAATGGGTTAATTGTCCATAATTCTGCGCAACGTTTTGAAAGATTAAGGGAAGAGGCAGAGCATGATTTTTACAGGAAGGTAAGCGAGGAAATGAACAAGGCATTTATCGGGCAGATTGATAAAATAAGGGGCATAATTGTTGGTGGCCCTGGTTTGACAAAGAATTATTTTTTGGAAACAGATTTGCTTGACCACAGATTGAAAAATAAAATTATTGGCAAGATTGATGTTGGTTATACAGACCCTTCAGGAATAAAGGAAGCAATTGACAAATCACAGGAGGTATTGCAGCAAACAGACATCATCAGGGAAAAGCAGATTGTACAGGAATTCTTACTGAATGTTGTAAAAACGGGTTTAGCAACCTATGGCCAAAAAGAAGTGGAAGATGCATTAACTGCAAGAAAGGTTTCTAAACTGTTAATCAGCGAAGGGCTTGAAAAGATGGTTTATAAAGTAAAATGTACTGCGTGTGAGTATACTGAAATAATGTACCAGGAGCCACCAGATTTAAGAAATAATAAATGCAAGGATTGCGGTTCTGCTTTGGAGATAATTGAAGAAGTGGATTATGCTGATTACTTGATGGAAAAGGCAATGGAAAGCAATGCAGAAACTCACTTGGTAAGCACAGAGACAGATGATGGAAAACAATTCTATACTGGTTTCGGCGGAATCGGTGCTATTCTGAGATATAAATAACAAACACAGCAGTCAATTACTAACAAATGTCAGTTTTTTTGGCAAAAAATTATAAACATAAATGATTATTCGAACAATGGAATTGTGATTAAATGACAAAATATTTTACGAAGTGCAAAGGGATTGGTGGAGAAATAAAGAGGAGATATTCTGATTTTATTGTTGAAGAAATTCAGGAAAATGGCCGCATTTGTGAGGTAAAATATTTCACACAAGAAAATGCCCCGCATGAAAAAATTTTATTGCCTGAAAATATGGACAATAAGGAATACTTGCAGTTTGATTTGGAAAAAATAAACCAGGATATGAATTTTGCCATACGAATTATTGCGAGAAAACTGCAGATAAGCCCTAAACGAATCGGCTATGGCGGATTAAAGGATAAAAGAGGGATTACCTGCCAAAGAATCAGCATCTGGAATCCTAATATAAAACTGCTTGAGGATACCCATTGGAAAGGATTAAGATTGAGTAATCCTGATTGGGAAGACTGGAAGCTTGATTTGGGAAAATTAAAAGGAAATAGATTTACTGTTGTAATCAGGAATATTAACTTGCCAAAAGAAGAAATAGAAAAAAGGCTTACTGAAGGAATTAAAGAAATTAATGAAAACGGGATAGCAAATTATTATGGTGAACAAAGATTTGGAGGAATAAGAAACATAAGCCATCTTGTGGGCAAAGAATTAATTAAAGAGGATGTAAAAAATGCTGTAATGCTTTATTTGACTGCCACAGACATAAAAGAGGATGAAGAATTAAGGAAAGCGAGATTAAAATTAGCAGAAACAGAGGATTTCAGCTTAGCGATAAAAATGTTTCCTATAAAAAACAGGTTTGAACGGTCTATGATTCATCATTTGTGCAAATATCCGAATGATTTTGCCGGTGCTTTTTCAAAAATGCCAAAAAAATTCAGGTTTTTATTCACGCATGCTTTTCAGGGATATTTATTCAACAAAATAATTGATAAAAGGCTGGAATTAGGATTAGGATTATTGGCTTTAGAGGGGGAAAAATCTGAAGATAGGATTGCAATGGGTTTATTGGCAGGCTATGAATCAAAATTTTCAGATAATGAAAAGATAGCTGATATTGAAAAAAATCTTTTGGAAGAGGAAAATATTAAATTTGAGGATTTCAAACTAAAAGTAATGGCTGAATGTTCAAGCAAAGGGGCATATAGAAAATTAGTAATATTTCCAAAAGACATTAAATTGATTGAAATTAGGGCTGATGAATTTTATGAAGGAAAACAATGCTGCTCGCTTTCTTTTGATTTGGAAAAAAGCTGTTATGCCACTGTTGTTTTAAGGGAATTAATGAAGGATGAACAATAATAATTAGACTTCTTCTTGAAGATTATTGCTGTTTTTGCTGACAAGGAACCATTGCATTGGTTTATTTGCAAGCGCTTTTATTACTCCAAGATTTACATAAAGCATAGATATAATGCCTATTGAAAATATTGAAACCAAAAGCCTTGCAATGTATTTTACTTTTTTCTTTATAAGCAAAACAAGTACGCTGGCAAATACCGGCCCAATAGTGAATAATATGCTAAGCAAAGTATTCATTAAAAGATATCTTGTTGTTTCATAATTTGGATAAACCGGCAGAGAAATTAATGTTATTGTACCACTCATAAAAAGCAGGAAAAGTATTGTTGTAAAGGTATAGCCAATACCTGCCACAAATAAGGGCAATTTTTTTGGAAATGCTATGTTTCTCGATTGCAATATGCTGAAGAAATGCTTTTTAAGTGCTTTTATTACTCCATAGGCCCATCTCATTTGCTGCATATATAAATCGCGGGTGGTAAAAGGTACTTCACAACTGCATTCTAAACCTTCTAGATAAAGAACTTTCTTATTTGCTTTAATAAGCCTAAATGAGTACTCAATATCTTCAGTTAAACTGCCTAATTCCCATTTTCCTAATGCTTCCAAATCAGACCTTCTTACTGCTTCAGCAGATCCACATAAGGTTACTGTTCCACTTAATTTCTTTAAAAAAGGCAATGAGATCAGATGGAAAACATATACAATACTTGCTGCTAAAATTGAGCTAAAGTTCTGATCCGCATTTACTGGATTCCATCTTGCTTGAGTTGCTGACAAATTTTTATCTTCAACTAACGGGGCAATTATTCTTTTCAGGAAATCATTTGGTGGGGCATAATCAGAATCGAATATTACAAAAAAGTCTCCTTTTGAATAATCAATAAGGTTATTTAAATTGCCTGATTTAAAACCAATATTCTTTTCTCTTCTAATTACTTTTACTAATTTTGAATTCTTTGAAGCAAATTCTTTGAGTTTTGCTGAAATTTCTGGCTTATCACTATCGTCTCCAATTAAAATCTCCATTTTATCCTTAGGATAATCAAACTCAAGGCAGCATTTTGCACAAGTTATTGCGGCCAATT
>Ga0210017_1003069_pt1 | contig 14142 bp, 16 predicted proteins | sample CryGeyCG2014_020_FD_183966 | JGI IMG/M metagenome (GOLD analysis project Ga0210017, IMG submission 183966) | Groundwater microbial communities from aquifer - Crystal Geyser CG08_land_8/20/14_0.20 (SPAdes) (version 2) | ecosystem: Environmental > Aquatic > Deep subsurface > Groundwater | place... | reverse complement strand
AAAAGAGCACGGTGTTGATTTTCTGATGGATAAACGGCATTTGTGGGTTCGTTCCGAAAGGCAGGTGGCCATCATGACGGTGCGGGATGAAATAATCTGGCAGATGCGGGAATTTTTCCGCCAAGCAAGATTCATTCTTACGGACACTCCTATTTTGACTCCTACCTCTTGTGAAGGAACCACCACTCTTTTTGAAACAAACTATTTTGACGAGAAAGCTTATCTGTCCCAGTCCGGCCAGCTGTATCTAGAAGCAATGGCCATGGCGCTGGGAAAGGTTTACGATTTTGGCCCTACTTTTCGCGCGGAAAAATCCAAAACCCGCCGACACATGATGGAATTCTGGATGCTGGATGCCGAAGCCGCTTTTATGCAGTTCGAGGATAATTTGAAACTTCAAGAGCGGCTGGTTCACTATGTAGTGACCAATGTCCTGAAAAATAAAAAGAAAGAACTGGGAATAATTGGGCGCGATACTTCCATTCTGGAAAAAATCAAAATTCCTTTTCCGCGCCTGCGCTATACCGAAGCGATCAAGCAACTTCAAAAGTTAGGATCCGATATTAAAGAAGGTGAAGATTTAGGGGGAGATGATGAAACAATGCTGATGAAGGAATATGACCAACCGCTTTTCGTCACGCATTACCCGGCCAAGATGAAAGCGTTTTACATGCAGCCTGATCCAGAAGATCCGGAACTAGCGTTATGCGCTGATCTTTTGGCTCCCGAAGGTTATGGAGAAATAATCGGAGGTTCCGAAAGAATCTGGGAACTGGCTTTACTGGAAAAAAGACTGAAGGAGCACAAGCTTCCCCGCAAAGACTTTGAATGGTATTTGGACTTAAGGCGCTTTGGATCGGTTCCTCATTCCGGATTCGGCATCGGGTTAGAAAGAACGGTGGCTTGGATCTGCGGTTTAGACCATGTGCGCGAAACCATTCCTTTTCCCAGATTATTGAATCGATTAAGACCATAGATTATTAATTTTCAATTTTCAATGAAACGCATTCTTATTAAAGAAACAATAAATCACATCAATAAAAAAGTTCGGCTTTGCGGCTGGGTGCATATTATCCGCCGTCTGGGCAAAATGATTTTTGTGGATTTACGGGACATTTCCGGCATGGTCCAAGTGGTATTTTTATCTGATAACCAGGAGTTATTGAAATTGGCTAAAACCTTGCGGCCGGAATTTGTGGTGGAGATTATTGGCAAAGTAAACCAGCGCCCCGATAAATTGGTTAATAGTAAAATGCCTACCGGCACCGTAGAAATTCAGGCACAGGAACTTAAGATACTGGCCGAATCCAAAACTCCACCTTTTGAAATAGCGGAAGAAAAAGAAGCGGGCGAGGCGCTGCGCTATAAGTACCGTTATTTGGATTTAAGGCGCGAAAGCAACCGGAAGATGATTATCCTGCGCTCCAAGTTCATTAAATTCATCCGTGATTTTCTACATAAAGAAGGATTTATTGAAGTAGAAACACCCATTTTAGGAAAATCCACTCCGGAAGGCGCCCGGGATTATTTAGTGCCCTCGCGCATTTATCCCGGAAAATTCTACGCCTTACCCCAATCTCCTCAACAATATAAACAGCTTTTAATGGTGGCGGGCTTGGAAAAATATTTCCAAATCGCTCCTTGTTTTCGGGATGAAGATTCTAGAGCCGACCGGGCGCCGGACCAGTTTTACCAGCTGGATTTAGAAATGTCTTTTATCAATCAAGAGGAAATTCTTAATCTTACCGAGCGATTATTTAGCGAGACGATTAAAACTCTGTTTCCCGAGAAAAAAATTACCTACTCTCCCTGGCCCCGTCTGACCTATCAAGAAGCAATGGAAAAATACAAGACGGATAAGCCGGACTTGAGAAAAAACAAAAATGATCAGAACGAACTGGCCTTTTGTTTTATCATTGACTGGCCTTTGTTTGAAACGGAACTGGAAGACGGTCATTTAGCGCCGGCTCATCATATGTTTACTGCTCCCAAAGATTCGGATGTTCCTCTTCTGGAATACGAGCCCCAAAAAGCCCGTTCCTGGCAGCACGACCTGGCTTTGAACGGCTACGAAGTAGGCGGAGGAAGCATTAGAATCACCGATCCTAAGATCCAGGAAAAAGTATTTGAGCTGGTGGGCATTTCTAAAGAAGATATTCAATCCAAATTCGGCCATCTCTTAGAGGCGTTTCAATACGGAGTCCCTCCGCACGGCGGAATCGCGCCGGGGATTGATCGGATATTAATGATATTGCTCAATGCTTCCAATGTCAGAGAAGTGACCGCTTTCCCCAAAACCGGTGATAATCGCGATCCGATGATGGGTTCTCCTTCAGTAGTGGATAAAAAGCAGCTCAAAGATTTGCATCTTAAATTGGATTTGGAAAAATAATAATTAAACAGAAATCTTATGAAAAATCTTAGCAAAGTACTATTAATCTTTTTACTTTTTTTAACTCCTACTTTAAGCAGTGCCGTGTTGCCATATAGCGATACTATGCAAATAGATTCTATTGAACCAAATTATGCTTGTTTACAAATCACGGGACAACCGGGGTATGTAGAAATAGTAAATAATTGTGATTGGGAATTCTATTTTTATAATGAAAATGGAGAATTGGACGAAAGTTTGGTTTTAAAATCCAAAGGAAGAGTGGAAAGAAAGAAAGAGGTCCAGTTTTTTAAAAACATTGATTGTGTTCCGCCGAATGATTCTCAAATAATTGGTGGTGTAGATGTATGTAAAGACAAATTACATGAGGGTATTCTAAAAAAAAGGTGGACTATCAAAATGCTATCTTCTAAAGATAACCAGAATATTGTGATCAAAGGAAGGACGCTTCAAAGTTATAATGGCTCTGTAGATGCTGATATTTTATTTAACCTTGGATATACCATTATATGGTCTACTGCAATTTTATTGATGATTGCCGCCTTATTATTGATTATGTTGAAATACGCTTTCAAAAAAAAGATTTCTAGTATATTTATTGTTATCTTATTTATCATTTCAATTTTGATAGCATTGTATGGACTTGCTGGACTGTTTTCTGGTTAAATAGGTCCTAAGCTCACTGGATATGATATTATAAAATAATGAATTATGAGATTATCTAAACTCCAGAAATATATTTTACTTCAAGCCTACAATAATAAAGGCAAATTGATTCCTAAAAAAGAATTAAAGAGATTTTATAAAAATCAAAAAAAGACGCCTAAAGAAAAAGATGTTCAAGGCATCATTACTAAAAGCGTAGAGCGGTTAATTGACAAAGAATTAATGATTGGCTTTGGCATTAGAACGCCGCATAAATGGTTTATTAAAGAAATTCGCCTAACCAAAAAAGGAAGAACTGTCGCCAAAAAACTATTGGGAGAACAACAGACATTACCTTTAAGATTAAAAAAAATTAATAAATAACCGGTAATTTATATGAAGAAACAATTTAAAAAAATATTATTCCTAATTCTAGGATTAATGTTTATTCTTCCTCAAGCGCTTTTGGCTGACGGCATGATTGTACCGCCACCAGATTATTGGATACAAGAAACTGATCAAAAAGCCGTTATTTTCTATGATAAAGGGATAGAAACTTTGGTATTGTCCATTACTTTCAAAGGCGATGCCAATGATTTTGGGTGGGTAGTGCCGGTGCCTTCTAAACCTACTGTCCAAAAAGGCTCTGATCAGTTATTTACTTCCCTTCAGGAATTAACGACTTATACCCAAACTTCACCCAATCCTCTTGGTTTAGGCTTAGGCGCAGCCGGAGATATTGAAAAAGAGGCAGTAACTGTGATTGAAACCAAACAGATTGAATATTATGATGTTACCACCCTTTCTTCTACTGACAAGGATTCTTTGACTAAATGGCTTAACGACAACGGTTATAATTTTCCTTCTTCCGCCAGTTACATTTTAGATAGTTATATCCAGAATAATTGGTATTTCGTAGCCATGAAGATTAATCCCAAAAGCTTAGGGTGGTCAGATGTTTCTCAACAATTACGCACCGGCCATGCTATACCAGTGGCTATTTCTTTTGAAACAGAGAATATAGTTTATCCTTTAAAAATTTCTTCGGTTGATTACTATTTTGAAGAGGAAAAGAATAATGATGAATTTAATTATTATATAAATAAATATGATACAGTCCAGAAATATCTATCTAAAAATATAATCAGTAACTCTCTTAATAATTGGGCTCAAGATTACTCAACATTATTTGATTTTTTTCTAACCTTCCAAGCCACCCTAACATCTGATTTATTACATCGTAATGAATATTCAAAAAGTGTCGCTTCGGCAACACCTTATATCTCTCAAGAAAAATATAATCAAGTATTAGATGAGATAAATAAATCGCCATTTGTAGCTAAAAACATTATTACTAGTAATAATGACTTCAGCGAATATGTCCATTATCTAATGACAACAAACTGGCCAGAGATCGATAAAGACAGAGAGCAGATTAGTCAATTAAATATACAATCAAAAAATGGACAGTCAATAACTACCGCCAAGCAAGAGATTGCCCTCTGGCAAGGAAAGGTAAATCAACATGTTGAGAATGGTTTATGGGTTACTGATCCTGACGGTGTTTCTGGAGCAGAGATAAATAAATTGGCTTATTGCCGAAAATGGTATCCAGATACCACGGAGGTGATAATGGATGACATTGAATACATAGAAGGATTCAGAGGCAGAGGTAATACTGGCAACAATGCGGCCGAGATTCAGACTTACAAATGTTATAGTGGTACTGCTATAAACAATACAAATACGGATTTAACTAATTCCCAATTACCGACCAATGTCAATTTATCACCAGAGCAAAAAATAATTGTTTCCCCCAAACCATCCAATGTTACTGTCGCCTTATATGTTCTTGCTGATCATAAAAAAACTCTGTCTAATTTCACCACTGATTGGGCTGGTTGGGTGGAAAAGGAAATAATTGAAGAATGGGCGCAGAATGATCAAGGTAGTCCTTGGATCGAACCAAGCAGTGATAAATACTTCTTGACCAAATTAAGCCGGACCATGAGTTATTCGGAAATGAGTGAAGATTTATTCTTACAGAATGCCGAGGATAATAATCCGGTTAATTCATGGAAAGAAGAAGAATCTTCTAATAAAGAAATATTTTTTATTATCCTGATGATTATTAGTGGTGCTTTAACATTAGGGATAGCCATCATTCTTATTTGGCAATACGGTTTTAAAAAATAACTAATCCTTAAATAAAGGAGGTCAAAATGACTGAGGATATTTTACAATCAACGGCTAAGCCGAGGCCAGAGACACCTGGGAATACTTCTAAAAAGAAGAAAGTATCTATAATGGGGGTGCTATTCACCATTATTCTGGCGATTGTACTGATTCTTTTAGGTGAAAGAATAGTATTTGATTTAAACCGGGTGTCTAACCCAATTGTGGAAAAAAGCGTTACTAGCCAAAGCGATTATAGCATTTTTCGATCTGCTTCTAGTTTGGGATTATCAAGCGAAAGTTCGGGGTTATCGGATACCAGCATCTATTATCCCACTACCAAAAAAGGGGAATACTTAATCTATAAATTGTCGATTCACTCGGCCTTTATTATTCCTATTTTTCTGTTGACTTTTTTGTTCCACTACCTGTTCGTGGTTAAGAAGAAATATCCTCAACTCTACGTTGTTATGTATGCCTATCTTACTTTTGCCTTTTGGATGCTTCTTCATCTGTTAGGGGAGCTTGCCATCTTCATCAGTAATCAGTTTCCCAATAGCGCGATATACATTATTTTAGGCGTGCTGGTTGTTATTTTTACTGGTTTGGCCGTGTTTGTACAGAAGAGGATCCATCACGGCGCCGAGGTCTAAGCATTAACTAGACAATTATGAAATATGAAATAAGAGAAATTAAACCTCTTTCTTTTGCCAGGATAACCAGCATCGCTGCTGCAATTCTAAGCGCATTAGGCAGCATTCCTTATATCATTGTCGTTTTTTTTGTCGGTTTTGGATATTCCGGATTTGAAGTAATGATGCTTTTCTGGATATTAGCGATAATAGTCATTGCCTATATCGTAGGTTTGATATTTGGCCTGCTTTTTGCGGTAATCTATAATTGGATAGCGGGAGCAAGTAAGGGAATTGAACTGGAGATTGATATCGCGCAGCAAGAAGAGAATAAAAATTAACTTTTATCACCATGCCTATTTCCAAAAAAATCCTGGATCATCTAGATAAAAATAAAATCAAATACGAAATATTAAAACACAAAACGGTCTATACCGCCTATGATTTGGCTAATACGCTTAAGAAAAAATTAAGCGAAATTGCTAAAACTCTAGTGGTTAAGGCTGACCAGAGTTATTATTTAATAGTGGTTCCGGCCCATTACCGGCTAGATTTAGGCAAGCTGAAAAAGATACTCCAGGCCAAAAAAATCGAGATTGCCAAAGAAAATGTAATGGCAAAGATTTTTAAGGTCAAACCGGGGGCCATTACTCCTTTCGGTACTATTCATAAAGTCGGGGTAGTGATTGACCAGGCTCTAGCGAAGACTCAAAAAGTCATCATGGGCGCGGGCAGCTTTACCGAATCACTACATTTAAAAATAAAAGACTTTTTGAAATTAGAAAATCCTACCAAGGCCAGTATTGGTAAAAAGTTTACTTCAGAAGTGATCAGTAAGCCTAAACCAAAAATGGCTAAGAAGAGGAAAGTAACAGTCCGCAAGTCAGGCTGTGGTTGCGGTGCTAGTCCTAAAAAGAGAAAATAATATTTCAAAGTCGTAGGAAAGTAATCGTTACTTCGCCTACTTTAAATTATCCTTTTAATGTACCAGTTTAAACTAGACAAGTTTGAAGGACCGTTGGATCTTCTTCTGAAGCTAATCGAAGAAGAAGAGCTTGATATCAGCGAGGTTTCTTTAGCTAAGGTAACAGAGCAGTATCTTAACTACTTAGAGCAGGTCCAGGATCTGCCCATGGGGGAGTTAGCTGATTTTTTAGTGGTAGCGGCAAAACTACTGCTGATTAAATCAAAGATTCTACTGCCTACCCTAGAGCTGGAAGAGGAGGAGGGAGATTTAGAACAACAGCTGAAAATTTACCGCATCTTTTTGGAGGCTTCGAAGGTCATTCAAAAAACCATTAGCAGAAAGAAATTTGCCTATTTTCGGGAGAACAAAAGAATAAGGGACATGGAGCCAATCTTTAACCCTCCTAAGAGCATAACTGCTTTAAATTTAAAGATGCTTTTTCAAGGAGTGCTGGGTAACATTGAACCAATTCTCAAACTCCCGCAGGAGATGATTAAAAAAACCGTATCGATTCAGGAAAAAATCAATGAGATTAGAGAAATAATTCTTAAAAAATCCAGTTTAAGTTTTGGCGCCTTGTTATCCAAGGCAGAAAGCAAAACGGAAATTATTGTGACCTTTTTGGCAATTTTGGAACTGGTAAAAAATCAATCGGTTCAAGTGTTACAAAAGAATATTTTTGACGATATTTGTATTGAAAAATCATCCCAAGAATCCATAATTAATAACTAACTAAGGAGTTTTACTATGTCTCTCTCTTCCGAAATTGAAAGCATTTTGTTTATTGCTTCCCGTCCACTAACTTTGAACAAAATCGCTGAAATAGTGAATCAAGACAAAAAAGAAGTAGCCGAAGCCCTAAAAGAGCTGACCGAATGGTATGATCAAAGAGGAAAGGGAATAAAATTAATGCGTCATGGAAACAAGTATGAATTAATATCCAGCCCCCAAAATGCCAAAGTAGTTAGAAAATTTCTAAAAGATGAATTGACCGGCGAATTGACCAGACCTTCTTTAGAAGCCTTAAGTATCATTGCTTACCGTGGCCCGGTTACGAAAGGAGAGTTAGAAACGATTCGAGGCGTCAACTGCAGTCTGATTATCAGAAACCTGCTGATCAGGGGGTTGATTGAATTGGAAGAAAATAAACAGGATAGTCTGACTTATTACCGAATCACTTTTGATTTTATGCGATATTTAGGAATTAACGATGTAAAAGAATTGCCCGATTTTGAGAAATTAAGCAAAGATCATAATTTAGATGAGTTACTAAGAGAAGATAAATTAAAAAGTGAAACAGCTAAAGTTTAAAGTCTGATGTTGTATTATTTTTTAATCAGTTTAGTTTTCTTAGCTCAATTTTCAGCGCCGCTGGTATCAAAAAACGTTGTTAATCTAGAAGCTTCTTTTAATCAGAATGAAGTGTTAAGCTTGCAGGTAAATCAAAAGTCAACCTGCCCCTGCAAAAAAGCTATTACTCCTGTCAAGGTATCAGATAGTTTAGGAGTGCACACTACCGCAAAGGCAGCCATTATCGCTGATCAGCAAAGTGGAGCCATTCTTTTTCAAAAAGAGCCAGAAAAACAGCTTCCCCTTGCTAGTATTACCAAATTAATGACCGCTTTGGTTTTTTTAGAAAACAATCCTGGTTTTGAACAGATCGGACAGATCGGCAGTGGTGAAAATAATTTGGAAGGAGCACGGCTATTTGTCAAAGACAACGAAAAGATAAAATTGGAGGATTTATTCTATTCTAGCCTGGTTGGTTCCGCTAACAATGCTACTCAAGCCTTAGTCCATGCCACAGGCTTGACCGGAGAAGAATTTGTGGCCAAGATGAACCAGAAGGCACAAAAATTGGGAATGAACCATACCTTCTTTGTTGAGCCCACTGGATTAAGTGATCAAAATGTATCTACCGCTAGAGATTTGGTGGAATTAGCAAAAGCGACCTTTAATAATCCTAAAATAAAAGAAGCCACTACCTTAAAGGAATATAGTTTTGTTACGGAAGGCAACAAGGAGTTTCATAAAGTTACCTCGCCGGATGAATTATTAGGGAGTTATCTGAATTTAACAGGTACTAAAACAGGTTTTACTTATGAAGCCGGCTACTGTTTGATCGTTCAAGCTAAAAATGAATCTGGTCATGAGGTAATAGCGGCGGTACTCGGTAGTGAGTCAAGCGATACCCGTTTTCAAGAGGTAAAATCTCTGGTTTTTTGGGCGTTCAATAATTATCAATGGCAGTGATAGAAATCCTAAATCCTAATATCTAATTTCTAAACAATTTTCAATGTTTCAATCCCCAATTTTCCCCGCCTGCCTTGCCAGTTCGGCGGGCAGGCAAACCTTGCTTTTTTACAAATTTACAAAACGCAACTAATATATTATGCTGAATATAGATTACGTTGAAATTTTTAAGAGTTTTCCCCCTCAACTAGCCACCTTTCTAATTGCTACCCTACCCATTGCTGAGTTAAGAGCTTCGATCCCTCTTGCTTTGGGAGTTTATAATTTGCCAGTTGTTTCTAGTTACATCTACAGTGTTTTGGGGAACATCTTTCCGCTTGTTTTTATCTTGTTATTCTTGGATCCGGTATCGAACTGGCTTTCTCGGCACTTTAAGTTTTTTGAAAAGTTTTTTAGCTGGCTGTTTGCGAGAACTAGAAGAAAATTCAGCTCTAAATATGAAAAATGGGGTCTGGTTACACTGGCTATTTTTGTAGCTATTCCCTTGCCTGTTACTGGTGGTTGGACCGGTTGTGTGGCTGCCTATCTATTTGGTATCCCCTTTAAAAAATCATTTCCTTCCATTACCTTAGGGGTGTTGGTGGCGGGAGTAATCGTAACATTGGCCAGCTTAGGAATTTTTTCATTTTTCTAATTAATAAACCAAAACTATGGATTTTCCTATCATCATCGGCAACTGGAAAATGAACCTAACTCCTCACGAGTCAGAAATGGTGGCTAAAAAAATAGTGGCCGGTTTACCATCCCAAGGAGTGTCAGCCGAAATTGTTCTTTGCCCTTCTTTTCCGGCATTGGAAAAAGTAGCAAGGGTAACTGTCCAAAGCAGCATTGCTTTAGGTGCTCAAAATTTTTTTTGGCAGGAGAGCGGTTCCTACACCGGGGAGGTCTCAGCTAAGATGTTAAAAGAAGTAGGCTGCAGCTGGTCAATTATTGGTCATTCTGAAAGAAGGATTAATCTGAGGGAGACGGATAGTGAGATAAATAAAAAGGTCAAACTGGCCCTCGCTTACGATATTGTGCCGGTTATTTGCGTGGGTGAAAAATATGAGGAGCGAGAGGGAGGGCAAAAAGACTTTGTTATTATGAGAGAAGTAACCTCTGCTCTAAAGGGAGTTGATAAATTCAGCAGACTGGTGATTGCCTATGAACCAGTTTGGGTGATTGGCCGCGGAGAGGCGATTGACCCGGAAGAAGCTCAATCCGTTGCCACGCTCATTAAATATACCCTGCGGGATATCTATTCTCACGAAGTGGTTGAGAAGAAGATTCAAATACTGTACGGAGGAAGCGTGGATGACCAGAATGTGAATCAGTTTGTTGATCAAGAATTAATCAAGGGTGTGCTGGTGGGTGGTTCCAGTCTTAAACCGGAAATATTTTTAGGAATTATTAATCGATTAACGTCTAATGCTAACTGATGCCCCTTATTTAATTAAAAAAGCCCAAAAAGAAGGTTACGCCTTAGGGGCTTTTAATATTTATAATTTAGAGACAGCTTTGGGAGTAGCTCGGGCAGCCGTAGCGCTTGGTTCTCCGATTGTGATGCAGGTTTCAGAATCAACCATTGATTATGCCGGATTAAAGCCCATTACCCATATTGTTTCTACGATTGCCAAGAACGAAGCGGTTTCTGTTCCGGTGGCATTGCATCTTGATCATGGAAAGAGCTTTAAATCTGTAGCGGAATGCATTGCCGCTGGCTTTTCGTCTGTGCATATCGATGCCTCATTGCTTCCTTTTGACGAGAACGTGTCTTTGACCCGTGAAGTGGTAGAATACGCCCATAGTAAAAGTATCTGGGTTCAGGGGGAATTAGGGGCCATTCCCGGGGGGCATGGGGATATTGGCGCCAAAAGCGAGGAACTACCATTAGTTGATCCTGATCAGGTGGAACAGTTTGTGAAAAAAACCAATGTGGATTCCTTAGCAGTAGCAATTGGGACGGCCCACGGTATATTCAAAAATGAAAGAATCCATTTTGATTTATTGGCCGAAGTTAGGAAAAAAACCGATATTCCTCTAGTGTTACATGGAGCATCAGGGGTGCCTGATAATCAGATAAAAAAGGCGATCAAAATGGGAATTAATAAAATAAATATTGGGACTGCTATTAAAGTAGCTTTTTCCAATGCCATAAAGGAAGCGGCTAAAAAAAATCCTAATATTACTGATGTCAGAGAATTGCTTACCCCCGGTATCGAAGCCGTTCAGAAAGTAGTGGAACGAAAACTGAAGCTTTTTGGCAGCGTGGGGAAGAAATAAAGTTTTAAGTTAATTTGGTTAATTAAGAATTAACAATTAAACCATGATTAAACTAGCGATCAATGGCTTTGGCCGTATCGGCCGCGCCGCTTTCAAAATCGCCCTAGAACGGGAAGATATAGAGATTGTTGCTTTAAATGATTTGACTGACAATGAAACCTTAGCGCATCTTTTAAAGTATGATACGGTGTACGGCACTTATCCTAAAGAAATAAAAGGCACAGAAGAGGGGATCAAGGTTGATGGAAACCTTTTTCGAGTTTGGGAGGAAAAAGAACCCGAAAAACTACCTTGGAAAGATTTAGGTGTTGATGTTGTATTGGAATGCACCGGTAAATTTAGAAAAGTAGAAGACGCCGAGCTGCATTTAAAAGCTGGCGCTAAACAGGTTATTTTATCCGCTCCGGCTAAAGGAGAAGGAGTGAATAGTTTTGTTATCGGAGTAAATGACGAAGAATTTGATTCTCAAAAGGATAAAATAGTTTCTAATGCGTCCTGTACCACCAATTCTGTAGCGCCGGTGATGAAAGTGTTAAATGAGGCTTTTGGGGTAAAAAAAGCGATGCTGACCACCATTCATTCTTATACCGCAGACCAAAACTTGATTGATGGTCCTCATAAAGATTTAAGAAGAGCAAGGGCGGCCGCTCAAAACATTGTTCCTACTTCTACCGGAGCAGCCAAGGCAACCGGTGAAACCATTCCGGATTTAAAGGGAAAATTTGATGGGATGGCAGTTCGAGTACCCACTATTGATGTTTCCCTTTCCGATTTAACCGTCCTCCTAAATAAGGAAGTAACTGAAGAAGAAGTGAATAAAGAATTTAAAAAGGCGGCCAAAAACTCAAGGTATAAAGGCATTTTAGCCGTCACCGAAGAACCCTTGGTATCCTCTGACTTTATCAAAAACAATCATTCAACGATAGTTGATTTAAGCCTTACTAAAGTAGTGGATAAGGATTTACTAAAAGTAATTGCTTGGTATGATAATGAATGGGGCTATGCTTGCCGTTTAGTCGAATTAGCGGAGAAGTTGGGGAAAAAAGGAAAATAGACTTGTCATTGAGAAAAGAGATAAGATATAATGGTATCTTCTGGTTTTAGGTTATAGGTTCAATAATTTTCAGTTTTCATTTAACAATTTTCAAAAAATGAAAATTAGAAATTGAAAATTGAAAATTGTATTAGTTGTATGGAGCCTTAGTCTAGTCCGGTCCAGGACACATGGTTCCCCGCCTGCCCGCCCAAATTTCGAGAAATTTGATCGGGCCTGCATGCCGTCATCGTCTAGAGGCCTAGGACACATGGTTCTCAGCCATGGAACTCGGGTTCAAATCCCGATGACGGTACCAATCTACATTTCGGCAGGCAGGTCATTCTGAAAATAGCGATTCGACTCCGCTTGGACTGCCAGATTTAACCAAATAGAATTCCTTAGTTTATCTAATTAATAAGGATTCAATAGGTTTTAAGACATTAGATTGACGTTTTGGCTAATTCTGTGATATAATAGTGCTGTAGAAATTAGAAATATCATTCTTTGAATCATATGCAAGCAAAAAAATATCCTTATCTTCAAGGAGAGGGCTTAAAGCTGATATCTTACTGTCCTCTCTGTAATACCCAATATAACCCCTTGGCCGCTAAAATATTAGAAGAGCGAGAGGATGCTCATTTGATTCATATTGAATGCCGGCGCTGTAATAGCTCTATCGTGGCTCTAATTTTAACCGGAGGAATTGGGGTCAGTTCAGTCGGTCTGATCACTGATTTGACCAGTGATGATGTTCTAAAATTTAAAGATGCAGATGATCTTAACTTAGATGATGTTTTAGATTTTCACGAAGCGCTTCAAAAAGATCTGGTCTTAAAATCTATTCTTAATTCTTAATAACATAAAGAAAGAAGGAAGTTTAATGGAAAGTCTGATTATTAAGGCAAAGAGCCGTTCAATCTTTGGTAAAAAAAACAAATATCTCCGAAGACAGAATAAGATTCCGGCCGTTATCTACGGACATGGCAGAAAATCTCAACCTATCGAGATTAATTATTTATTATTCCAAAAAATATACGAAAAGGCAGGAGCAAGCACTTTGATTGATTTACAGATCGATGACAAAGAGCCGGTTAAAGTTCTTATTCAGGATTTGCAATTTAGTCCCTTAGAGGATAGGTACATCCATGTTGATTTTTATCAGGTAAAGATGACTGAGAAAATTACCGCTGAGATCCCGCTCAAATTTATTGGAGAGACGCCAGCGATAAAAGAATTAGGAGGAATTCCAGTTAAAAATCTAGATAAGATTAAAATTGAGTGTCTGCCCGATAAGCTGATTCATGAGGTAGAAGTTGATATTTCTCAAATCAAAACATTTGAGGAAAGCATTCACGTTCAAGATCTAAATATTCCAGAAGGAATCACCGTTATGGACAAACCGGATGAAGCCGTCTTTTTAGTTGAAGCTCCTAGGTCAGAAGAAGAGCTTAAATCCTTGGAAGAGACGCCGGCAGCAGCTGAAGAAGCTAAAGTGGAAGGCGCTGAAGCAGCAGAGGGGGAAGAAGTTCCCACAGAGGAGACAGATGATACGAGCCAAGAAAGTTCTCAAAAAGAGCAAGAAAAATGAGATTGTTGAATAATTCAACAATCTCACCCCGAATAAAATAGGGGATCTCTAGAATATAGTCAAATTAGTGTACAGTTAACACCTAGGGGTGACACTTGGTATAGTTAGGGGTAACACCTGTTAACTATTAACCAAACCTATCTAATGCAAACAGCTAAATACGACCGTTCTTTAAGATTTCAATGGTATTTG
>Ga0210017_1003068_pt1 | contig 14142 bp, 11 predicted proteins | sample CryGeyCG2014_020_FD_183966 | JGI IMG/M metagenome (GOLD analysis project Ga0210017, IMG submission 183966) | Groundwater microbial communities from aquifer - Crystal Geyser CG08_land_8/20/14_0.20 (SPAdes) (version 2) | ecosystem: Environmental > Aquatic > Deep subsurface > Groundwater | place... | reverse complement strand
TTACCCTGAATTAAGTTCAGGGCTGGCCAGTCCGGCTATCAGGCGGTCTATGACATCACTTCCCTGAAGTTCCTCAAGTCTGCCTAAAGAGCATAGCCTTTCCTGAAGTACCTTGCCATTTTTATGTACAGTGCGAGCCAGTTCAAGGTAAGTGTAATCCCTACCATAGGAATGAACCGTTCTTTTGCGGAGATACATTCTCTTAAGGGAATTATACTACTTTTACCTCTTTTTTGTCAAGAGGTCGAATTAAATCATCTAATATATCACCGAAAGGAGAATTGTTAAATCATGAAAAAAATCACCGAAAATCTTTAAGATGTAGCCTGGTTATTACTTTAAAGGGGGTTAAGACCAGGCTATGGAAAGGATGGACATGCATTCAAGAAACGAATATCTCAAGGTAATAAGGGAGAAATACTTCAAGGCCAGGAGTAAGAAGGAGAGGTCCCAAATCCTGAATGAATACTGCTCTAATATCGGGCAGTCCCGAAAACATGTCATCAGGAAGATACACAGGGCAGAGATTAGACCAAAACAAAGGAAGAAAAGGAAGGAGATATACGATGGCCAGGTTAAAGCTGCCCTGGCTAAGATATGGGAAATCTTTGATTATCCTTGTGGGCAGAGGTTGAAGCCTTTACTGGAGACAGAGGTAGATAGGTTAAGCGAGTTTGGAGAAATTGAAATACCGGACGAGGTAGCCTTGAAATTGAAGATAATGAGCTCGGCTACAATTGATAGGAAACTTAAGCACCAGCTTGCCCTTCTTGCACCTCTCTAGGTCAAAGGGTGGCCCTAAGCCAGGCTATCTTTTAAAGCAGAAAATTCCCATAAGGCTTACCCAGTGGGATACGGGAGTAGTGGGCTATGTGGAAATAGATTTTGTTGTCCACTGTGGCGCTTCTGTCCTGGGAGAATATGTAAATACCTTGAGCACCACTGAAATCTCCTCAGGGTGGTGGGAAGGTGAAGCCATCATGGGCAGATCTCAAGAACACAGCTTTTGGGCTTTGAAGGAAATAAGGAAAAGGACTTCCTTCGATTGGAAAGGGATAGATTCCGATAATGGACCAGAATTTATCAATCAGATCTTGTATAACTATTGCCAAAGAGAGAAACTAGAATTTACCAGGTCACGAGAGTACAAGAAGAACGACAATGCCTACATTGAGCAGAAGAACTGGACCCATGTGAGGAAAGTATTTGGCTATTTGAGATACGACACTTATGAGGAGATGGCTATCATGAACGACCTTTATCACAATGAATTGAGGTTATACAAGAACTTCTTCCAGCCGGTGATGAAGCTAAAAAGCAAGGAGAGGGTAGGTGGCAAAGTAAAAAGGAAGTACGAAGCTTCTAAGACACCATATCAGAGACTGATGGAATCGGGACAAATTCGAGATGAGGTAAAAGATGAACTCAAAGGCATCTACCTCAGTTTAAACCCCGCTGAGCTCAAGAGAAATATCGATGCCAAATTAGCCGAGCTGTACAAGGCTTATGAAGAGAAAGGAAGAAACCAGCAGGTTAACCATTACAAAAGGTTAGTACCTCACACGGTAAGATCTTATATGATTCAACAACCTCCAGTTGGGTTAGCTAGTTAAATGATTTGACACGTGGGTTGTCCTCCCTTACGATTTAAAACTGAACTCCAGGAAACTCCTTCACTGGGTAAACGACAGACTGCACCATCTGAGCCTCCCACCATATTCGAATCTCTAGAGCATCTCTCTGTATATCGGGAATAAGATGAACTTCAACCCATTCCCTTAATGACACATGTGGCACTCGTATCTCATGGTTAAATAAGGATATCTTGTGGTAGCCATCAACCATCCTTTTCTCTCGTAAACAGAAGACGTCTTTAGCCGAAGTATAGGGCTTGGGTAAGACAAAAGGCCTAAAAAGGCTGTTCCCCCCTTTCCTGGCTTTCTCAAAGCGAATCATCGGTATCTCCCCGGTAGTGGAATGAACCTGATGGTTGTTGTAGCGGTCGGCCTCTTCTCTCAAGACTTCACGAACCTCGTCTATGGTGGTTAGCTTTTCTATGGCACAGGTTCTGACAATTCTATCCTGTAGCCAGCGATATGGCCTTTCGATCTTTCCCTTCGCCTGGGGAGACAAAGCAAAGGTGGCATCTACTCCTAGCGCTCTCATTACCTGTCTCCATTGAGAGTCAGCCTCGTCGGTTTGGAGAACATGCTTTATCCAGATGCTGTCTTTACCCTGGACAAAACGAAATACTCGTAAGGAATCAACATAGTAGCGCAAAGGAATTCCATATGCTTCCATCAAGGCTTCCGAAGCTTGGATATGAGCCCAAGACATCTCTTGTTCAAACAAGTCGGCATAGAGGAGCATACGGCTGAAATCATCCAGGGAAGTAATCAACACCCATTTCTCTTTGGCATAGGGTGACCAGCGATGATGGGAGCCGTCATGTTGGATTAGGGCACCAATGGCAGTGGTAACCACCTCACGGTCATGTGCTTTCTTCTTTGGATGAGCTTGGTAGCAGCCCAAACTTTTGGCTCGGTCGATGATTGTCGGTAAAGACACAACAACCCTACGTTTAGCCAAACAATCTCTGGTAGCCGAGTAATTATAAGTAGTGATAGGTAAGGTAGGATCCTCAATCAAACTCTTCTCAAGCATCAACTCCTTCTCAATTTCTTTCTCTATCTGGGCAGAAAGCCTGGCTGGAGTCTCCCTTTTGTAAGCAAGGGAAAAGTTATTTGGGTTGAAGCGATACTGGTCTAGGAGAGCAAAGAATCTGGTTTTGCCAATTCCCAGAACCTCCTCGACTGTTGTTCTATCCAAAATCCCCTGGCAGTATCCTTTCAGTAGAGCTGCTACTTGTTCGGCAGTGAACCGTTTATGTATTTGTTCCATACATTCCTCCTTTTTGTGAAGGAATGTACCACCTGGAGTTCACTTTTCAGGCTTTAACGGTTCACCTTTCAACTTTAAATGGTTCACTTTTGAAATTTTTTTAACATGTCAAATTGGGGACTTGACAAAGGCTATGATTTGTTGATAGGATGTAAGTTATCGCTAACTTACATCCTAAAGATTGGCAAAGGAGGTTTCATATGGGTCTTTTTTAACAAGAAGGCGAAGATAGCGAAGGAGATTCATGGCGCTGCTTGCGGGCATATGCAAATGAGGCATATCGGTAGTGGAAGAGGTACAGAGTTTGCCGGGTAATCAGCCTGATAAGGAGATATTAATGAAATAAAGAGTATGGGTAACTTTAAATTTGGTTTATTATCTACTTCTTGGATAACCGTGACATCAAAAACGGGATACAGCAAAGTCAAAAATAATAGAAAGGGGGGATTGCAATGAACTGGAACTGGAGTGTCTTATTAGATCCTTTCCAAAATTTCTTTGCAGTGCTTATAGGCTATTTACCTCGTGTAGTCGGAGTATTGATACTATTGCTCGTAGCCTGGATCTTGGCAAAGGTACTGAGGTCTGGAATTCGGAAACTTGTTCGAGCCAGTAGAATCGATCAAAAGCTGGGAAAAGGCGGGAACGTTAAAGGGAAGAATCAATATCCGGTGGCTGAAGGAGCTGGAACGGCAGTTTATTGGATTGTATGGATTTTGTTTATATTGGCGATAGTGGAGGTACTTGGTGTGCCAGGGGTTCTTACCTCTATCGCAGTACTGTTTGAGAAAATCTTTGCCGCCATTCCAAATATCCTTGCCGCTGTGATAGTCCTTGCCATTTTCTACTTCGTAGGCCGTTTAGTATCGAATCTGGTTACTAAATTTTTAACTAAAATCCGCTTTAACGAGTTGCCGGTCAAGCTGGGGCTAACTAAACAACCTACTGAAGGAGCTAGTTCTCCTTCGAGTTTGGTTGGTTACATTGTTCTGGTATTCATAATGCTCTTTGCTGTAATGATGGCAGCTGATTTGCTTCATTTTGAAACGGTGAACCAACTAATCTCTAACTTTACGGAATTCCTCGGTCTGGTTATTCTGGGTGTGATTGTTATCGGAGTCGGTATCTTTGTTGCTAATCTGGTAGCGAATATTCTGCGGACTGGCGGTAGGTCACAGACTATGATTTCATTTGTCAGAGTCTTCATCATAGTATTAAGTGTCGCTATAGGCTTACGCGCTATGGGTTTTGCCAACGATATCATATTATTAGTCTTCGGTCTGATGTTGGGAGCTATTGCTCTGGCGGCGGCAATTGCCTTTGGACTGGGCGGTCGCAAAGTTGCTGGTGAACTTCTGGAGCGTTGGACCAAGTCGAGTAGTTCAAATAGAGATAAGACCGGTGAATAATTAGCAAATGATAGAGAAACAGTGCTAACTTACAAGATCGAAGTATTCTAGGGCTAGAAGGGGCCAGGTAATCCTCTCTCACTCTCTGGCCCCTTTTGGTGATTTATTCGCATTCAAAGACCATGGTACTGCTGTTAATCTTATTGTCCGTCGCGGTCACATTTTTAGTAAATCTGGCCTTACGTGGAAATGTTAAGCAGAATTGGCTCTAGTGGTACTGTCAAGAATTTTGTGTGAAATTACACTCGATAAGGCTACGCAGGGAGGGGAGGTTGTAGCGCACTTTCCCCACAGGGTTTGACCTCTAGTGAACCTCCATTTTTATGCTGAGAAAGGCCAGGGGGGTATGGCAGGCATTCTCCCCGGCCAGTATCTCCATCGTTCGGGTGCGACGCTTGAATTCCTTGTTCAGCCGCTCGATGACATTGGTGGTGCGCAGCGAAATCCACTCATCTTCAGGGAAGTCGAAGAAGGTCAGGCAAGCCCCCAGGGAGTTTTCCAGGCATCTCACCGCTGATGGGATATCCTTCTGCCAGCGCTCTTTCAACCTGGCGAAGAACTCGAGGGCTTTCTGCCGGGAAGAGGCCTCGAAAGGGCTTCGCCCTTTTTTTATTGGAATTCGGCGGGACGGTGTGGCACTGACGTGCCTATCGCTGGCGAATAGATGTCTTTCAGGCATTTTGGCTATCGCCACTCGCTACGCAGGAAAGCACAGAATTTCCGTTTCATTTTTCCGTGGGTACCCGAACTAGGCCTATTATACCATAGCTAGCTATATTTGCGATACACTACGAGGGATTGACAAAAAGGAGGATTGGTCTTAAAATATAAGTGAGTGATAACTTTGAAGTGAGGTAACACTTATATTGAGAAGACGATGCTGCATCCTAAATAAAGGGCTACCAACAGCTTTTGAGCGAGCAACACCGTTCTCATTGTTATTGATTGAATATTCAGGAGGCACTAAGTAAGAACGGCACAGGAAAGCAAGTAACCGACTAATTGACTATCAATCAAGACTGATAGGAGGTGCATATGGGACTTTTCAGCAGGAAGCCGAAGATAGTGAAGGAGATTCATGGCGCTGCTTGCGGGCATATGCAAATGAGGCATATCGGTAGTGGAAGAGGCACAGAGTTTGCCGGGTCATCAGCCTAATGTCCCAAGGAAGTAGAAACGAAACATTCTTTTGAACGTATTAATATACGCATGGATTGGGATTTCGATTGCTGCCGCAGCGACCATTGTCTTTATTTCGTCTTCGGCCGGCTGCCAGTCCCAGCTAGCATATTAGACAGTGAAACCTGAACCTGGTAAGGCTTGCCAAGTCAATGATATCATGCCATTCGACCATAAACATTATCATGGACCCTCTCTGAGGCCAGCGAATCTCAGGGATGTGAAAAGTGAAAGTAGCAAATCGTTAGAGTGGAGCAAGAACATGCCCAACAATCTCGAAAAAATAAAATAGAAACTGGCGGGAAGGTGATGATGACAAAAAGTAGAAGGATTGAAACTATGGGTGACCAAAAAATCTAAAGAAAAGGAGGGAAAATGAGTGCACTTATTTATCTCGTTATAGCTGTAGTAGTAATAATACTTCTATCGGCCGCGATTAAGATTGTTCAAGAGTATGAAAGAGGAGGTGTTTTCCGCCTAGGTAGATTCGTTGGCCTCAGGGGACCAGGGCTGGTCTTCTTAATACCTTTTATTGAGCGTATGAGGAAAGTTGACCTTCGTGTCGTCACTATGGATATTCCTTCACAGGAATGCATTACTGTGGACAATGTGACTGTTAAAGTTGATGCCGTCGTCTATTTCCGTGTGGTAGATGCCGCCAACGCTATTCTCAAGGTATATGATTATGCCAAGGCAACCTATTTACTGGCGCAAACCACTTTGAGAAATGTTGTCGGACAATCTGCATTGGATGAGCTATTGGCTCAACGCGACCGGCTTAATGCAAAGATTCAGGTAAGCGTTGACGAAGGCACAGATCCCTGGGGTATAAAGGTGAGCATGGTAGAGGTCAAGAATGTGGAATTACCCGAAACAATGCAGCGAGCTATGGCGGCGCAGGCTGAAGCTGAGCGAGATAGGCGAGCCAAGGTTGTTCATGCTGAAGGTGAGTATCAGGCGGCACAAAGATTGGCCGACGCTGCCCAAATTATTGGCACTCAGCCCACAGCTCTACAGCTTCGCTACCTACAAACACTGGGTGCCATTGCCACAGAAAGAACTAATACTATACTGTTTCCTTTGCCCATAGACATGGTGACTCCTTTCCTAGCTAGAGCTAATCCTGAGAAAAAGTAAGCATCCAGTCACTGGTCACCCTGACTCCGATTAGAACAAAGGCGAATGGTCTATGAGGAGGACAGCGGGACGCAGTCTATCTGCTCCTTCTCAATCACTCTGGTTTGCACGGGCTAACGCAAACCGGGGTTCTCTTGTTCGCCATGTGGATTGCTTATTAAGACAGAGGAGAACTTTGGCGGGTATAGTTCATAAAGATACTCATACATGGTAGTGAGAACGGTGTCTGTCTCTCGAGCCTTGGCCCACGTGCGTTAAATGTGGTCTAGAGAAGGAAACATCGCTCGACAATGTTCCCGTAATTTCGAGGGTAGACCACGTAACTCCAGAAGCACGTCCGTTGCACTGGCCCGGTTTAATCTTCGGGCGTGCTCAAGTGCTACAAGGATGGATCTTTGCGTCTGGTCTCTCCATTGTCGGGAGCGTTCCAGTTCTCGCCAGGCTTCTGAGGTCCTGTGCTATTATATCAGGGTACTTTGCGCCGTTTGCGCTGTGCCAACCAAAAGCAGCAATGCTACACCATGCTGCAGGTCAATGGGGGGCGCGAATAGGCTGGTTAAAAAAGCTGTGGTCCAGACCGGCTTATGTCCATTCGCTTGGGAACGACCACTATGCCGTTATCTGATATTGTGCAGCCTCTCTTCTTATCTGCCTCTGTGTCATAGCCAATTAAGGCGCCAGCCCGGATTCTGCTTTCCTTATCAACGATAGCCCGCCTTACCCTGGCACCGGGCTCAATGACAACATCGTCAAATATGACCGATTGCTCCACCAGAGCGTCTCTCTCCACAATCACCCCCGGGGAAAGTATCGACTTCCAGACAGTCCCGCCACTAATGATACAGCCATCACACACGACAGACTCCGGTGTCTTTCCGCCAAGGACACATTTGCTTGGAGGTAGCGGCCGCTGATATGTTCTGAAGGGCCACCTTTCACCGTAAAGATTGAAGAAGGGGTCTACAGCCACCAGGTCCATGCTTGCTTCGTAGTACGAATCGATGGTGCCGACATCCTTCCAGTAGAACGAATCGCGGGCCTTGTCGACCAATATTTTTTCCCTCACACCGTCTTTTACTTCGACTGTGAAATCCTCTATCTTGTTCTCTTCCTCATAGTCATATACGAAAATGTCGTGATGTTTGCCTATCATTCCCGGAATGATGTGCTTACCGAAGTCTTCCTCCTGTCCTTGCAAAGCCTGGAGCAGGGTACCCAGCTTGAAGATATACACACCCATTGAAGCCAAAGCATAGTCCGGAGTATCGGGCATCGTCTTTGGCTGCGCTGGCTTTTCTTCGAAGCCAACCAGTCTGTGGCCTTCGTCTATCTCGAGCACGCCAAGTTTTCCGATAGCCTGCTCTTTCCTTGCCCTAACGGCAGATACCGTCAGGTTTGCCTTCTTCGCCCTGTGATAAGCTACAAACTGAAGATAATTCATCTTGTAGACATGGTCACCGGAGAGAATCAGAATGTTCTCAACATCCTTTCTAGTAAGCAGGTTCAGATTCTGCCGTACCGCGTCAGCCGTACCACGGTACCACTCTACACCCAGCTTCTGTTGAGCCGGGACGCAGTAGATGAAGTCTCCTAAACCTGCAGCGGAAATGCCCCAACCCTCCTGGATGTGGCGATGTAAAGACTCCGAGCGGTATTGTGTCAGAACAAAGACCTGCCGGAGGCCTGAGTTGACGCAGTTACTCAGCGTAAAATCAATGAGCCGGAATTTGCCTCCAAAGGGTACGGCCGCCTTGGACCGTTCTCTGGTCAAAGGTTGCAGCCTCTCCCCGGCTCCTCCAGCCATTATAATCGCCAGAACCTTGTCCATTGCTATCACCCCCGCACTCCGCTGCTACCTGCGGCTTCCTTTCTTCCCGATTATATCAAACCAGATTCCCCCGTGGCAAACAGCGGGCGGTTCATCTTGTTTGTCCGTGCAATCCCGGAAATTCTTGCCTTCTCTTTAAGCTCAATTAAGCCACACTGGATGGGCATTGAGTCAGCGCGCAAATGGTGAAGCGATATGGTAGGGAATTCCTGAATTACGTGGTTCTGACTGATTGGCTGATGTTCAGTTACCACTAACTAAGAGACAAGCTACCAAACAGCCTATGCTTTTCTCTTGGATGTGCTTTCCTTCCGTAAATCGTAACTGAGTGCTATGTCAGTAATGGCTAGAATGCCAATGAGTTTTTCAGGACAATTTTGACCAACAACTGGCAAGTGGCTGATATTATTTTTCGTCATTCTATTAAGTGCCTCATACAGCGACTCCTCGGCATAACCAACTATGAGACGCCTACTCATTATTTCACGAGTTTTTGCCTCCTGCCATTTGCCTTCGGGGACTCGAGCTATGTCGAGAGTTGCCACAATTCCTACTAGTTTCCCTGAATCCAGTACAGGCACAGCATCAATTCCGTTAGACTTCATCAAGCTAGCAAGGTCGCCAAGACGCATATCCGGAGAAGCAGTTACGACCTTAGTCACCATTGCATCTCCTATACGGAGTTTCTTGAGTAATGGGACAGAGTATTCAACTCTGTGTGCGGGAGAGTCAGCCCGCGTATTCACCTGGTTTTCATAAATGTAGCTATCTCCAGTCAAAAAGTAGGCGATTACTACCGAGACCATGCAAGGTATCAGTAAGCTGTAGTTACCGGTCATTTCGCTCACCATTATCATAATTGCTAGAGGAGCCTTAGCTATACCTCCGAACAGAGTCATCATTCCTACTACTACGAAGGCGGACGGATCGGCCGGTATTATGGCGGTGAAATTGTGAAGAACCGACCAGATTACCCCACCCACCATACCCCCTATCACTAGGCCAGGAGCAAAAACACCACCACTGCCCCCAGAGGCTATGGAAAACCCAGTGGCAATAATCTTGCCGAATATTAGTCCGAGCATTATTGCCACTGGCAAAACAACGAAGTTGCCATCAATAGCGAGTTGAAGCCATCCATAGCCCATCCCAAGAATTTGAGGTAGAAAAATACCAATTACGCCCACAAGTAGTCCACCTATGGCAGGCTTAACATAATCGGGTACTCTCAGAGACCTAAAAAGGTCGCGGATTCGGTAAAATGAGCGACCGTATAGCATACCGAACAGGCCGCAGACTATTCCCAGTATGGCGTAGCCCAAAAGCTCCTCTGGCCTCTGGAAAGCAGATTCGGCGCGAATACTGAAAATATGTGTCCAGCCGTGCCAGGAGGCAAAAACACTGTAACCTACAACAGAGGCGATAAACGAAGGTAGTAGAGCCTCAAACTCAAAGTCACGCCGGTATAGGATTTCAGTACTCAGTATTGCTCCGCCCAAAGGTGCTTTGAAGATTGCCCCGATGCCAGCGCCTATCCCTATAGCTAAAACTATGCGTCGGTCGCGGCTATTTAGTTTGAAGAAGTCAGCTAAGGCGGAACCAAAACCAGCCCCTATTAGCGCCACCGGCCCTTCCCGCCCAGCACTACCACCGGAACCAATCGTGATTGCAGAGGCAACCAGTTTAACAAATGGTACGCGCCGGCGGATAAATCCGTCTTTGTTGTGGAAGCTATTTATAGCAGCATCGGTGCCATGTCCCTCAGCTTCAGGTGCCAATTTGAAAACAAGTAGTCCACTTATTAGCCCGCCAAGTGTAGTAATCAGTGGTATCATCCAACATCGGGTTATAGGTGCGAGAATAGCCTGTTCCTCACCGCCGGGTGCTGGTGGAATATAACCGGCACCCATTCCAAGCATTAGCCAAGTAGCCCACTTTATTGCTAGATAGAATATTATCGAGCCTGCACCAGCAACCATACCAACAAGAACAGCAATAATGAGCCACTTTCTGAGGTAGCTGGCATCGACTATACCGAAGGTCTTGGACAGTACCGTTAATACTCGTCTGAGTCTAATCATTCAAATCGGTTATCAGAGCGTTTCGCTCTTGCCTTTTCGGCATCCATGCTTGGTCTCCCCAGCTATAATCTAAACTCCACACGATAGAGGCTGTCTTAGGTGGCACCTCATTGTAGAATGCCAGCGGGTCAGCTTTGTCTACCCGGTAGCCGCGGTAATGGGAAACAATGTGGGGACTGGTAAATTGACGTAGGAATATGACTATCCCTGGAGTCTTTGCTTTTTCTTTAAGCTCATTAAAACCGTATCGGCGCAACCGTTTTCGGGCCTCCTCATCGGAAAGTCCGGAACGAGTAGAATCAAGGCTCTCTAAAGCTTCTTCAGCAGTAAGATTGTGCCACTTCATCGCAAATTCCCGACGCCATCCTGGTAGGATGCCTTATCTTCGATACCCAAGTAGTACTCCGTGGTTACATTTACAGGCGAATTATGTCCTCGGGATGTTCTAGAGCTAGAAATAGCAGCAGGTAATCTCTGATATGGCGGGTTATCAAGAAGTTATACCTGACATGCTCCCGACCGTTCTCGCCCAGCCGGCTAGCATACTGAGGATTAGTCAGTAGTTGTCTTATAGCGTAGGCAGTTCCCTCTATTCCGTAAGACAAAAGGCCGGTGAACCTGTTCTTTACTTGAAGGGGAATACCCCCAACTGCAGAAGCCACTACCGGCTTTGCCTTCCACAGAGCCTCGGTTACCGTAAGCCCAAAACCTTCCCTGTGCGACTTTTGAACAATAACTGAGGATGCTCTTTGCAAAGCGTTTATCTCAATGTCACTGCCAGGTGGAATAAGCAGAATATGTATGTCAGGATTGTTCCCGGCTCTCTGCCTAACCTCAGCCAGCACTTTATCGGACTCCGGGTCGTCGCTGGCAGTACCCCCGGCGAAGACAAGCCGGCAGTCTATGCTCTTCCTCACGAGCTCAAACGCCTGAATCACCCCCACCGGGTCTTTAAGATAATCAAACCGGGAGACTTGGGTGATAATGGGTTTGTCCTTAGGTATAGTATACTTTGTGAGGACTGAGTCAATCGTCTGCTGGGGCAACTCCTTGTTCTTATCACTGAGAGGGTCTATGGATGGGGAGATGAGAAACTGCCGCATAGGCAACTCCCGAGAAAAAGCCGGTGCCGAGAAAACTGATGCGTCATATTGAACTACAAACGGTTGTAGAAAGTTCCAGACCTCCTCGTTAGGATGTGACAGGTCAATATGGCATCGCCATAGCCATTTCTGGGGATTGCTTCGCCTTCGGCTCGCAATGACAGAGGAGCGGCTCGCAATCAGCCCTACGGGCTGGGGATCGTGAACAAAGAGAATATCTCCATACAACTCCATCTCTTCAATGTTCTTTTGGGTCGTTTCCAGAAAGACAGCGAAGTCTTTTTCAGTCACTGTTTCTTGTCTCCCGTGGAGAGCGTTGTGGAATTTTTTGGTCACCTGGAAAAACTCCTCGTTCCCTTTGATGACATTCCAGCGGGCATCAACACCGAGTTGTCCCAACAAAGGTATCATGCGGCTTAGAATCTCAGCCACACCGCCACCAACGAAAGTAGAGTTGATCATCTGGATAACTTTGCCCGATAGCTTGGCAGCCAGCAACCGAAGTTCCTCAATGGCACTTCTGCCAACAATGGGCTCGTAGTCAGAAACCCTCATTTGATGCGTTTTTCGATAAGTTGTATCAGTGCTGATCTTAATCCCTCCAGAGTATAAGTATACGGGTCCAGGCGGGCAATTTCCTCACCGAGCTCGCTCTCACCCGAACTATCCTGCAACCAAATTGAGAAATCGTTTAGCCCCCTCCCCAATCTCAATCTTGATTCGAAAACATGAAAATAGAAAGAACCCAAACTTATCTTGCGCAGGGCTTCGACAAATTCCCTGAGGTCATGAGCCACATAGGGAGTAGGTAGAATTACGCTCACTGATTTCATGAAGTGAAATTCTCTTCCCGGCATCGCCTCTCTGAAATTGGACCCGCTGGAAAGATATTCCTCAATGATGGCCACCAGCCTTTCTCGGAGAGTTCCCAGATTGGGAAATCCAAAGGTATCGACACTGGCCAGCCTCTCGCCTAGTACCTCATCGCCTAGCGCATCACCTACCCAGATGGCGAAGTCATTGGACGGTTCAGGCGTGAGGTAGTGGTGTTGTTCCAAAAAATGATGGGTATGATAATAGACTACGGCGTCTGGCGCCGTTTTCAAAACCTCAACGAGCTCACGAAGATTCCTTGCTTTAAGTCCGGTCAACTCAGTCAAGTCCGTCCGGCTGACAAAACGGAAAGGTTCCTTGGCTTTTTTTAAAGGACGCCCGTAGTTAATGACCGTCCCACGAAGCAGCCTACTGTTAGGGATGAGAATCGTGCTTTCATCTAGAGCTTTGATATGCGTATTACTCCAGCTTATCTCGGTGACATAGCCTTCCTCACCAGTTTCCACTTTTATGTAGTCACCTACTTTAATCTGCTGCGTAGTGCCAAGCCGGAAGCCAGCAAAAAAGTTGGGAGCAGCGTCTCTAAAAGCGAGCGCTGCCACCAGAACTGCCACCCCTATGAGGAGAAGAAGAGGACTGATGGGCAGACCCCAAATATCAAGCACGATCAATACACCAATAACAATGACGGTGACTCTAATCAGATTTATTGCCAATGCAATGCTCGGTTTGTTTGCCCCTTTCATTCTGCCCTGAAACAAGTTCAGGGTCAGCAACTCTCTACTCAGGACGATAACGACCCAGCCAAAGGACAGAACAAACAAACTCCCTGTTGCTTTCACAGTCATACTCTTGACTTCCGGAGGCAATACTGAGACTTGAATGGCTATGCAAATGCCTAATAGTAGAAACCAGAGCAAGAAAGGACGACGGGCTGTCCTGGCAACTATCTGACTTCCCTCCCATCTTGTCTTTGCTGTCCAGCGCTCGAGGAGATTGCCAACAACCCGCCTCAGCCACAAACCAACAACATAGGAAGCAAGAAAGACCAGGACCGGGATAACTATCTTAAACCAATTGTCAGCTAGCCACTCAATCATTGCAATATCAAAAAGCAAAAATAAAAATGCAAAATGACAGAGCAAAGGTTAAAAAATTTGCATTTTGAGTTGTCATTTTGACCTTTGATTTTTAATTTTCTATTTTGTTTAGGATTATGCTCAGAAATTCGGCTACTTCAGACGGCGACTCCAAGAAATAGTGCGCCGTGCTGTACTGGTTCTCTTTCCCAACAAAGACCGAGAGGCCAACCCCATAGTTTTCGATAACCCTGAATGCGTCTTCGTCGGTCAGGTCGTCACCAAGATATATTGGCAAAAGCCCGCTTCTCCGTCCCCCTTTGCCATACCTCTTCATCAGCAGCTTTATGGCCTTGCCTTTGTCCCAGGTGACAGCCGGTCTTACTTCATACACCTTCTTGCCAGAGGTTATTCTAACCTTCTCCAATGCTTGGGCACCACCGACAATGTGCTCAAAAGTGTTTTTAACTTCTTCAGTTTTATCTTCTTCTACCAGTCGGTAATGCACGCTGAGAGAAAGTCCCTTGTCCTCTACTATAACTCCTCTAATTCCCCGTAGAGCTAGGCTCAACACGTGATGCATAATGCGAA
>Ga0210017_1003057_pt1 | contig 14163 bp, 13 predicted proteins | sample CryGeyCG2014_020_FD_183966 | JGI IMG/M metagenome (GOLD analysis project Ga0210017, IMG submission 183966) | Groundwater microbial communities from aquifer - Crystal Geyser CG08_land_8/20/14_0.20 (SPAdes) (version 2) | ecosystem: Environmental > Aquatic > Deep subsurface > Groundwater | place... | reverse complement strand
ATAATTGCCCCCCGCCTTAATTCCGCAGGCAGGCTTGAAAACGCCTTAAATTCTTTAAGGCTTTTATGCGCCAAAAAACTGGAAACCGCCCTGCCTATTGCCGAAAGCCTTAACAACTTAAATTCGGAGCGGCAAAAATTAACTTTTTCTATGTTTGAAGAGTCAAAGAATTTTTACAGTGATAGGCGCAACATTGTAATTGCAAAAAGCGCCTCCTTTCACGAAGGGGTTATTGGGCTGGTGGCTGGAAAACTCGTCTCGGAATTTTATGTTCCTTCAATTGTTATCAGTCAAAAGGAAAATGTTAGCAAAGGCTCCGCCCGCTCGGTTGGCAAAGTAAATATTATAAAATTTTTAAGAAACTTTGAAAAACATTTTGAATCGCTGGGCGGACATCCTATGGCGGCGGGTTTTAGCATTAAGAACGAGTATCTTGAAGTTTTTATAGATGAGGTGTACAACTCCTCCGAGAAATTCATAAAAAAGAAAGACATTACCCCAGAACTTGAGATAGACGGCGAGATATCTTTAACGGAGGCAAATTACAAACTTTTGGACTTTGTGGAAAGTTTGTCGCCGTTTGGGCTAGGCAACCCAGAGCCTGTATTTTTAACAAAAGGCGCGGAAGTTTGGCAGGTTAAAAAAATAGGAAAAAACAGCGACCATTTGCGAATTTCCTTAAAAGATGGGGAAGGGGACTTAAAAAACGCCGTTGCTTTTGGATTTGGCAATTTTGAAATTAGCCCAAAGAATAGGGTGGATATTGTGTACACTTTAAGCGAAAACCTCTGGAACGGGAGAAGGGGTTTGGATTTGAAAATTAAAGATATTAGAAAATGCAAGTAACAAATTTGGTAAATCTGCTAATATGGTTAAAGATAATTTAAAAGGAAAGTTTACTAACGGCGGTGGAAATGTTCAAAAATCTATTGAGCTAGCGCGCCTTTAATTTATCCGCCACAACCAAAAGCGGCACAGCTACAAAAGGCGAGGAATATGTTCCGGCTATAGTCCCAATTAAAAGCGCCGCCGCAAACCATTTTACGGTAACGCCTCCAAGAACAACTAAAGCTGTTAACATAAATAAAATAGTTAAAGAGTTGTTCAATGAACGAATCATTGTTTCTGTAACAGCCTTATTTGCCAAAAATTCCATTCCCCCCCGCTTATTATGCAAAGCGCTTTCCCGTATACGGTCATACACCACCACTGTATCATGCACACTAAAGGATAAAGTGGTTAAAACCGCCGTTACAAAAAGCGTATCCACTTCAACTCCAAAAAAATGCCCCAAAAGCGAGAAGGTGCCAATCAAAACAAGGGTATCGTGAAACATAGCTATAATTGCGCATAAACCATACATTTTATTTTTAAACCGCCAGCCCACATAACTTAAAATTGCGCCCGCCGCAAGCAGAACCGCTATTAAAGTTTTTACCAAAAGTTCCTTCCCCAAAGTTGGGCCTACCGTCTCAAACCGTATTTCTTCAAACTTCCCAAACTTTCTTTCCAATTCTTCTCCCATTTTGTTTTTTTCCTCCTCAGAGGTTGGCTTTAGCCTAACTAGAAATTGGTTATCCCCAGAGTTTTGAAAATTATCCCCCAACTCGCTAAGGGAAACTTGCTCATTAAACCTTATCTCCCACAAAGAACCCCCGGTAAAATCTATAGCGGGCTTTAACCCCCAAACAAAAAGGCTTATAATTCCAGGAACAATTACAAGACTGGATATTGCAAGATAAAGTAATTTGTGTTTCATAAAGTTAATAGTTTGCATAGATATAGACATCAAAGTTAAAAATCAAAAGTGAAAGTTATTTTACCTCTTTCATCCTTTATAAAAAATCCTAATCAAATTTCTGGTAACAACTATTCCCGTGAATAAAGATATTGCCACCCCTAAAAACAAGGTTAAAGCAAACCCCCTAACGGGACCTGAATTTACCAAAAATGTCCAGTTAAAAGGATTAAAAAGAATAAAGCAGGTAATCAGGGTTGAAACATTGGCATCCCTAATAGAATCCCACGCTCTGCCAAACCCAAGCTCCATTGAAAGCCCTAACGGATTTCCTAAACGGCGTTCTTCCTTTATCCTTTCAAATATCAATATGTTGCTATCAACCGCCATGCCTATTGAAAGAATAAATCCCGCCAAGCCCGGCAGAGTTAAAACCACCGGAATTAATTTGTACAAAGCTAAAGTGATAAGTCCGTAAATAATTAGGGCTAGATTTGCTATAATGCCAAGTTTTCCGTAAATCCCCGCCATAAACAAAAAAACTAAAAAAATCCCTATAAATCCTGCCAGCAAACTTCTCCTTACCGACTCCACACCCAAGGTTGCGCCAATACTTCTTTGCTCTAAAACACTCACCGAAACAGGCAAAGCCCCGGCATTTAGCTGAATAACATAATTTTTTGCCTCGTCTAGAGTAAATTTTCCCGATATTACCGCCCCCCCATCAGTTATAACCGCTTGAACAGTTGGGGCGGTTAAAATGTAATTATCCAAAAAAATCGCCAATGGTTTCTGCAGATTCCTTTTAGTTATGTCACCAAATTTTTCCGCGCCACTTTGCGTAAACTCCAGCGCTACCTCAGGTTCGTTATTCTGCGAATTAAAAGAAACGGAGGCTTTTTTAAGGTCCGCCCCGGAAAGGCCAGTATCCAAAAAGTCCGCCACTGTGGCAGTTTGCAAATCTTTTCCCTCCGCAAGCTCTCTAAAATTAAGTTTTGCGGTGGTACCGATAAGTTCCAAAGCATCTTGCGTATTATAAACACCGGGCAGTTCCACAATTATACGATAAGAATCGCCTACCTTTGCTGTTTGAATGGTGGGTTCAGAAACACCGTATAAATTAACCCTTCTTTCAATAATTTTTTTGGCGGACTCTATGGCAGTATTTTTATCCTCCGAAGAAATGCCCCCCATATCAGCCTGCAAAACAATATGCGCCCCTCCCGCTAAATCAAGCCCTTTGCGGACTTTTAAATCGCGGTAAAATTTTCCGTTTGCAAAATTAATAGAATACCCACCAACTGTGGTATCCACTTTTAAGGGCCCTTTGGATAATTTTATAGGCATTGCGGGCATATCAATAAACACCGTTAATACGGTAATTGCGAGTATAAAAATTCCGAGCGCTCTGTGTTTATTCATAACGGGATTATTTTACCAAACAAAATTTGGATTCATCTCCCACAAGGATGATTCTTCCTTGCAGTAAAATGCTTGAAATAAAGGGGTCCCTTCGGGCTTTCTTAAAATTAAATTCATCCTCTCCCAACACTGTATAATTTATCTCCTGCCCAAGTTCCTTTTCGGATTTTTTAACAAGTTCCTGCAAATACTTTATATCTATAACACCCACCATAAGAAGGTCAACATCCTTGGGAGAGGCCACTCTACCAAGCGCAAATTCCGTTGATAAAAGGGCGAATTTAACTTTTCCAAGCTCCGCAAGATTTTTTACAATACGGCCCCCAAGACCGGTTTCTTTATTTACAAAAGATAAAAGCTCGCCAAAAGAGGAATAATCAGTTCTAACGGAGTAAAAAATTTTGTTTGCTTTGGCTTCCTTTTTTAGCATTCCGCATTTTTGGAGACGGGTAAGCTCCCGTCTTACAGCGTTTATTTCAGTGTCCACTCTCCTTGATAACCCTCTTATATGAATAGGTGTGCGCAGGTTTCTATAGAGCTCCTTAATTATTTTTATTCTCACTTCGGAAGTTATTATATCTTTAAGCATTTTTACAGAGCTTCATTGCGCGATAAAACTCAATGAGTCGGCGCTTCTAGCGGGAACAATTTCCACCCAAATCTGCCCGCGATTAAAGGCTATTTCTTCTCCTTCCTCATCGTAATAAAGGGCTCTTTCCCTAATAGCCGCCTTTGACCAAGTAGCGTTTATAACTTTTCCATCCATAAATATTTTTGCGGGCCCCGCCCCCACTATATCGTACAAAAGATGGTTTTTCTTATCATTTGCGGATGTTTCTACGGTAAATTGCACAACAACACCTTTTGCCGCAATATCCTTCTTATTTTCAGCATCTACCCACTTCACACCTCCCTGATAACGCGAATAGTCATTAGTGTCTTTGTTGTATTTCCAAATAACCTCAAAATTGGGGTCCTCCCAAAAATTAAATTTAATATCAGTAACAAAGCCCCGCTCTGATAAAACGGCGTCATCCTTGAATTTCCAAATTCTAAATTTAATAAATTTTGTCCAGCCTTCCTCAGGGTATCTATTGGGAGCTTCTTTCCACAAAGCGTTGGTGCTGGTGTAACCGGTATGCTCCAAAGCCACATTTCTGCTGGTGTCTCGGTAATAAGCGGTGTCCCCAAGCCACTGTTGGTCTAAACTTGCTAAACTTACATCATTGATATGTTGATACGCATCCGCTTTTGGATTGGTTTCTGAATAATCTTTCGTTCCATCAGGAAATACAGGCGCGTAAGCTCCTCCCCAATGCGCGTACCAAGAATAATATTCCGCCGCCAAATCTATAAAATGGACGCGAGCCGACCTAACTGGCCCAACTTTGCCGGCATCGGTGGAATGAAAAATAGGCATAAGCCTTGTTATACCTCCCTCAGCAACCGCCTCATAAACAATGTCCGCATATGAGATGCCAAATTGAGGCCTCGCGTCTATGTGGTTATTCACCATTACCGCTAATGGTCTTCTATCTTTGTAATTCTCATACTCCTCTTTGGTATGAAAAGCGCCGTTTATGGGGCTGGCAAATTCCCGCACAGCGTTTGAACCGTTGTTTGTTTTTGCGGAAGATGTTTCTCCCAACGGACTTTCTATAGAACTTAGTTTATTTGAAAAAAACTTTTGATAGACGAAAAATCCCCCTGCGGATAAAACAGCAAGGGTAAAAAACACCGCAACCACCGTTAAAATTATTTTTTTAAGCGGCTTTGCTTCGGAACCTGCATTGAGAGAGCTCTCCGGAGCAAGCGAGAAATCTTCTTTTTGTGAATTTTCTAAAAAGTCCTTTTTTTCTAGTATTTCCATAACAATTTAACTTTTAACAGCATTCTCCACCGCTTCCTTCTCCTCTGAGGATAACTCGGGTTTTTCTTTTCCACAAGAAATTTCTTTTATGTAAGTTCTTGTTGACTCCCTATTATGCAACCCGGATATAACTATACCTTCGTTTAGAGCGTTAAGCAGAGCCGCCGCGAAAGACAAATTTCCCCCCATAGATTTGAAAGGATTAAATTTAACAATCCCCACCTTTTGGAAGGATTTTAAGGAGATTTTTTTAAGGCTTTCAATATCTTGAGATATTTGTTTCAGTTTGCCTATATCTAAAGACTTGGCAATTCTTGAAAGGTTTTTTAATTTCATTAGAAGTACCCCAAAGACAATAATATTTGTTAAAAAAACAACCGCTAGAAGGATATAAAGAGTAATTATCGTATCCATTATTTACATCATACCATAACACAAAAGGTATCGTAAAATATCTTAAAAAAGTAAAAAGGGGGCATCCTTTTCAAAGGATACTCCTTAATTAGATTTTTCAAATATGTTAAAATTTCACTATGAGCAAAAAAAAGGATAAAAATTACCGCCGAAAAATAGAAGCACTAAAAGCTCAATTAACCACACAGAAAGCCTATAAAGAGTTTCCAACGCCAACCACGGCTGCCGCAAATGAAACACAACCGCCGCTGATAAAGGCTTCCGATTTTGAAAACTATTACACTTCTATTGCCATTGTTAAAAAAGAGGTTGTTAAGTCGCTTTTATTAAGCCTTATTTGCCTCTCTATTATCCTCGGCGCCTACATAATACAAACAAGATAACTAGTGACTAATGACCAGTAACTTATTGCCGGGGTCTGTAGGTAAGCGCTTCGGCTAAATGACTGCGGGTTATTTCCGGTGAATTTTCTAAATCGGCAATTGTTCTTGCCACTTTTATAACTCTAAAATACGCTCTTGCCGATAATCCCATTTGGATTACTGCGTGCCTTAAAATATCCAAACACTCCCCCGTTAGTTTGCAAAACTCTTTAACTTCCTTTGGCTTCATCTCAGAATTTGCTGTGATAGAGACATTCTCAAATCTTTTAAGCTGCCGGTTTCTTGCTTTTTGGACCTCTGTTCTCATTTGTTTAGAAGTTTTTCCATAAACCTCTTTATCCTCTACTAATCTATCTGTTTCAACGGCGGGAACTTCTATATGAATATCAATTCTATCCAAAATGGGTCCCGATATTCTTTTTTGATAATTATTTATTTGGTTTTGGGAGCAGGTGCAAGCTTTTTTACTATCCCCCAAAAATCCGCAGGGGCAGGGGTTATAAGCAACCACCAGCATAACTTTGCTGGGAAATTTTATGGAACCCGCAGCGCGGCTTATGGTAATAAAACCATCCTCAATGGGCTGACGCAAAGCTTCCAGAACATGGCGCGGCAATTCGGCAAATTCGTCCAAAAAAAGAACGCCTCTATGGGCAAGCGATATCTCGCCAGGCATAAGATTTGAAGAACCCCCAACCAGCCCCGCGCGAGAAGTGGTGTGATGCGGACTTCTAAAGGGTCTTGTTTTTATAATAGGTAAATTAGGATTTAAGTTTCCGGAGATGGAATATATTTTGGTAACTTCCAGTGCCTCAGTAGGTGTGAGGGTCGGAAGAATAGAAGGGAGGCATCTTGCCAACATGGTTTTTCCCGCGCCGGGCGGACCTTTCATTGCAATATTATGGCTCCCCGCGCACGCAACCTGCAAAGCCCTTTTAACATACTGCTGCCCCCGCACTTCGGAAAAATCAAATTCGCAGTCTGTATCCTCCGTTAAAAGCTCCGCTAAATCTATGGTTTTGGAAGGATAAACAATTTTATTACCTGCAAAATGATAGTAAATATCCTTTAAGGTGTTTATGGGTCTTACAAAAATATTTGATACAATACTTGCTTCCCTGGAATTTAAGCTTGGCAAAAAAATATTGCCAAAACCTTTTTCTTTAGTCATAAGGACAACAGGCAAAACGGAAGAGGTGTGCCTCAAACCTCCGTCAAGCGAAAGTTCTCCAATAAAAACATTTTTTTCGGGATTAAAAAATAGCTGCTCATCTGCCAAAAGTATTCCTACCGCAATGGGAAAATCAAAAGCGGAGCCCTTTTTGGGCAGATCTGCGGGAGCAAGGTTTACCGTAATTCTTTTATCGGGAAATTTAAAGCCGCAGTTTTTAATAGCGCTGCGAACGCGTTCTTTTGCTTCATCCACCTCCTTTGAGGCAAGACCCACAATACTAAACCCCGGAAACCCCTGGTAATCAATGGACACTTCAATTTCAATAGGAAAAGGGTCCAACCCAACCACAGTGCCGGAAGTAATTTTTGCTATGGGCATAAGTCCATAATAGAAAGTTGCGCCCTAAATGTCAAAGGTTAAGGCGGGAAATTAAGGAGACGATATAGCCCCCAACAAACTCCCCTCCAATAAACCATTATCCCTTTGTCAAATGACACCGCTTTGATAATTTGTTACACTTTACAATAAGGAGGTGATGTTAGTGTCTATACACAGCGATCAACGAGTAGGAGTTTTTGTGGATGTTTCAAATATGTATTACAGCGCTAAAAATTTATACGGCGCAAAAGTTGACTTTGGAAAAGTTTTGCATGCCGCCGTTTCCGGCAGGAAGCTAATTAGAGCTTTTGCCTATGTAATAAAAGCCGATGTGGGGACGGAAAAAGAGTTTTTTGACGCTTTGGAAAAAAGAGGGTTTGAGGTAAGAACTAAGGACCTGCAGGTTTTTTTGGGAGGCGCCAAAAAAGGCGACTGGGATGTAGGCATTGCTATGGATGCTATCCGTCTTGCCGATAAAGTGGATGTTATTGTTCTTGTTACCGGCGATGGCGATTTTGCGGCTTTGGTAGATTACCTTAAAAATAACAAAGGCTGCAGAGTGGAAGTGGTCGGTTTTGAAAGAACCACTTCTTCAATGCTCACAAGCTCCGCGGACGCTTTTAGTAATTTAGAAGATGCCCCGGACAAGTTTTTGATTAAAAGCAAATGAAACGGGAAAAAAATAAAAGCCCCATTCTAAAAAAGGTTTTGTGGTTTTTTTATGCCCTTTGTGTGGCTGGCATTGCGTCTTTCTCTATCTACCATTTATTGTTTGCCAAAACGGTAATTCCAGGAATAACTGTTAAAAACGCAAGGCTTGGAAAACTCTCGTTTGCTCAAGCTATCTTGGCAATAAACAGCCAAATTCCCGAAAACCGCAATATACAATTAACTTACAACGAAAGGGTCTTTGATATTAAAGCGCAGGATATAGCCCTTAAATATAGTTTGGAAGACACCGCAAAAACAGCTTTTAAAGTGGGGCGGGATAAAAAAATTCTTGAAAATTCAAAAGCAAAAATGCGGGGAATTTTTGGGACACTGCCCATTAAGTTTTCTTTTTCCTACAATGAAAATGCTCTTAACAACCAACTTGCCAATATAGCAAACCTTGTAGAAACCCCTCATAAAGACGCTTCTTTTGCCCTAAATTCCATAGAGAGTTTAGTTGTTATCCCGGAAGAAAAAGGGGAAATTTTGGATAAGGAAACGCTAAAGACTCAAATTTTAGAAAATTTTTCAAACGCTACTTTTTCTGATATTCCTATTAACACCTCCACTTACGAACCGAAATTAACGCGGAAAGATTTGGAAAAAGAGTTCGCAAAAGTGGACATTCTTATCAACAACCTGCCGATTTTCGTTTTCAACCAAAATTCTTGGAAAATAACTAAAAACGATTTTTTGCAAATGGTTGTTTTTTCAAAAAAGGATAATGCTGTGATTATAACGGGGGATAAGGAGAGGGCGAAAAAATTCGTAATCTCCATTGCCGAGCAGGTAAACCGCCCGCCAAGAGGAGAGATTTTTAAAATGGAAGGCGAAAAAGTGGTGGGTTTTCGCCTGCCTGCGCCCGGCTATGTAGTTAAAGAACACTCCGCAGGGGAGATTTTTTCGCTGGTCCTTTTAGATTCTTCTATGGAACGGCAAATTGACCTTCCGGTGGAAGAATTTTTTCCTTCCGCCGCAAATAATTCTTACGGCATTAGAGAGCTTATCGGAGAAGGGAAATCCACTTTTCTAGGCTCCGTACAGGGCAGAGTTTTTAATATAACCCTCTCCGCCAAAAATTTAAACGGCATTTTGGTAGCGCCGGATGAAACCTTTTCTTTTAATGCCAATGTGGGGCCGATTGACGCCGCTCACGGATTTACTTCGGCATATATCATAAGCAAAGGCAGAACCGTTTTAGGCGAAGGGGGAGGCGTGTGCCAAGTTTCAACCACCCTTTTTAGAGCGGTTCTAAATTCAGGTCTCCCCATAATTTCCCGGACCGCGCATGCGTATAGGGTAGGTTACTACGAGCAGGATAAACCTGTTGGGTTTGACGCCACCGTTTATCAGCCTACAGTAGATTTTAAATTTAAGAATGACACGGGAAACTATATTCTGATTCAAAGCGAAGCTATCCCCGAAAAGAGCGAGCTTTATTTTAAAATTTACGGCACTAAGGATGGAAGGGAGGTTAAAACATTAGAATCAAAAATTCTTTCCCAAACCCCGCCCCCGGCGCCTTTATATCAGGACGACCCCTCCCTGCCAAAGGGTACAACGAAACAGGTGGAATGGTCGGCTTGGGGAGCGGTAACAAAACTTACAAGACTTGTTGAAAAAAACGGAAAACCGTTATACGAGGATACTTTTATAAGCAATTATCAGCCTTGGAGAGCAATTTATTTGGTAGGAGCGGCGGAGTAATAGTCCACATTTATTATTGTGGCATTTAAATCTTTTGTTAAAGTTAGAGTTATTGTTTCTTCTCCTTTTTTATAAATGGCGGGACTTACCTCTTTCCATCCACTTTGCGTTAACATTTTTCTGTAGTGGGAAATAACGGCGCTCGGAGAATCCGCAGTTTGACGGGTTACAGCGATATTATTTTGTAAAATGCTTTGGCTTATTAATTGGGAGTTGGGGTACTGCAAATCAAATTTTTGTGTTTGCTCCCCAGCAACTGTTTGCTCCCCAGCAACAGTGCCTTCGCCTTTTGAAGTTAACGCGGGAGCATACATTTGAAACTCGTAAAAAGCAAAAGCTCCCAAAAACAGAGCAAGAAATGGAAAGCTTATAATTAACGCTCTTTGAATAACAGGCTTCATTCTAGTATAATAATAACACCTGCCAGAATGTTTTCCAACAAGGGCAGACTCTTATCGCCAATATTTAGCAAATCAACTATGGCCCCATCGTCTAGTGGACCAGGACATTGCCTTCTCAGGGCAGTAACCGGGGTTCGAATCCCCGTGGGGTCACCAAAAGTGAAATCGAAGAATTGGTAGGGGCAGCGCTGGCTGCGCCACCCTCCGCAGACAGCGCTGCAAACGGAAAATTCAAATTCGCCGAGAGCCGCCGATTCATTAAAAAGAGGTTCGAGCCGACTTTTTTTGCCATGATTGATAAATCATGGCAATTATTTTTTGCGCGCGCGATTTTTTGCGCCTGTAAGGCGCAATTTACGAATTCTCTCATAGGTTCGAGCCAAACAGTTCCGTTTTTAGAAATTTGCGATTTCTTCTCCTCTAATTTAAGTTTTTCATCAAACAATTCATTTTTCTTTTGTTTGTAAATTTCCGGTTCAATGACTTGGTCGAGATAGCCATCAAGAAGTCGGTTGAGTTTGATTTCAGATTCTTGGATTTGTCCGTCTATCTGCTTTTCTTCCACCTCGGCAATTAATTTATCTTTTTCTTCGGCTTTGGATATCCATTTTTCAAAATATGACTCCCAACCCTCATGCAAGCCGCAATCTCCGACAATTTTCCTTAATTGTGTTTCTGTTTCGGATTCAGGAGTATATTTTTGAGTACATGGCTTGAGTTTTTTGGTACATCTGTAATAGACAAATGTTTGGCCAGTTCCATTTTTATATTTCTTGATATGCTGTTCAGCGGTGATTGCGGCGCCGCATTCGCCGCAGGTCGCCAGCCCTGCAAAGGCGAAATTGTGGCCTTTCTGTCTCGGCCTTTCGATTTTCTCAACTTGTTTTTGGACTTCGTCAAACAGCTTTTTGCTGATAAAGGTTTTATGTGAGCCTTGATAATATTCCCCAGCGTATTTCAAAATTCCTAAATAAAACCTGTTTGAAAGCATATTTTTAACTTGGCCGACTTTTACAGTTTTTTCTCCTTCTCGTTTAATTCCATATTTGAACATAAATTGGGAAATTCCAGTAAAAGAGATATTTCCATCAGCAAAAAGCTGAAATGCTTTTCTGACGATTCTTGATTTCTCCTCGTCAATATCAATTCCCCTCGTTTTGGGGTTGTTGATATATCCGTATGGTGCTTTACTTGGCCAAACACCATTACGGAGCTTTTGCCTGTTTCCTCGTTTGACATTCTCGCTTAGGCTGTCTACATAATATTTGGATTGGCCAAAAGCGATTGAAAGCATAAATTTTCCCTGTGGGGTACTCTCAAACCAAAACGAGGGGAATTTCAAATCAAGGAGTTTGCCCGTGTCCAAAAGATAAATTATTTTACCGCCATCTATTGAATTTCTTGCTAAACGATCGGGGTGCCATGAAAGAATGGCGTTAGCCATTCCTTTCTCGATTTTCTTTAACACCTCCGCAAATTGCTCTCTTCCTGGGACTTTGGCGGTTTTAGCCTCGGTAATAAATTCAGTGATAAATAAGTTATCTCTTTTGGCAAACTCCTTGAGTTCTGCAATTTGCGCTTCAATAGACAAAACTTGTTTATCTTTTTCATCTGTTGATTTTCTGCAGTAAGCAATATATTTGATCATGGTTTTTTTCTTAAATTTTTGCGTTTTTCTTCATTCTTTTTTACGGCGGCTCTCAGCGAATTTGAATTTTGCTTTTGCAGCGCTGTCTGCGGAGGGTGGCGCAGCCAGCGCTGCCCCTACCAATTCTTCGATTTCACTTTTGGTGAACGTTTTTAACAAAATTCGAACTCATTTTAAGTCAAGTTGTTAGCTCGCCGCTTCGCGGCTCGCTACTCCAGCGCGGCGCCCCCACCCGCCGCGCTTCCGAAAAAGTCGGCTCGAACAGGACAAAATCTGAATTGATTTTGTCTAAAAAACCGCAAAAATTTTAAAAAACCTTTTATAACTTAAATGGCGCAACCTGTTGACTCAACAGAAATTGTCTTCCTATTGTCCGATTGCGCCATTAAAAAAGACAATCATTTTTTTCTGTGTCCAATATAAATATACAAAATTGTTTTGGTAAAAACAAGAGAAATTGAGTATAATTGATTATGGAAGAATCAAAAACTATGACGAAACATAAAACTATTGGAATTTTAGGTGGTATGGGTGCGGAAGCAACTGTAGATTTATACATGGGAATATGGAAATACTACCAAAACAATTTTGGAGCAAAATACGATATTGATTTTCCTCCTATGATAATTTACAGCATTCCTATACCAGATGTTGTAGAAAGTTTAGAAAACGAACAGGTAACTTTAGAGATGTTACAAAATACTGCCAAAAATCTTGAAAATAATGGTTGTGATTTTATTGTAATAGCCTGTAATACAGTTCAATTTTTATTAGAGAACATACGCCAAGCTGTCAATATTCCAATAATTGGAATAGCGGAAGTTAATGCTAAACATCTAAAGACAAAAGGGATCAAGAAAGTTGGGATTTTGGCAACCGAAGTCGCAATCGAAAAACAAGTATACGACGGCGCAATGACAAATATTGGAATAAGCTTGATAAAGCCAACTGCCGAAGATCAAGAAATCGTTACTGAAGTTATAATGACTCAGCTTGCAGGGAAAACCACACGATCGGAAACCAACAAGCTGGCAAATATAGCCGAGCATTTAAAATTTCAAGGGGCTGAAGCAATTCTCTTGGCTTGTACTGATTTACCTTTGGTTATAAATCAAAAAGATACAGATGTACCATTAATAAACTGCACAGAAACTTATGTAAACGAAGCTGCAAAATTAGCTATACTCTAATTTAGTATTTCTTCTCCTAGACTTTGGATAAAAGAACCAAATAAAATAAACAAAAGTCCAAATAATTGTATCGGTAATATATTTTCTTTCAACATAATAGCAATCCAAACCAAAGCCACAAAAGGGGTGAAATACATTAAGTTAGAAAGTTTGGCTATATCACCTAATTTTAGAGCTTTAAACCATAGGTGGTAAGATATCGAAAGATTTAATATACCTATCCAAAGTAATCCCCATACATTGTTTAGTCTAGGAATTTGAAAGGTAGAAAAAAGAAGCATGCTGGGAATTGAAAATAAAAAGATTGTTAAGAAAAAAACAAAGTAACTAATTGTTTGATCAAATTTATTCTTTTTTCCTAAGTTAGAAAATAAACCCCAACTAAGCGCGGCCGTGATAGTTATTAAGTCACCTAATAAATTTGTAAATTTATATTGAAAAATATTCCCCCTAGTAATTACTATAGAGCAACCAATTATTCCTAACAATATTGCTATAATCTTCGTTTTTGTTACTTTTTCTTTAAATAAAACAACTGCGAAAAAAACTACAGCTAATGGCCATAAATAATTAAGAGCTGCCGCTTCAGTTACAGGGATTATTTTTAAGGCTATATAATAAAAAAGATAATATAAAAATGCTGGTAAAGAAATTAAACTAAGTTTAAATATTTGTGAAAGGGAAATTACTTTTAAATGACTTATCTTTTTTTGGTAAATCAGTATAAGGAAAGTGATTAAAGAAGCAATAAAACTTGTATAAAAAAGAACTTGAAAACTATCGAGGTCTTTTAGATTAATTTTACTAATAGCTATAAATGATCCCCAAATTAAAACTGTAAAAAATCCATAAAAATACGATTTTTGTTCATTGGTGAAATTAAACATACTGATAGTATATAATATATGGTGATTGCGGAGCAATCATAAAATCGCGCGCGCAAAAAATAACGGAAGCGCGGCGGGTGGGGGCGCCGCGCTGGAGTAGCGAGCCGCGAAGCGGCGAGCTAACAACTTGACTTAAAATGAGTTCGAATTTTGTTAAAAACGTTCACCAATCGCAACTTTCGCCGTTTTGGGAAAGGATTGCCTCGCGGCTTCGCCGCTCGGCATTCGGGCTTTGCGCCT
>Ga0210017_1003052_pt1 | contig 14173 bp, 12 predicted proteins | sample CryGeyCG2014_020_FD_183966 | JGI IMG/M metagenome (GOLD analysis project Ga0210017, IMG submission 183966) | Groundwater microbial communities from aquifer - Crystal Geyser CG08_land_8/20/14_0.20 (SPAdes) (version 2) | ecosystem: Environmental > Aquatic > Deep subsurface > Groundwater | place... | reverse complement strand
ATGCCACATGAGACCCTATATGGCGCAAAGGTTGTGATTACATGAAAACTGGCAAAAATCGAGTTTTTTTGAAAAAAGTTGAATTTTTTCTTTTTCTTATATCGGAGTTCCAGGTTTTTTCTAAATTGGCTTGACATCTTAAATAATTTAGTTGAAAAAGACTATCCATCTCTGTTAAACTGCTAAATAGTTCACACTGAAAAATTCCCTTTTCCACTGGATTCCAAAAAAATTTATGAATTTGCGCTCAGAGATACTTTTTTAAAAGCTCTCTAAGGTATATAAAGATGAAGGCACGGATAAAAAATTATTTTATAACAGGTTTATTAGCGGCGATCCCCATTACTGTGACTATATACATCCTTAAGATATTTATTGGTATAATGGACAGCGTTCTTAACTACTTACCACTAAAGTTCCACCCTGATACTTACCTTCCATTTCATGTTCCAGGATTGGGATTGATAGCTACAGCGGTCGTGATATTTATTGTTGGGGTTGTTACCCAAAGCCTCCTTGGCAGAAAGCTGGTTCCATTTGGCGAATGGACAATATCTAAGATTCCTGTGGTTAGAAACATATACCTTGGCATCAAGCAGCTGGTAGAAGCCGTATTTGTCCAGAATTCAAAGGGTTTTAAACGAGTTGTATTGGTTGAGGCTCCCAGGAAGGACATGTGGCTTGTAGGATTTTTGACTGGTGTTACCGAGGGGGAGGTCCAGGATAAAACTAAAAAGAGAGTCGTTAATGTGTTCGTTCCTACCACACCAAACCCCACTACCGGATTATATCTTCTGATTCCAGAGAAAGACGTTATAACCCTTGATATGAGTGTAGAAGATGCCTTTAAATTAATAATGTCAGCAGGGATTGTTACCCCTCCAGACAAGCTAACTGTAACTCCCCAATGTCAAAAATAAGCCCATCTGCCCGGTTTGTTCTTGAAAAGGCGGGTAATTAAAGGATCCTTATGAAACAAAAGGCCGTTTTTATTAAGACCTTTGGGTGCCAGATGAACGAACATGATTCTGAGAAGATCTACAGAATCCTGAGAGATCACGATTATAAATTCACAGAGAATATTGACAATGCCGATCTGGTCTTGCTGAATACCTGTAGTATCAGGGAAAAGGCAGAGCACAAGGTTTACAGCAGCCTGGGAAGGCTTAGAAGATTAAAGGACAAAAACCCTAAACTTATTATCGGAGTTGGGGGATGTGTAGCCCAGCAGGAAGGAGAAAGGCTTCTGCACAGGGTTCCTTATCTGGATATGGTATTTGGAACTCACAACATCCATAAATTGCCCGAATTTATCCATGATGTTGAACAAACAGGAAAGAGAATTCTAGAAACCAGTCTGTACGATTCAGTCCCTTCCCTTGGAGTTTGCCCTAACCCCAGGGAAAAAGAGATAAAATCCTATGTTACAATTATGCAGGGTTGTGATAATTACTGTTCTTATTGTATAGTTCCATATGTAAGGGGCAGGGAGATAAGCAGGCCAAGCAGAGAGATACTGGAGGAGGTAAGGAGACTGTCGGAGAAGGGCGTAAAGGAAGTGACGTTACTGGGTCAAAATGTAAATTCTTACGGGAGGGGGATTGCAGGAGATATGACTTTCCCCCAACTGTTGCACTCAATAAATGAGATAGATAGAATAGAGAGGATACGTTTTACCACCTCCCATCCGAAAGACCTGTCTCCTGAGCTGATCTCTTGTTTTGGACAATTGGATAAGTTATGTGAACATATTCACTTACCTGTTCAATCCGGTTCTAATCTAGTTCTGAAGGCTATGAACAGGAGATATACGGCAGAAGAATACATTACAAAGGTAGAAAGGATCAGGAAGGCTTGTCCGAAAATAGGTATAACATCGGACATTATCGTGGGATTTCCAGGGGAGACTGAGAAGGATTTTGAAGATACCCTTAAATTAATAGGGATAGTTAAATTCAACAGTCTTTTTTCTTTTAAATATTCTGATAGGGTTGAAACAAAGGCATCAACCCTCCCTGAAAAAGTCGATGATAAGGTCAAAGGCAAGAGGTTAAGTATCCTCCAAACCTACCAGAAACTTTTTACTTTAACTAAAAACAGAGAATTGGAAGGAAAAGAGGAAGAGATATTGGTAGAAGGCCCTAGCAAGACTGATCCAACACGTTTGACAGGGAGAACCAGATCAAATAAAGTAGTAAATTTTGAAGGGTCATCCGATTTAACAGGACGTATAGTGCCTGTCATGATAAAGAGGGCGTTCCTCAATTCACTGGAGGGAGAGATAAATACGACTTATTGCAGTTAATGGGAGGTCTATATGTTTAAAGAAATGAGAGTAGCGGGATTAACAGTGGACCCTTTTACTAACATGCCTATTATTATCCTTAAGGACATGGAAGATAAGAGTGCGGTTCCAATCTGGATTGGACTGCTGGAAGCCAGTGCTATAGCTACTGAGCTTGAAAAAATTCAGCTTCCTAGACCTATGACCCATGATTTATTAAAGAATATTTTGGACAGCTTTAAGGTTGATGTAATGAAAGTAGAGATTAACGACTTGCAGGACAACACCTTCTATGCTACCCTATATCTTAAGATGGGCAACAAGAAGTATGCTATTGATTCTCGTCCCAGTGATGCAATTGCTATAGCTTTAAGAACCAATTCTCCCATATATGTCAGTGAAGAGGTCATAGTACGGTCAAGGAGGATTGACTTAAAAGGGGCAACTATGGATAAAGAAGGTAAAGAACCAGAAAAATGGGCTGAAATTTTAGAAAACATGTCTCCAGAAGACTTTGGCAAGTACAAGATGTAGGTGACAACACGAATCTTTAACTTAATTTAATCGTATAGGAATTTCCTTTTGGACGCAGGTGAATAGAGTTGTTTGATTGGTTTCATTGGTTTGATGTTGAACATACAACAGCGGGCTTAAGCCCGCTGTTGTATGGAAGTCAGTAAGGGAGGACGTCAATAAACGTTAATCAGAACTAATAGAACTAACTTGATTACCCCAACTCCAATTCCATATTTTGTAACTCTTTGATCCTGTCTCTAAACTCTGCTGCTTTTTCAAATTCGAGCTTATGAGCCGCTTTTTTCATCTGGGCTTTCAAATTTTTAATGAGTTTTGGTATCTCATCTGAAGGTATGTATTCTTCTCCAGATTCCTTGACAATTGGGACAGTGTAATAATCGGCCTCATAGATTGAGGTTAAGATGCTGGATATAGATTTTTTAATGCTTTCAGGGGTAATGTTATTCTTTTTGTTAAACTCAGCTTGAATTTTTCTCCTACGGCTTGTTTCATGTATGGTGGTCTCTATAGACCGAGTAATGGTGTCACTATACATTATTACCTCTCCGGCGATGTTTCTGGATGCCCTTCCGCACATCTGTATCAATGACCTTTCAGAGCGAAGAAATCCTTCTTTGTCAGCATCTAATATGGCAACCAGAGATACCTCAGGGATGTCCAGTCCCTCTCTGAGCAGGTTTATCCCTATAAGGCAATCGAATTCGTTCATGCGCAAGCTTCTGATTATCTTTACCCTTTCCAGGGTGTCAATATCTGAGTGAAGATACCTCACTCTTATTCCCAACCCACTGTAGTATTCAGAAAGGTCCTCAGCCATCCTTTTGGTCAAGGTGGTGACCAGTACCCTTTCCTTACGTTTAGACCGTTTATTGATTTCATGCAGGAGATCATCAACTTGATCCCTGGCAGACTTGACGGTGATTGCGGGATCCATGAGGCCTGTAGGGCGAATAATCTGTTCAGCAATCTTACCCTTGCCCTTTTTTAATTCGTAATCTCCCGGTGTAGCAGAGACATAAATAACCTGGTTTATGAGTCCCTCAAACTCATGGAAATTAAGGGGTCGGTTATCAAGGGCTGAGGGAAGACGAAATCCGTACTCCACCAGGGTTTCTTTTCTTGACCTATCCCCACGATACATACCATTAAGCTGAGGGATGGTCACATGACTTTCGTCTACGAATATAAGGAAATTCTTGGGGAAATAATCCACCAGCGTATGTGGGGGTTCTCCTGGTTTTCGGTCATCCAGGTATCTGGAATAGTTTTCTATGCCGGTACAGTAACCTGCTTCCTCCAGCATTTCGATATCAAAATTGGTCCTCTCCTCTATCCTTTGAGCTTCTAACAGTTTGTTATGGGAATAAAAAAAACGAATCTGTCCCTTTAATTCTCCCTTGATGGCTTCAATAGCCTTTTTTAGCATATCTTTAGGGGTGACGTAATGACTTCCTGGATAGATGGTAGCCTTTTCCAGTTTTCTGATCCTTTTTCCCAGGAGGGGATCAGTCTCGAAGATGGCCTCCACAAGGTCACCGAATAACTGAACCCTAATGGCCATATCCTCTTCATATGCAGGAAATATCTCTATCACATCACCCTTGACACGGAATGTCCCCCTATGGAAATCGAAGTCATTCCTTTCATATTGGATTTCCACGAGCTTTGAGAGAATTTTATCTCTAGAAATCTCATGCCCCTCTTCCAGTGACAATAGCATTCCATAATAGGCATCTGGAGAGCCCAGACCATAGATACACGAGACACTGGCTACGATTATAACATCATTTCTCTCAAGAAGAGAGCGGGTAGCAGAATGCCTCATCTTATCGATTTTCTCGTTTATAGAGGCATCCTTTTCTATGTAAGTATCCGATTGGGGTATGTACGCCTCCGGTTGATAGTAGTCATAATAGCTTACAAAGTATTCCACTGCATTTTCAGGAAAGAGTTCTTTAAATTCACTGAAGAGCTGAGCGGCAAGGGTTTTATTGGGGGCGATAACCAGAGTGGGTTTCTGAACTCTTTCGATTATATTAGCCATGGTAAAGGTCTTACCTGATCCGGTGACCCCCAGTAGGACCTGGTACCTTTCTCCAGCAGCAATTCCATTGCTCAGTTTCTCGATAGCCTGGGGCTGGTCACCTCTGGGTATAAACTCTGTAACCAATTTGAAGTTACTCATGACTTTATATTTCGCAATACCACCATAATCCTCAGGGGGGCATGCCTGTTTTCCTGTAATGCAGGCTGGATATTTAATATCCTTAGCTCGAGGGAGGAGCGACTAAAATCAGTCGGCGCTGTAATCGATCGGCTGGTTTTGTTAGGCGACCTTTTGCAGTTTATAAAAAGGTATTTCATAGTTCAAGCCACCATGCTTTCTCAGGTGGTTATATTCAAATAGAAAGTTTCCAATGTTTAGGATTATATCTTGCCCTAATTCGAATGAATTGGGATAAAAGAATTCGTTCTTAAGTATCTTCCAAAAGGCTTCTATCTCTCGCCGATTGTCTAAAACATCACATACTGCTCTCTCTCAAAATCCTCTTGTCCCCTACCCTGATGGTGACCCTTATCTTGTCAAAATACTCGATTAAAGGTGTAGAGTATTTTCGTGATGATTTTGTAATATCCTTGAATTGAGATATGGTAACCTCTTTATTCTCTCTGAGAAAAGCCACCAGGTCCTCTTTTAATCTGGCAACAGCATCACTGTCAAAGTAAAATTCCTCTTTTATCTTTACCAGCGTTCCTTTTTCAACCAGCATATCCAGTACAGCCTTTACCTCTGATGCATTAGCGGCTAACCTGTCCACCAGTTCCTTGTATGTAGGGGGCGATAGTTTTTCCTTAGAGTAAACGTCCACAATCCTTTCTTGAATTTCCTTTTGGGATTCTTTCAATGATATTGAATAATCGGAAAGTCGGAACTTGTCTTTTACTCCCGCTATCTTATTAGATTTGGTAAGTTCAACTATAGCCTTATTAAACAGTTTCCCATTTACGTTCTTAGGCAATTTGGTCTTCAGTTCCTCTTTTGATATCCCTTCCTTCATAGGATAAGCCATATGATACTCTTTTATCTGATCTATCATCATCTCTTTTAGATTGTCATAGATACCCTGATGGACTACCTTTATGGTGTCCCTATCGAATTGAATCAGTTCCCTGTTGGTCATTAAACCCTCCAACAGGGTTGATAGGATAGAAGGACTTATATCAATCCTCATTTGTAACTCTTGTACACTCAATCCCTTGAATCCGGAGTTGTAAACATGGGTTTTTATTATATCCTTTCTATTGCCATCCTGAAAGACTTCCAGGTTGGCCAATATCTCCTTGAAAAATCTCTTTCGTTTCGTTGGATAAGAATCTAGAACCTCACCGCCTCCTATGGTATAAACCGGGGAGTAACTCCTGATAATAAACCTGTCCTTATGCATAGTTATAGCAGGGGTTTCCATCTTTAACCGAGCAAAAGAAGCCTCCCCGGGAGGAAGCTTATCTCTATCAAAAAAAATTACATTGGCAACAATTTCACTGGTTCCTGTATGGAATTTCACTTTTGTTCTGTTTTTAAGCGGTTTGGGGGCGCTGGATAGGTGCTCTAAATAAACATCTATTAGAGAGGTTGGGGCTATCGTACCAGGAGAAGTTATAACCTCTCCTCTCTTGATAGAAAATTTGTCAATCCCATGCAGATTCAACGCTGTTCTGAGTCCTGCCGTGGCATTTTCTACCACCTCATTATGGACTTGAACGCCCCTGACCTTTGTCTCTATTCCTGATGGAAGAATCTCTACGGTTTGCCCAACTGACAGGCTTCCGGAATACAGGGTGCCGGTAATAACGGTACCAAACCCCTTCATGGTGAACACACGGTCTATTGGCACTCTCAACGGACCTTCAGATGATTTTTCCTGGACTTTGTCGGACAAATTATCCAGTTCAGCTAACAGCAGGGGAATCCCTTCTCCAGTGACAGACGAGACGGGTATTATTGGAGAGCCTTCTAAAAAGGTTCCCTTTACAAATTCTTCTATATCTCCTTTGACCATCTCCAGCCATTCTTCGTCTACTAAGTCAGTCTTCGTTATAGCTATAATGCCATTTTTTATCCTCAAAAGGCTGCAAATTTCAAAATGTTCCCTTGTTTGAGGCATAATTCCTTCATCGGCAGAAATAGTGAAGAGCACTATGTCAATTCCACCGACACCCGCCACCATATTCTTGATAAACCTCTCATGGCCAGGAACATCTACTATTCCAATCCTTTCTCCGCTGGGTAGTGTCAGTGGGGCAAACCCCAGCTCAATAGTTATCCCTCTAAGCTTCTCTTCTTTTAGCCGATCCGTGTCAACTCCTGTAAGAGTTTTTATCAGTGATGTTTTGCCGTGGTCAATATGACCAGCCGTACCGAGTACAATATGCTTCATCTTTTTTCCTATTTTGGGAGAAAGTGGCCCAAGATTCGAGGGTTCGAGGGTTCCCGCCTTTGGCGGGTTTTATAGTGATTTTATCAAAGATTTCAGCATTCTTTAATTACTTTGTAATTTTTTAAGCATTTCACTCGAATCCTCGAATCCTTGACCCCTTGTGCCTGCCCAAAAAGGGTAGAGAAGAAATCGCTGAAGCCACCCCTGCCTGCAAAGTCTTCGAAATCGCCCATTCTTACATTGACACCTTCCCACCCCGGGGGTGGTCTAAATTCAGTGCCTGCCTGCCAGTTGGGTCCCAACTGATCATATTTGGTCTTCTTTCCAGGATCTCCCAGAACCTCATTGGCCTCGTTTATCTCTTTGAATTTCTCTTCTGCTTCCTTATTGTCAGGATTGACATCTGGATGATACTTTCTGGCCAGCTTTCTATAGGCATTCTTTATCTCTTTTGCTGATGCGTCTCTTTTAAGACCCGGTATTTCATAGTAGTCTTTATATTTTATCGCCATATTTCTTAATCCTCAACTTCTCTTACAGCTACCCGCAATTCAGACACTGGACTTCAGACACCAGACTTTTCTGCAACCGTTCACGGTTCTCAGTTTATCGTTCACGGTAATTACAGCAGCAGGCATTACAACAGCAAGCTTAAGCTTACTGTTGTAATTATATAAAGCTTGAAGCATTTTTGCCAACTGTTAACTGCAAACCGTAAACTGTGAACGGATACCCTCTCTTAAAACCGAGATGAGTTGTCTGTATATAGACAGTATACCATCAAAGAAGAGGTTATGTCTATAGTTTTTAACTGAGTCTATGGTCATCTCAAAGTTGTCTATGACCTCAAGAATTCTGTTTATCAATTCACCTTTTTCCTCTTGAGCCCTTAATCTTGAATCCCTATTGGTCCTACTTTTAAGATTATCGAAGTCAGTAAGATGAGATAGGTGCCCCAAAACATAAGGGGCAGTTTCAATATGCTGCCCCTTATGTAAATAGACAACTGGTGATTTTCACGTACCCACTAACAGCTCCTGAACTCAAATGTTTAGGGGGGGGATAAGAGAAGGAAAAGCTGAAACTATTCCACCTTAATTTCAATCTCCTTGGGTTTTACATCTTCAGCCTTTGGCAAGGTTATCTTTAGCACACCACCCTTATGTTGTGCCTTAATCTCGCCCTCCTTGACAGAAACAGGAATCCTGAAGGACCTTGAAAAAGAACCATAGCTTCTTTCAACCCTGTAATAGTTTTCTCCCTCCTCTTCCTTTTCCTGCTTTTTCTCTCCTTTTATTGTCAGCATGTCTTGCGTAAAAGAAATATTGACATCTTTAGGGTCTATTCCCGGTACTTCTGTAGTCACTACTACAGCCTCTTTTGTCTCTGAGATGTCAATGGGAGGAATCCATTCGCTTTGTTTTCGAATTACAGGGGTTCTCTCGCCAAAGAAACTATCCCATAATGTATCCATCTCACCTCTCAATGTCTCTAACTCCTTAAAAGGTCTCCATCTGGTAACTTGCATTATTTTTAACCTCCTTTTAGTTTTACCCCTGACAGTATCATTCAGGGTTTTAAATATCTCTTCCCCCCCAACATCTTCTTCTATCTTTCAATTTTTTGCTGTATCCTTTTTTTAAAAAATAATCACTAAGTCTTTAAGGTCAATAGGGGGGGGGATAAGATTATTAAAGAATAATATCCTTACATCTCGGGCATTGCTCGCACTCACAAACCTGGAGTTTCCTGAGTTTTTATACACAGTGTTTCTAGCCCATTGAAATAAATGAGGGAAAAAATTATAGAAGTAGAAGGCAACATTTTTGGGAAAGTTTGGAGATTCCTGAGTATAATAGCTTTGATTTTTTAACGTAAAACTTTCCAATATTGCCAGGACGTTGAAAGAGGATCATGCCTTGATAAAGACAGAGGACAGACTTTCGAGGAACCTGGATGATGTGGATTTCACAGAAGGGATCAATGCTGAAGTTGTAAGGTTGGCTTCTTCCAGGGTAAGCGAAATTAAAAAGAGTACCATCGATGACTTTCAACTGTCTTTTGACTTTGGATAAAAACTCAGGAAACTCCAGAAAAAAGCTTTGCCATGATGACTCTATCGAAGAGGCGAAGGTTCTTTTTAAAGATTTAAAACCATAGCAGTTTCATCACAATCAGGAAACTTAATACATTTTAAACAATCAGCCCATATCTTGTGTGGGAGAGCAGATTTGTCTATTATCTCGAATCCCAGTCTTTTGAAGAACTCGGTCTGGTATGTCAAGGCAAAGACTTTATATATGCCTAGAGTTTTACATTCAGATAGGCAGGTCTCTACAAGTTTAGCACCAATACCCTTGCCCCAAAAGTCTTCACGTACGATGAGAGATCTGATTTCTGCCAGGTCTTCCCAGCAGATATGCATGGCACATGTGCCAATGATATTGGCTGCCTTTTCGTCCACATAAACACTAAAGTCTCTGACATTATCATAAAGCTCACTCAAAGAACGAGGCAGCATCTCGCCCTTTTTAGCATAAACCCCTATTAAATCCTGAATCTCTTTGATATCTCCTACCCTTGCTTTTCTGATCATATTAAAGGATTACAATACCTCCTTGATTTCCTTAACAACATCTAAAACCTCTCTATCTGTGGTATCAATGGTCACATCAGCCTTAGCATAAAATGCTTCTCTTGATTTTAGCAGTTCCTTGATTTTGGTAAGTTTACCAGAGACAGTTAATAATGGACGATCATCATCTCCCATTACCCGTGAGAGGATCACTTCCGGGGTTGCTGTTAGGCATATTACTATACCATTCTTTTTCAGGTCATTGATATTCTCAGGATTAATTACCACCCCTCCACCAGTGGCGATAACCAACCCCTTCAAATCTGACAGGTCATTAACTACCTCTCTCTCTATCTCTCTGAAGTAACTTTCTCCATACTTTTTGAATATCTCGGGCACTTTGATGCCGAGTCTTTTTTCTATTACATCATCAGTATCAATAAATTCAAAGGAAAAATCCCTTGCCAGAATTCTCCCCACCTCGGTTTTCCCCGTCCCCATAAATCCTACCAGTACTATATTCTTGTTGAACTTCATTTTCTCCATCGTTACAAAATTCCCCAAAACTATCAATCAGAAATTTGAAAACTCATTTGAATCATGCCTTTCAGCCATTGTCGGGAGGGCTATTTGTTTACTTCTTATGAACTACAATTTGTCACAAGTGATTCGTTTCAGTTGTATTACGAGCTCATTAGGCGATATTGATTTGTGACAATGTCTTACGTATAACAAGTAAACAAATAGCTCTCCCGACATTTTGCAGCTCATCGATGAGTTTTAAAATATCTGATCAATAATTCTTAACGTAGTTCAGGTACCCCTCATAATTTCTCCGTATCTCTTCAACAGAATCCCCTCCAAACTTTTCTAAGAAGGTATTGGCAATTTCAATGGCTACCACTGCTTCGCCGATTATTCCTGCGGCTGCAACAGCACAGGTATCAGACCTCTCCACACTGGCATTAAAGCTCTCTTTGGTATCAATATCTACTGATTTTAAAGGTTTGGGTAAAGTGGGAATGGGTTTCATAGCAGCCCTGGCAATTATATGTTCCCCATTAGAGATTCCTCCTTCAATACCCCCTGCATTATTTGTCTTTCTGTAAAAACCCTCCTTTGGTTTAGACCCTTGAGCTTCTATGTCACAAGGTACTTCAGATAACCCTTTGTCATCTCTGGCTGGTAATTTATAGTATATCTCATCATGAACCTGAGACCCCCATCTCCTGGCAGACTCAAACCCTAAACCAATCTCTACTCCTTTGATTGCCTGTATACTCATCAGGACATGTGCTATCCTTCCATCGAGTTTTCTGTCCCACTGTGTATAAGTTCCCAACCCAACAGGTACACCTGTGACTACTATCTCGAATACCCCTCCAAGGGAATCTCCCCTGGCCTTTGCCTCATCTATTTTAGCTTTCATCTCTCTTTCGGCATCGCCATCAATACATCTCAGCTCCGAAGCCTCAGCCCTTCTGTACACATCCTCAGGGGTTAGATTTTGGACACTGATCCCTATTCCTCCTATTTCAGTTACATGGCTGATTACCTTAATGCCGAATTCCTTAAGAAGACATTTTACTACAGCCCCTACGGCAACTCGACAGGCAGTTTCCCTTGCGCTTGCCCGTTCAAGAATGTTTCTGATATCCCTTTGATTGTATTTGATAGCACCGGCAAGATCAGCATGTCCCGGTCGAGGCCTGTTAAGACGAATCCCTTTCCCTTCATACTGAGAGGATATAGACATCTCTGTCTTCCATTTTTCCCACTCTTTGTTCTGTATCACCAGAGTTATTGGAGCCCCTATAGTTTTGCCCCATCGAACCCCGGAGGTTATCCTGACTATGTCCTTTTCTATCCCCATCCGCTGCCCCCGACCGTAGCCTATCTGCCTCCGGGCAAGATCAATATTTATATCATCTTCTCGAACGCTCAAACCAGCGGGTATGCCTTCAAGGATGGCTGTCAGAGAGCTTCCATGTGATTCGCCTGCTGTAAGATACCTTAACATAATGGTCACCTGGGTCTGCAATATTAATATTTAGGATTCTTCTCCCATTTGGTTGTTAAAAGGGTTCGAGGATTCAAGGATTCTAGGGTTCAAGTGTTTGTTTTCTAACCAATTTAACTCGAATCCTTGACCCCTTGACCCCTTGAATCCTTATGTTATGATTTTACCAACTAATTTGGAGATGATCCATATTTAGTAGATATGATGGTCTTTTTAGTTGACGGGTTTTTGCCTGACAATAGTGGGGGTGATAAATATCAGGAGTTCAGTTACCTCGTCCTTTTTGTATTTACTCTTAAACAGCCACCCAATGATAGGAATCTTTGAGAAGAACGGGACGCCGCTTACTGCATCAATCTGCGTCGTTTCATAAATTCCACCTATTACGGTAGTCTCTCTGTCTCTTACAATGACCTCTGTGTTTGCTTCTCTGGTATCTATGCCCGATTGTCCACCATATCCTGTTTGGGAAGACCTCTGATCTTTCCTTGCCTTGACCTTCATTTGAATACTTCCATCGGGCGTAATATGGGGGGTAACTTTCAGTAATAGGGTAGCAGGCTTGAAGGTTGTAGCTGGTGTCCCTTCTTTGGTCATTTCGACATAAGGAATTTGCACCCCCTGCTCTATACTAGCCTCTTTATTGTCCATTGTTACGATACTTGGTCTCGATATAATCTTTATCTTTTCATCCTTTTCCATAGCTGTAAGATTTAAATCCAGTATTGCTGAAGAATTTACAAAGGCGGCGCCCAATCCTCCATGGATTAAACTGGGGGGGAGATTTATAGCATAGTTACTGCCTGCTGTCCCTGAAACGGTATAGGTGCCCGACGAAACACCTCTTGGACCATATTGCCCGCCCCATTGAATGCCAAGCTCTCTTGTAAATGTCGGATTGGTCTGTACTATCCTTGCCTCGATCAGTACCTGACGAGTTGGCTCGATCAGTACCTGACGGGTTGGAGTATCTAACTGCTCTATCATCTTTTTTGCTTTCGGTACAACCCCTTTAATGTCGGTGATGACCAGAGAATTTGTCCTTTCATCAGCAGAGGCTTTTCCCCTTTCAGATAACTTGTTCTGTATCTGGGGTAAAATATCTTTAGCCAGGGCATAGTTTATAGGGATTATCTCCGTAAATAATTCTTCAATCTCTTCTGTTCCTTTCTTTTTTTCTGTCAGAGCCTGTTCTTCCTTCATGAGTTTTTCAGAAGGGACAATCCTGATAATATTTCCTTCCCAGATCCTTCCCAGGTTATTGGTGGCCAGGATAACATCCAGGGCTTGATCCCACGGGACATCAACCATTCTGATTGTGACTTTGCCTTTAACATCGTCTCCGAAAACTATATTCAGGTTACTAACCTCGGCTATTAACCGAAAGACATTCTTTATGTCTGCATCCTGAAAATCCATTAATCCGATCCTCTTGCCGGTATATTTTCCCCTCAAACCTCCTTCCACAGGGGCTAATTCCACAGAAGAATTTGTCTTTTCAGCTTTTTCTATCTGAACTCCCTCTTCATAGTTCTGGGTTCCTCCTGCCCTCCTGGTTGCTTCAACCTTTGTCCTTGGTACAGCAGATAGAGGCGGAGGTGAAGCGATCTCTTTATGTAGTACCTCCTGTGGCTGATTGAAGTCGAGATATATTTTGTTTTCCTCTTGAATAATATGATATGGCACCATAACTCTCAATTTTATATCAATCTTAACAGTCTTTTTGCCTGAACTTACGGTTTGATAAGGTTTAATGAGTTCTACTGCACTGTTGGTTGCTTTAATGTTCATGCCTTCCTGGAGTTTTTTGGGGATATCCATTCCAACCAATTCCAAAACCAATCTATCCCTGGATACCCTGGAAACATCATATTTAGCTTCGCGGGATGTCGATACTATAATCTGAGATTTTTCTGCTGTCTGTCTGAAATCTATACCTTCAACTGTTCCCTCTTCTTTAACTTGTGTTTTATCAGCAGGAATTACTTCTGGCTTAATAGGTTCTGGTTCGGCATAGAGGACTCTGGGAGAGCATGCAAAAGTCAAGAGAGTGAATACTGCCAGGAAGAAAAACATGAACCTTCTTATCCGCTTGTTGCAAACAACATTCCCTGGATAATTCATTGTGTTTCTCCTCCTTCAGCATTATGGAGTTTAAGAGAAGCCGTTCTGGTTTTAATCTTACCAGAATTATTACGGTACACTTCTTCTATTATTACCCTGTCCTTTAGTATATTTGTAACCCTTCCATTATTTTCACCTATAAGGGTTCCTTTCTTTAACACATATCCTCTGCCTTCAGGGTCCTCAACCATAGC
>Ga0210017_1003042_pt1 | contig 14190 bp, 10 predicted proteins | sample CryGeyCG2014_020_FD_183966 | JGI IMG/M metagenome (GOLD analysis project Ga0210017, IMG submission 183966) | Groundwater microbial communities from aquifer - Crystal Geyser CG08_land_8/20/14_0.20 (SPAdes) (version 2) | ecosystem: Environmental > Aquatic > Deep subsurface > Groundwater | place... | reverse complement strand
ACATTAATGAATCACCCTGCGGCAAGACCGCAGGGTATCAAAATGCGAACAGTCGCAAGTTGACATCTTGAGGTTTTGCCCCTTGGGTTGAAATATATTTTACGACCACATCCCAATTGCCTTTTTCGCCAACCGTTCCAACGTAGTAGCCATCCGACCAGAATTCACCGCCCCACAGGTCTCGCTTGATTTCCGGATAAATCCTAAACAATTCTCTAGCTGTAATACTTTTGTAGATTTTGACCAATTGGCCTACGCTGTACTTGGGATGAAACGAGCAAAGCAAATGAATATGGTCTTTATCCGCACCGAGCTTTTCAATCTCCAGATCATATCGTATTTCTATCTCCTTGGTTATTCTAATCAATTCCCGTTCTATTTCCTGGCTTAAGAGAGCTTTGCGGTATTTGACGGGAAATACGATATGATAATGGGTTTCGTAAGCACAGTGGTAACCTTTTTTAACTGCCATATACCCTTAAGGGTACCTTGAAAACCTGCGGTTTTCAACCTTTCCCTATAAGGTTACCCTGTGGCAAGGCCACAGGGAATAACAAGTTTACTGCGGAAGAAACAGCGAGACGGAACCGCAGTGGCCGTCCGGACGGCCACCCCAGTGCGAGTCGAACTTGACCCTGCTGTCGTGGACGCTAAAGCACGGGGCGCAGTCGAACGAATCGTGCGCGCCCGGATCAAACTCATCACCGGGAGCATCTACCCAAAGGTCGTCATAAGAGACGAGTCGCTCCGGATGCGTGAGAAGCATCGAGCCCACGGCGACTGTGTGGCCGCCAAACTCAGGACCGACGAACACCTCTTTCGTTCTGCGAACAGAGCGGCCAGCATGACGCTTGCCGAAGCTGCCGCCGACGATCTGGATGTCGCCCTTTTGCTGTCCAGCCAGGAGGTCGAGCATGTGAGCAGTACGAGCGCTCAGGCGGAAGCGATCCGGTGTGAGTTGCCTATCGTAAGAATAACTGTAGAACTTCCGCGATTTCTCGATCTTCGCGAGAATAAGATTCGCTGCTCTACAAGACCGTTTCTCCGGATCCTTAACCTTCGGAAAGAACCGACTGGCCAAAGCATCGATTGACGGAATGGCGAACCATCCCTCGGCTCCATCGGGTAGCGCGAGCGTGGACAGAACCTTCTCGACGAACTCGCTGGTGTAGCCACTGGTGTAGCCAAGCGAGAGGCCAAAGATCTTCGCGAGAGCATCAATCTGCTGGGAGATAGGCTTCGGCCCCTTGTACTCGTTCGGGTACGTGCAGCTGGACGTAATTTCTTCACCCGCGTAGCGGTTGGAGATGGAGAGTTGTTCGACGAGCTTCTTTAAGCCCGTCGTGAACTCACTACCATTCTCGTTGAGGCGCTGGGCGCGGCTCTCGTCGAGCCTTGCCTTGTCATACACCGCCTCACATAGACCCGTGAACTGCAGACCTTCCGGGTCTCTGGACGTAATCAATGTTGTTGACATCGTCATCATCCTCCTTTAACTAAAGTTTTTAAAGAGCCGTCGGCTCTTTATTAAAGGGCCGATTTTAATCCCTTTTATGCTCTATATCATAAACCCACTGTCTATTTTTGTCAAGAGCTCCGTAATAGCCCAATAGCTTGGAAACGTTTGATACAATAATTAAGTATCAATAAAACGAATCCAAACTATGCCATATACAACTAATCCCCAGATGCCTAAACTGCGGGCCAGAGCAGTTAAGATGGTCAGAGACGGTCAATCGGTCAGCGAAGTAGCCAGATATTTCGGATACACTAAAGGCGCGGTCAGCAAATGGAATAAGAAGGTGCCGGTAGGCGGAGCGCCTGAGATTCCAACCCAATCTTCTCGTCCGCATCATCACCCCAATGAATTGCCGGCAGAAACCGTTGACGCGATTATTGCTTGTAAAAAGAAATACCGGCGGTGTAGCGATGTTATTCATCAGCATTTACTTAACGGTGGCATCAAGGTTTGTTTAAACAGCGTAAAACGGAAGCTGGACGAAGCCGGATTGATTAAGAAACGAAGCCCCTGGAAAAGATTACATCTGCCGATCGAGCGCCCTTTGGCTTTAAAGCCAGGCGATTTAGTCATTGTGGACACAATTCATTTGATGGTAAGCGAGAAGAAGCGAATCTATGTTTACACCCTAATCGATGTCTATTCCCGCTGGTGCTATGCCTGGGCGACAGACAGGATTAATGCCCGAAACAGTATTAAGTTTTTGGCAAAAGCGCAAACCTTGGCTTGCTTCAAATTCAATTGTATTCAGTCAGATCACGGAAGTGAGTTTTCACAGCACTTCAGTAAACGGATAAAGACACTTCATCGACATTCTCGGGTTAGGAAGCCCAACGACAATTCATACCTGGAAAGATTCAACCGCACGCTGCAAGACGAATGTTTAAGAAAATTACCGGTTAATGTTAAAGTGTTTAATGAAACCCTACCTGTTTATCTGGATTACTACAATGATGAAAGATTGCACATGGGTATCAATTTTAAAACGCCTAATCAATTACTAAAGTGTTTCCAAGCTATTGGATAGAAAACGCACTACCCAGTAAAACTTGTCCGTCCGCAAATTATCGCCAAATTTCAACCAAATTTTAAATGTTATGGGTATATAAGCGATAGCATAAATACTCCAAACATTGCGTTATCCAAGAAACATAAAACATACAAGATCCCTATTTTATAAGATCGGCAAAGTGTCGCCTTAAATGCAATTCATTGTCTATCCTCTCTAAAAGCCCGTATCTAACATAGGATTTAATTTGAAAAAACTCTATTAAAAATTCTATCTCATCTTTACAGCTAAATGGATGGACAAAAATACTTTTTTGAAATTCAAAAAATCCCAATCTTTTCAATTTACTTCTTAAGGCATCTCTGGCGGGTTTCTGTCTTTCGGGAATATCAAAAAGAACCATCCGCCATCTTCCGTCCCACCGCATTGATTTTATTCGCATTTTTTCTAAATCATATCGCAAAACTTTCTGTCTTCCTTTTTCTGTTAATATCAAGGAAAAAGTTCCGTCCTTGTTGTTTTTTACATTAACCAATTTTGACCTATAAAGCTCGCTTATATCTTGTTTTATTTTTTGGCTTTCTATGCTTTTCCAACCCTTTTTCAATTTACCCAATATTTTAAAATATTTGCCCGGACAGCGGTTCAAAGACAAAGCCGCTCCAGCCGTTAACAATAATAATATTTTCTTTTTGTTTTCTTTCAAATTACTCATAAAAAATACAAATTGAATGTTAATGTTATGAGTATACAAGCGATAGCATAAATACCTATATAATTTTAATGGCCAAACGAACGCGCGCGCTATTCATTATCTTCCAATTACCAGCCCGTAAAACTCGTCCGTCTTCAAATCGCCGCTGAATTTAATTTGCTGGCCGGCCACTTCGAGATTCGCCGGATACTGCCAGTCAATTTTGAATTCCTGCGGCAGCTGCAAAATGCTTTCAAATTGCGAGCCCAAACTCCCGGATTGTTTTTGCGCCAGCATGCTCCAGCTAAAATTATCAGCGCTTAAATCAAGACGAAAAGGCAGCTGATACTGATAAGTTAATTCCACCGCCTCGCCCGGGCTCACATAAACCCAGTTGCCAAACACAGATTTGCCCGACTCTTCAAAAATTTGGGTGCCTGATTTCTGGTCAATTATTGTGCCCTGTTCCTGCGTCAAAACATCGGCGTCATTTTTAAATCCCTGCGCCTGATAATCAATGGGCGCGACATATCCTTCCAGTGTTTGCCCTTGAGCCGCCAGAAGTTTTGAACCGCGCGGCACATAAACCCGCAGATAATCAGCGTTCACTTTGTTATACCAATCGTACTGGCTCTGGCCGCCGTTATGACGACGGATAATTTTTACCGTATCCACAACTGAGCCATCAACTTGCACTTGCGACTGGTGATAAATTTTTTGTTCTATCACCCGGTCGGTTTTAAAACCATTAACATTGGTATTGATCACTGCCAGATAATCCTTATCCGTGCTTAAAATTTCCCCGCCCCAGCCCTGTTCAACAAAAACTTTTTCCAGCGCCGCATCGGAAAAGTAAAATAACACGTGTTTTTCTTTCAAGGCGTCCGTGATAACGGGTAAAATTTCCTGATAGCGTTGCGGCCAAATCTGCCATAATCGCTCCAAAAACAGCGGCACAAAATCCGCTAAGATTTTTTTGGGCTGATTAAGCTGTTTATCATAATCCACCTCCACTTTATACTGGGTCAAATCCATAAAATTGGCGGCGGTCAGCGTGGCGTTATATGCCGGCATCTCAATGGGCCCGGTCATACTAAGTAATCTTTCAATAATTGTAGGCGTTAAGGAAATCACGCCGTCGGCGGTAGAGCCGCCGGCTTTTTCGTAAAACGACATTATTTTTTTAGCCGAAGACGGGAAATCGGCAAACCAGTTGGCGTCGTGCGTTGACCAGGCGGTAGAAATTTTCTGAATGGGACGCGGCGGCACAATTTTTTCGTAAAGCTGGCCGTCTAAGTTAAAAATTCCATCAACCTGCAAATTGGTTATCCGTCCCTCATTCAGGTCCAGCACGCCGTAGGTACCGATAAAGCCGCCGGTGGGCCGCGCCTCGGAATTATTCTGGAAAACCAATAAATATTTTTTGGCTTTTTGGTGGCCCAAAAACTCCAAAAACACATTGCTCCAGCGATTAAGCTGGCTTAAGGCCTCGCTGACAAATGGCATTTTTTCTTTCAAGCTAGTAATGGCCGGCGCCATATCCGACGGCAAATCCGCCTCATTAACCTCGGCCAGCTTGGCGCTCGCCAAGGAAATAGCGGCCTGAGCCGTTTGCATATCATCCTGCGCCTGCCCGATTTTCTGAGTCAGTGACTCGCCGCTGCCGGAAAAATAGCTGCCTAAATTCTGGACTAAAAACAAATTGGCCATTTTGGAAAAGCTCTGGCCGGCCCGAGCCAAATTCTCACCCACCTCAACCAGCGCCGCGCCGGATTTTACCGCCGACCCGCCCGGCAATTTTTCCAGCACCGCAATCAATGTCCGACCCATTTTGCCCAATTCCTGGTCGGCCTGCCAAAAATTCTGATAAGCGGTCTCAAAGTTAACGCCAGCCGAAGAAAAATCCAAACGCGCGGCCGAGTCCTTGGCCGCCAGCATCGCCTGATAGGCCTGCAGAGCCGAGCCCAAAATATTACCCTTGGCCAGCAATCCCTTACCTGCCAGCGACATGCCAAAAATTACCAACAAAATCAGTAAACCAAGCCCGGCAAAAGAAACCGCTCCTTTTTTTAGTTCCGGTCTGGGCCTCTTAAACTGCTTGATAAAATCTCTCAATGACCATTGTTTGACCGGCGCTCTTGCTTCTGCCACAGCCAAAACAGCGGCCTGAATTAAACTTTCCCTGGCTTGTTGTTGCGCCAAATATTTTTGCTGCTCTTCATAAACCTCTTGGCTGCTTTCCAGTAAAATTATTGATTCCAAACTTCCTTCTTCCGCCGCTTGTTCCACGACGGCTTCCATCGATTCCGCTGCCATTTCAACCTCAATCGCTCCTTCCGTTATGTCTCGTAAAATTTCCTGAGTTAAATCATCCGACAGCTCTTCTTCGGCCTGCCGAATTGCCTGGTCGATTTCCGTCTCAGCCAAACCATAGGTTTTTAAATATTTATTAACTTGCTCAATTTCTTCCAGTACCGCCAAAATATTTTCCCGGTCGGGAGATGAAATTTCCAGCGCTTCTTTTATCACTGGCTGACTGACCAAGTAGCGCAACGGCCCAGCTACATCACTACCGCTACCAGACGCTTGACTGGTTAAAACTTTTTTCCGGCCTCTTTTAACTTTTACTTTTGGGGGCTTTTCTTTGGGCAGCGCCAAGACCTTTTTTAATAACCGCAAATTCAACACCCGTCCGTCTTCATATTCTTCCGTCAGTTTTTTTCTTTTTGTAGCCAAACCTAAAACCGGCTGTCCTGAACTATTGCTAGACGCGCCTAAATTACCACCGCTGGCCGGCTGGCGGATACCAAAAGATGGGCTATTGGTGTTTGGTTCTTTCATAACCCTTAGACGACCTTATTGTATCACAAAGAATAACTCTAAATCCACAAAAGAAAAAAAGGCGGTCTGAGCCGCCCCGAAAAATGGCTTCTGGCAAAGAGCTAATTTATGGCTGAGCGGTATATTTCCAGCGTCTTTTCAGCCATTGCTTGCCAAGAATATTTTTTTATCTGTTCAAGGCCCAGTCCTATTAATCGTTGGCGCAAATTGTTATTTTCCACGACCTCGTTGATTTTATCGGCCATGTCATTGGGGCTGGTCGCGTCAAAATAGTGCGCGGCCCCGCCTAAAATCTCGGGCAGACACGTGGCGCGCGAGGCCGCCACCGGCAAGCCATGTCTCATCGCTTCCAACGGCGGCAAACCAAAACCTTCGCACAATGATGGAAAAACATAAACTTCGGCATTATTGTATAAAACCGCCAGGTTTTCATCAGGCACAAAACCGGTAAAAATTACCCCACCGCCAAAACAAACACCGGCTTCGTTGCAATTTTTCTTTTTCAGACGCCGATAAAAATGGTCTTCTCCCCCAACCAGCACCAGCTGTAAATCCGGCTGATGCTTTTCCTGCAATATTTTAAAGGCCTCAATCAACCGCTCTAAGTTTTTATGAGGATAGGCATTGCCGACATAAAGCAAGTAGGGCTTTTTAATTTGGTGTTTTTCTAAGACCTCTCTGTCGCCTGACGCTGGCTGACGACTAGCAGCTGCTGGCCCGCTTTCATAAATAACCGCGATTTTCTCCGGCGCTACGCCAAAAGAATCTATAATATCTTTTTTCACATATTCGGAAACAGCGATTATTTTCTTAGCCCGCCGGACAATTATCCGAATAACCGCCTCGTAACCCAGATTTTTTAGCCAGTATCGCACTCTCCCCCAAAGCCAACCGCGAGTCGTACCAAAACGCCGCAAAATTAAATCGTGGATAGTTACAACATAAGGCCTGGCGTAAAACACCGGCGCGTTAAAATGAGTAAAGTGCATCAAATCAATTTTATGCCGGTAAAGCGCCAGCGGAAAAAGCAGCTGCTCCCCCAGCGAATACCAGCGGTAATCAGCCAGTACTTTTTTGAAACGAGGGCTGGGCGGCTGATATTCAGCAAAATCTTCAGCGCGTAAAAACACCAAATAATCATTCTGCTGGTCAAGCTTGGCCAGCTCCGCCAATAGTTGTTGCGTGTATCGCCCGAGTCCCTTGGCCTTGGGGCCGAAAAACCGAGCGTCAATGCCGATAGTCATAAGAAAAATTAAAAGTTACGACGAAGTCAAAAAACCCAGCGTTTCTTTGGCGCATTTTTGCCAAGAAAAATTTTTCGCTCTGGCCAGTCCCCGTGCTATGAGGTCTGTCCGTAAATTATTGTCTTGCCAAACCTCTTTTATGGCCCAAGCCAGCTCTTCAAAATTATATGGGTCAATCATCAAAGCCGCTTCGCCCACGACTTCCGGAAAAGACGAAGTGTTAGAACAGATAACCGGCACGCCGCAAGCCATGGCTTCCAGCGGCGGAAAGCCGAAGCCCTCAAAAAAGCTCGGGTAAACAAAAAGCGAAGCCAAATTAAACAAATAAACTTTATCCGATGGTTCAATAAAACCGGTAAAAATTATGTCTTGGGAAAAAGCGGAACGCCGAGCTGCCAGCAATGTTTCTTTATAAAACCAGCCGGTCTGTCCGGCAATAACCAGTTGAGGCGCGCTATCTTGCCCCAGCTTTTGCCGGAACAAGTCATAGGCCTCAATTAAACCAACTATATTTTTGCGCGGTTCAATCGTGCCAAAATACAGGATAAAATTATCAGGCAGGTCGTACTTTTGCTTAACAAACGAACAATTCTCCAATGGCAGCTGCTTGAATTCCTCGCCCACTCCAGAATAAATCACTCTGATTTTTTTATCCGGCAAGCCATAAAGTTTAACTAAGTCATCTTTAGTTGACTGGGAAACAGCGATTATTTTTTGCGCCTGGCGAGCGCGGGTCTTGGGCGACAGCGAAGCGTGCCAGAACCGCTTGCGCCAGGGTAAAAATTCCGGAAAATATTCAAATGACAAATCATGAAAAGTTATTGCTTGACGGCACTTGGGCGAAACCGGGCTCAATAAAAAATGCGGGCTGAAAAAAACATCCGCGCCGCCCAAGAGCCGGTCAATGTGCGGCCAGGTAAACATTTTGGCCAGCGGGTCAAATACAAAACGATTGGGAAAACGAAATTTTTTCAGCTCAACATTGGAAAGTTTTAACCAATCGTAAACCAGCGGCTCTTTGTTCCAGGCGTTATAAAATAATTTAAACTTAACGCTTTTGTCCAAAGACAAAAGACGGGACAGAAGATTAAGCGTGTACTCTTCTATCCCGGTCCGCGTTCCCTTGGCCAACACTCGCAAATCAACGCCAATGGTCATGAATTAAGAATTAAGAGTTAAAAGTTTTTACCCAAAATATTCCTTGGCCACCCTAATAAAAATCCCCAACACCAAGCCCGCCAGGAATCCGGCCAGCGCATTCCACCAAATAGCGTAAGTATTTTTAACAATTACCGGCTCGCTCGTCATGGCGGCAAAAGCAATCCCTTGGCCGGAAAGCGAGCTCAATAAAGAAGATTTATCCTGCAGTATGCCAGTCATAGCCAGAGCTAAGTTCCGACCTTCTTCCTCGGTCTTAACACCAAATCTTACGTCCACCACATTGGGCGAAATTTTTGACGCCTGAAAACGCCGCGCCATATTATTTAAATTCGTGCCACCCAAATTCATATTGGCTTTTTTATAGACCGCTGCGGTCATTTCCGGGGTTTTAAACCAGCCCGCCACGGTATCACCAAACTCATCCGAGGCCTTCATAGCATAATAGCTATCGTATTTATAATCACTGGCCTGCTGGGTGCCCAAACGGCTCACCGATACTGCCAGCGACACGCTGTAGCGCTCGCCCGTTCGCCAGGTAAAAAATCCGGCGGCTAAAGCCGTGAGTAGCGCGAAAATTAAAACTGCCCGATATCGCTTCGCGTATTTTTGGAAAATTTGCAAAGACATAAATTTATCCTAAATGATTAGCTAATTAAATAATCCGGTTCGCTTGCTGCCGTTCTTTAAACGACGCCTCAACAAACCGCTTAATTTTTTCCTTAAAGACCTCTTTGTCAAATCGCTGGGCGTGGGCACGAATAACTTGAGTAGAAAAATCAGTTAACCGGAATTTCTGCAGCACTTCAATCAGCGACTGGGCGTTTTCCTCTCCAAAAAATAAACCCGTCTCCCCTTCTTTGACAATTTCTAGCGCTCCGCCGCCGCGCCAAGCGATTACCGGTCGCCCCGCGCTCATCGCTTCCACGGCCGTGATGCCAAAGTCCTCCTCCTGCGGAAAAATAAAGGCCCGGCACTTGGCGTAATAATCAGGCAAGAGTTTGTCGTCAACTAAGCCGACAAATTCAATGTTGGCGCGCGCCATTTTCGCCAACCGCTTTTTTTCCGGCCCATCGCCAATTATTTTAAGCGGCCAGCCCAAGTAATTAAACGCCTCAATAGCTAAATCAATTTTTTTATACGGCAGGAAGCGCGCTACCATTAAAAAATAATCTCCGGGCTCGGAACTAGCGTAAAAATGGCTGGTTTTGACCGGCGGATGAATCACTTGCGCCCCGCGGCGATAATATTTTTTAACGCGCGAAGCGACAAAGTGAGAATTAACCAGATACTTATCGGGCCGGTCTGCCGCCGCCTCGTCCCACAGCCGCAAATAATTCAGAAACGGCGGAATAATTCTTTTAATTAACTTCGGGTAAGCAAACTCTCTCACATACCGATGGCTATCATCCCAAACATAGCGGGTGGGCGTGTGGCAATAACAAATATGCAGCGTGCCGGGCCGAGTAATCACTCCTTTGGCAAAACTGGCCGAGTCGGAAATTACCAAATCATACTTTGACAAATCAAACTGCTCAATGGCCAGCGGCATTAGCATCAGAAACGGCCGGTGATGCGCCCTGACAAAAGGAACTCGCTGCAGAAAAGAGGTTTTAATATTGCGTCCCGTAAAAGCCGAGCCAGTGCGCTGACGGCTATAAACCAAAGTAAAAATCGGCGCCTCAGGCCAAATCTCACAAAATGCCTCAAGAACGCGTTCTGCCCCTCCGTATTGATTTAGATAGTCGTGTACTAGAGCTACTCGCATAAAAGTTCAATATTCCAGCTTACCATCTTGGGGCAGAACCAGGAAGGGGTCGGGAAACCTGGGTTTCCCGCGGCGGAAATACTAAAACCGAGGGGTTTTAGGGAGTCCCGCTTTGCGGGACGACTCTGCCTCCCCCGTATTGATTTAGATAATCGTGTACCAGCGCAACTCGCATTTACAATTTTTTTAAAATTTTAGGTGCGTTGTCTTCTAAATAAAACTACCCACGGGGTTTTTAGTAAAACTTTAAAATCCAGCCACAGCGACCAATTTTCAATATAATAAATATCCAACTTTGCCTCTTCATCAAAGTCAATCTCAGAGCGCCCGGAAATCTGAGCCAAACCCGTGATGCCCGGCTTTATGTTAAAAACTTTCTGATGCCATTTTTCATACTTAGCCACTTCCTTGGGCATATGGGGCCGCGGCCCCACTAAACTCATATCGCTGACCAGCACATTAAAAAATTGCGGCAATTCATCCAAGCTTGATTTTTCCAAAAACCGGCCGAGCTTGGTCCGGCGCGGGTCATCGGCGATTTTAAAAACCGGGCCACGGCGCAAACTTTGCTTAGCGGCTAACTCATCCTCAAAAATGCTGGCTTGGCTATCCGGGTCGTATTCGGACCCCGTGCAGTATTCTCTTTTCATTGAGCGAAATTTATAAGCGTTAAAAGAGCCGTCCGGTCCTACGCGTCGATTTTTGTAAATTACGGGGCCGGACGAATCTAATTTCACTAAAATAGCCACCACGGCCATAACGGGCGAAAAAATCACGGCCAGTAAAAATGACCCGACAATATCCATTGTCCTTTTTAAAATCTTGCCCCAGCCATCAAGCGAAGTGCGCTTAAGCTCCACCAAAGGAATTCCGGCCAAAGCGTCAAACTCAACGTTAATGGTCAAGGTCTGAAAAAGATTGGGCACGAACTTAAAATTAAAACGCCGTTCTTCGCAAAGATCAACTAGTTCCAGCACCGGCTCGCGGGCAAAATCTGGATTAGCCAAAATCACATCATCAATTGACTGGCTAGCCAAAATCTGTTTGATCGCGGGCAAATCCAAATCCTTAAAATAGCGCACCAAATTGTAGCCCAACGATTTATGGCTCTTCATCTCGCTAATTAACTCCTCGGAGATCTCATCGCCGCCGATGACCAGCACATTATGCGCGCCAACTTTATACCGGCTGACCAAAAACTTCTGAACGGCCCTCACCATTATCCTCCCCAACGCCACAGAAAATATCGCCAAAATCCAAGTAGAAAAAATCAAAAAGCGCGACTCAAACCACTCGCGCCGAATAAAGCCATAAACAATTACCGCCGCCATACCGGCCGAAACGGCAATGGTGATGCGCGCAAAATCTTCCAGTACCCCATTGGCCCGTCGAATTTCATACAGGCCGGACAAAGCAAAAAGCACTAATAAAAAAAGACCAACCAAAATCACCAATCCCATAAACCGCTCAAAAGGCAGGTTAACGCTAAAAAGTACCGGTCGCCAATCAGCCACCAAGCTACTAAAACGCAGGCCGTAAGCTGCCAGCCCCGCCAGCACCAACATCAAATAATCCACCGGTACCAGCGCCGCTGTAAAAATTAATTCTGATCGTTTCATAATTGTACGCTTATTCTAACGCCGCCAGCCCCTTAAAATCAAGGACTTGACAAGGCCTTTGTATAGTCCTAGAATATAATCGTCCAAGCAAGTCGGGTAATCGCTCTTTACCATGTAAAAGTGGCAAAGGGAGGAAAGTCCGAACTCCATCGTGCTCTTTTGAGCAGATAAAAAAGTAGCGGTCCCGACGTAAAGATCGGGACTCCGACCTCTAAAGAGCGTCGGAGCTAACGGCCGTCGCCCCGCCTCGGCGGGGTCGAGGTGCGAACAGTGACGCCCGAAATCGAAAGAAATCGGGTATCCCTCCGGGATAAATTCCAGTGGCAACATTGGAGGTGAAACGGCTAAATCCTTACTGGGAGCAAGATCAAACTATGAGGTTTGAAGCTTGAATCTCATAAGACAAGTAGATCGCCAGAGCCCGCAAGTAATTGTCGGCCCAGACAGATGATTACCATCCGCCCTTCGGGGCGAGATACAGAATTCGGCTTACAAGCTTGCTTGGACAACAAAAAATCATCCCGCATTTTGCGGGACGATTTTTTGTTTCTGTTAAAAACAAGTTGAAACCCAATGACATTCCAACATTCTGCAGAATGTTGGAATGTCATTATTGCGCCTCATACAAGAAAATTAAGGTGTCGTCCCGATTGCGTAGAGTTTCAAACCATTAGAACAAGCCAAATAAAGCGTCCCGTTACTCCCCACTGCGCCAAAGTAATTGTTAATATCCTCGTTGTCGGGCATGGTAAAGCCGTAGACCAAGCTGCCGTCGCTGATGTTAAAAATCTTAATGGTTTTTTGGTCGGCCAAATAAATTTTGTTGTCTAAGGTTATCAACGGCGCTGAAAATCCTGAATTGCCCAAATTAGTTGCCCAGCTATGGGTACTTGTAGCATTGTAGGCCTGCAGTTTTCTGGTAGAGTCGCCAAAGTATAAAATAGCGTAAGTTTTGCCAGAAACATCAACGGCCGGCGCCAGCTCTGCGTGGTTGTTAAACCCATGTTCGTCAGCCCAAATGGTTGAGCCGTCGCTGGTATTCAACGCATAAAATCCACCCCGATAATAGCTGGGAACCCAAGAAGCGACGGAAACATACAAAGTATTGCCCGGCCCCAGCGCCAAAGAAGAATAGCCATCACCCAAAGTTTTTTCTTTTTCCCAGGCCGAACTGCCAGCCGAATTAATCTTATAAATATACTTATCAATCGTTATGTAAATATTATCCAAGGAATCAACAACAAAGGCGCCGATGGAATTGGAACTGCCCATAGAACGGCTCGGGCTAAAGACCCACTTCAGCGTGGCATCTTGATTAACTGCGTAAATATTTTCGGCCGACTGAGTGATGAGCGTGCCGTCGGATAAAATAGCGATAGCGGCGTTAACGCCAGCTGTACCCGTCAAAGCATATTTCCACTTTAACTGCCCACTTTTGTTAATAGCATAAAGCCCCCAGCTGCCACGGAAAAAGATTGTGCCGTCAGACGCGATCAAAGGCACGGAAGCAGTAGTGCTGGTGGCGCAAAGCCACAAAAATTCCCCTGCGGAAGAGTATTTAGCCAACCCGTCGGACCGGCCAATATAAATATTGCCTTCGTCATCCAGCATAGGACGAGTAGTAAATTCTTTGGTCGCCACGGTGGTTGTTGTCCACTTAATCGCCATCGTACTCGTAGCTAAAGAATTAACCGCCAACTGGCCGGTGCGCGCCAAGTCCTTTTGCCAGGTCGGCCAAACCGAAGCGGTCATTAAAGTCGGCCGGCTCGCTCCGGATTCGGTCAACATCAATGAATTTTGTGGCGAAGGATTAGCTTGCGCTACAAAATCCTGAGAATTATTATCTGTGTCAAAACCATTGCCCAGCCACTTATGTCCGCCGCCAGCCAATAAAATATCCGTGGAGGTTGCATTGGCCTTACGCTCAACTGACTGATTATTTGATGGATTATCAATTGTGGCCGTTTCGGAACTGGAGGCCGTTCCCAAACCGACTAAGTCAACTATTGTGTGCCCGGCGTCGCTGAATAAAATAATCGTACTGCTAGTCGCAATTGAGGCGGTTGTAGAATAAATTGCATCCGATGTAACCCCGCCATCATAGCCGGTCGGGTGAGTTATTAAAAAATACCCGTGCGACAAAATGGAACTGCTTGGAAATGAAGTTAGTAAATTTTCAACCGTGGCACCGGAAGCAGATTTTCTAGTCAAGCGCCAACCCTGTAAATTAATATCGCTAGCAGTGGGATTATAAAGTTCCACAAATTCATCATTGGCCGTGGCGCCGCTGATTTGAATTTCACTAATCACCACATTCTCGGCCTGCGCGGAAGTAGTA
>Ga0210017_1003034_pt1 | contig 14204 bp, 13 predicted proteins | sample CryGeyCG2014_020_FD_183966 | JGI IMG/M metagenome (GOLD analysis project Ga0210017, IMG submission 183966) | Groundwater microbial communities from aquifer - Crystal Geyser CG08_land_8/20/14_0.20 (SPAdes) (version 2) | ecosystem: Environmental > Aquatic > Deep subsurface > Groundwater | place... | reverse complement strand
CCGAAGCCTCGGGCTCCCACGCCTCGGGTTGGACTTTAGAAAGAGGCAATCTGGGTAAGAGGACCACGCGCTCCTTATCCATTCCTCTAGCCGAAGTCCCGCCTGCGAGAAAATTCCAAAAGACGTTCAAGATAAAAATCATTGACGCCTTTTTTATTTAATTTCCGATTTAAAAATGTTAAAATTAAAAAATATGCAAAAGGAAAATCAAAATTATGTAATTGGAGTCGATGGGGGAGGGACAAAGACAATATCTGCTTTAGCTGATTTAAATTTAAAAATTTTAAAAATTGCAAAAACCGGACCCTCAAATTTAAGAAATGTGGGGATAGAAGAAGCCGTTTTAAATATTTCTAAAGCAATTTTAAAGGTAATTAAAGGAATTAAAGAAAAAAATATTCTCTCAATTTTTATAGCTTTGGCAGCAGTTGAAGAGGAATTTAAATCAGAAAAAGAGAAGATAAAAAGAGAAATCTTTAAAAATCCTAAAATTTCAAAAGCCTTGAGGGGCGACATTGAAATTGTTTCTGATCAAATTGCAGCTTTTAGGGCTGGGACAGATGAAAAAGATGGCTTGGTTTTAATTGCTGGAACTGGTTCTGTTTGCCACGGTCGGAGAGGAAAAAAAGAAGTAAAAACTGGAGGTTGGGGATGGGCAAATGATGAGGGCTCTGGTTTTTGGGCGGGTCAAAAAGGATATCAGGCGATTTTTAAAGATTTAGATGGTAGAGGACCCAAAACCAAAATTACAAAATTAGTTTTTAAGGAATGGAAACTAAAGAATAAAGAAGATTTGATGAAAAAGATCTACGGCAAAGATTCGATTAGAAACATCTCTTTAATTTCAAAAACTGTAGATAAGGCATCTCAAATGGGAGATAAAGTTGCCAGAAAAATTTTAGAGGAAGCAGGAGAGGAATTGTCAATTTTGGCAATTTCAGTTATTAAAAGACTCAATTTTCACAATAAAAAATTTCCTTTAGTTCTAATTGGGGCAATGTTCAAATCAAAAATTATTTTAAACAAATTAAAAAAAGAAATAAAAAAATTGGCTCCGAGAGCCGAATTTATTTTTCCTAAAGAAGAGCCAGTAATTGGAGCAATAAAATTAGCAATTGAAAATCTAAAATAAAAATGTGCCGGAGGAGGGAGTCCAACCCTCACGCTCTTGCGAGCAATGGATTTTGAATCCATCGCGTATAGCAGTTCCGCCACTCCGGCAATCATCTTAAATTTATCAATTTTTAAGCTAATTGTCAATTTATTTTTTAAAATCGCATTTCGGATTTGAGCACTTTATTTGTTTTCTTTTTGTTTCAACCAATAACGAACCGCATTTTGGGCATTTTTCGCCGGTTGGTTTATCCCATAAGGCAAAATCGCAATTTGGCCAATTTGAGCAACCGTAAAAAATCTTTCTTTTTTTAGTTCTCTTTTCTACAATTTCTCCTTTTTTGCATTTTGGGCATTTTATTCCCAAAGTATTTTCTTCTAAGGATTCAGTATATTTACATTTTGGAAAGCGAGAGCAGGCATAAAATCTTCCAAACTTCCCCAGCCGAATTAAAAGGGGAGCGCCGCATTTTGGACAAATTTTTTCTGTTGGGATTTCCGTAATATCTTTTTTTGAAACCTCCTGGTATTTCTTTTTTAAATTTTCTTCAAAAGGTGAGTAAAATTCTTTTATTACCGGAATCCAATTTTTCTGTCCCTGGGCAATATTATCTAAATCTTCTTCCATTTTTGCTGTAAAATTAATATCCACGATTTCTGAAAAATGAGCCACTAAAAGGTCATTGACTACCGTTCCAATCTCAGTTGGTCTAAAAAATCTTCTTTCATCTTTTTCAATATAATTTCTTTCCTGAATTGTAGACAAAATTGGAGCATAAGTTGAGGGTCTTCCAATATCCTTTTCTTCTAATGCCTTAATCAAGGTTGCTTCGGTATATCTTGGTGGCGGCTGAGTGAAATGTTGAGAAGGAATTAGTTTTATTAGTTCTAAAACTTCATCTTTTTCTAATGGCGGCAATTCTGTTTCTTCAAATTTCATAGGATAAACTTTTAGAAAACCATCAAACTTTAGAATTTGACCACTGGCTCTAAATGTATACTTTGGAATTTGGACTCCAACCCGCCCACCGCCCTCCCAGCCTTCGGCTGGGCCCCATTTGGAATTTGGAATTTCCGCCTCGATCTCGACAGCAGTCGAGTCGAAGGCGGCCTGAGCCATTTGACAAGCAAGAAACCTTCGCCAGATAAGGTCATAAAGTTTTAATTGATTCTTATCTAGTTTAGTAGTTTCTGGTACCTCCTCGGGATAGGTGGGTCTAATTGCTTCGTGAGCCTCTTGAACTCTCCCTTTTGCCTTATATTTTCTCAAAAATCCTGCCCAATAATTTTTTCCATAATTTTTAATAATAAATTTTCTAGCGGCAAAAAGTGACAGGTCAGAGAGATTTAAAGAATCCGTTCTGTGATAGGTGATTTTTCCAGTTTCATAAAGTTGCTGAGCAATTTGCATTGTCATTTTTGCCGGAAAATGAAATCTTTTCCAGGCCTCTTGTTGTAAAGTGCTGGTAGTAAATGGGGGTAGAGGATTCCTCTTTAACTCTTTCTTCTCAACATTTATTACTTTGTATACGCAAGCTGCCGAAGGAAGCGCAGCGTGGAGATGAGAGGAACTCTCATCGACTTCCGCCCCTTCTAAATCTTTAACAATTTTTTCCGCCTCCTCCTTTGTTTTAATTCCTAATTTTGGAATGGTTTTTTCATCTTTTTTAACTAAAATCGCCTCAAATTCATTATTTTTAATTTTTAATTTTTGAGAGGCGAAGAGGACTTCGTCCTCTTCTTCACCTGCCCGAGTCGCAACGAAGGGTAGAGAAGAACGAATGTTCTTCGATTCGCTTCCATAGTCGAAAGAGGATCTCATCCTCTTTCTCACCTTCGCTTCTTTCAGAAGCTCGGTAATGGAAGCTCGGTTTTTGAGGAGCAAAGCGACGATTGTCCAATATTCCTGAGGCACAAAGTTTTGTATTTCTCTTTCCCTTTCTACTGCCAATCTTACTGCTACTGATTGAACTCTACCTGCCGATAATCCCCTGGCTACTTTTTTCCATAAAAATGGGCTCAATTTATAACCTACAATTCTATCTAAGACTCTCCTTGCCTGCTGGGCATCAACCAAATTCAGATCGATTTTTCTTGGATTTTTCAAAGCTTCCTCAATTGCTGACTTTGTAATTTCATGAAAAACAATTCTTTGATAAGGTTTTTCACCATTTAAATTTAAAATCTGAGTCAAATGCCAAGCAATTGCTTCCCCCTCTCTATCGGGATCCATCGCTAGGGTTGTTAACTCTGCCTTTTGAACATTATCTTTTAAAATCCTTATAACCTTTTTCACTTTTGGGATTATCAGATATTTTGGTTTAAAATCCTTCTCAACCTCTATTCCAAATTCATCCTCAGGCAAATCTCTAACGTGACCAAAAGAAGCTAAAACCTTGTAATTAGATCCTAAAAATCTCTGAAGACTTCTCGATTTTGTTGGGCTTTCAACTATGACTAACTGCATAAACATTAGCTCCTAAGTTTTTTACTTTACCTTTTATTTCTAAAATAGCAAGATTTGAGGCAACTTTTTGGGCAGATAATTTTGTTTTTTCAATAATTTTATCAATATATAACGGCCCCTCTTTTAAGACCTCTAAAATTAAATTTTCTTCTGGCGTTCCTCCAGTTAAATAACCAACACCCGAGGTTGAGTAGGGGAGATTCAATTCTTTCAAAATATCATTAGCACGTTCAACTAATTTTGCCCCTTGTTTTATTAAATAATGGCAACCTCTTGAGTTTAAAGAGTGAATTGGGCCCGGGATGGCAAAGATTTTTCTCCCCTGTTTTTTAGCCCACTCAGCCGTAATTAAAGCTCCCGATCTTTCTTTCGCCTCGACAACTAAAATTCCTAAACTTAAACCAGAAATAATTCGATTCCTTTTGGGAAAAGTGAATTGAGTTCCTCTTGTTCCCGGTGGATATTCGGAAATTAAACATCCCCCGGTTTCTAAAATCCTTTGAGCTAATTTTAAATTCGACTGGGGATAAATACTTTTTTCATCTAAACCGGTGCCTAAAACAGCAATCGTTCTTTTTCTTCTTTCAACTGCTGCTGTATGAGCGAAAGTATCAATTCCCGGCGCCAAACCCGAGACAATTGTTAAACCTGTCTCAGCCAAATCTCCGGCAATTTCCAAAGCCACCTGTTTTCCGTAAGACGAAAATCTTCTCGTTCCAACAATGGCAAAACATTGGTCACCGGGATTAAGTTCTCCCCTATAATAAATCACTTCCGGCGCATCCTTAATTTTTTTCAAGAGTTTGGGATAGTTTTTATCTCCAATTTTTAGTATTCTTATTTCTTCAGGCATTTTTCTACTCTATCATTTAGTTTTTAATTTTTCTATAGCTTCAGATAGCATCTGACAATATAAATTCAAGCCAACTCGATTGATATTTCCTGATTGTTCTTTACCTAAAATGTTGCCGGCGCCGCGAATTTCCAAATCTTTCATGGCGATTTTGTAACCAGAACCCAATTCCTCGGCTTCTTTTAAGGCATCTAATCTCATTTTTGCCTTCTCTAATAAACGAGAAGGATAAAGAAAATAAGCAAAAGCCTGAATATGGGATCTACCAATTCTCCCTCTTATTTGATAGGCCTCAGCCAAACCCAATCTTGTAGCATCGGCAACAATTAAGGTATTGACATTTGGCAAATCCAGGCCATTTTCAATAATCGTTGTAGCAATCAAGACATCAATTTTTTTATTCTGAAAATCCTCCATGACTTTTACTAATTCTTTTTCTTTTAATCTTCCATGGGCAATACCGAATTTTATCTTCTGTTCAACTTTCGAGGTTGAACATTCTAAAAATTTCTTTACTGCTTCAATTGTTTTAACTCGATTGTGTAAATAATAAACTTGACCTCCTCTTGAGATTTCATCCTCAATCGCTTTTTTAATTATTTTTTCTGAAAAGGAAGAAATGAAAGTTTTAATTGATAATCTTCCTACTGGCGGCGTTTGAATTAAAGAAATATCTCTCAAAGAGGAAAGGGATAGATAAAGAGTCCGAGGAATCGGAGTGGCTGAAAGAGATAAAACATCAAGCGATGAGCGTATTTTCTTTAGGTTTTCTTTTTGTCTTACCCCAAATCTTTGTTCATCATCAATAATTAATAATCCCAAATTTTTAAATTTGACATCGGAAGACAAAATTCGGTGAGTGCCCACCGCTACATCAACTTTCCCATTTTTTAAATCATTAATTATTTCTCCCTGCTTTTTCTTGGATTGCAACCTCGATAACATCGCTATTTTAACTGGTAAATTTTTTAATCGTCCCTTAAAATTTTGAAAATGCTGATTTGCTAAAATTGTTGTTGGACAAATCATTGCTACTTGATAACCACTCTTAATTGCCTTTACCATTGCTCTTAAAGCGACCTCGGTTTTGCCAAAACCAACATCGCCACATAATAACCTATCCATTGGTTTTTCTTTCTCTAAATCTTTTTTAATTTCCTCAATGGCTTCGATTTGATCTGGAGTTTCTTCATATAGAAAAGAACTGGCTAGTTGAATATCTATTTCATCTTCTGGCAAATAAGGAGTACGAGTGACAATTTCCCTTTTGGCATAAATTTCCAGAAGTTCTTTAGCCAATTTTTCTGTCTCCTCCCTTACTTTCTTTTTGACTCTTTGCCAAAAATGAGAACCCAACCTTGAAATTTTCGGCTCAATAAAGCCAATATATCTGGAAAGTTTTCTTTCCAAACCAACTGGCACAAAGAGCTTATCTCCCTCTGCATATTCAATTGCATAATAGCTTGTTTGCTCTTCTCTCTGATCGTAAAGAATAGCAAATTTAATGAATTTTCCTATACCGTGATCAAGATGGACTAAATAATCTCCTGATTTTAATCCTTTTAAGTCAGAAAATAATTTTTGTGATTTTAATTTCTTTTTTAAAATTTCTTTTGCCGATTTTTCATCTTCAGTTTTTATTAGAAGTTGAAAAATATTTTCAATTTTATTTCCTAAAAATTCAAATCGGATGGCAAAAATTGAATTAATTGGGAAAACATCAATAATTCCTCCTCTTTGAGAAAATTCACCTGGGGCTTCAACTTGCAAAACTTTTTCATATCCCATCTCATCTAATTTTCTTAAAAGATGATAAGGATTAAAAACCCGATTTTTTTCCAAAATTAAAGTATTATCCTCCCACCAGGACTGGGTTTTCCTTATTTTTGAGATTTTATTTATATTCTGCTCAAACCAAAGATTATCCTTTTCAAGAAAATAAGGGATAATACTGACTATTAATATTTTGTGAAGAGTATCCATAATGTATTTTTCTCAAACCCGGTAGTAGAAATTTGACAAGCATTTTGCTCCGCAAAATGCTAAATTGCCGAAGGCAGTCAAATTTTCACTACCGGGCAAACCAAAAATTTCCCTTTTCCAAAAAATAGGGGGTAATACTGACAATCAAAACCTGATCAATTTGACTTGACAAATCCATTATATTAGATTATAATATAAATATTCTGTACCTTCCAGCCTATCTGCGAGTCCTCCCAAAATTTGATGCTAAAATTTGGGAGGGCGAGTGGCTTGCCGAGCACATAAACTTTGTTTTTATGTGCTTGGGACGGATTTTAAGCAATCCCTCCTTAAGCTTAATGCCTTAAGGTTATAGTTTAGAGTTATTACTCCAAAACTATAACGCTCACTCTCTCAAATTTTGTAATCAAGTGTTCGCTCGCAGGCAGACCGGATGGTATTTTTATTTACCCGGTAGTAGAAATTTGACAGATGTTTCGCGAAGCAAAACATTAAATGCCGAAGGCAGTCAAATTTTCACTACCGGGTTTATTAAACTTTTGCATTGTTTTTTCTAAACCCAATTTTAAAGAACACTCAATTGCCTCAATTGTTTTTTTAATAACTCTTTTTAAAACTTTTTCTTCGTTTTTTGAAAATTTCTCTAAAACAAAATTTTCGATATTGTTTTTTGTTTTTTGTTCTTTGATAGGCGAAGAGGACTTCGTCCTCTTCTTTACCTTCGCTTCCATAAATGGAAGCTCGGTTTTTGATTTAATTCCGATTCGGAATCTTACAAAATTTTTTGTTCCCAATTCATCAATTATTGATTGGACTCCTTTGTGACCGGCTGCGCCTCGTCCAACTGAAATTCTAATCTTTCCTAAAGGCAAATCAATGTCGTCGTGAACAATCCAGATATTAGATGTTGGATGTTGGATATTAGATATTAGTTTTTTTACTGATTTTCCGGAGAGATTCATAAAAGTTTGGGGTTTAGCCAAGATTATTTTCTGGTTAGCAATTTTTCCCTGGCTAATTTCAGCCTTAAACTTTTTTAGTAATTTAAATTTCGGAAAATTATTTAGGGGCCCGCGTTTAACGCGGGAGGGTCGGGAGGCGAGAGTTTCCCGCGAAGCGGGAACTCCCCTCCTTGGTGGGCGGGTTGTAGTCTTAGCAAATTCATCAACAACACGAGCGGTAGCGAAGTGTAAAGATGAACGAAGTTCATCGACCACCCTAAAACCAAGATTATGCCTTGTTTTTTGAAATTTTTTACCGAGATTTCCCAAACCAACAATGATTATCATATTTTAATTATATCATCTCGCTTGCCCCGTTAGAAATCTTTGGGGGTCAGTTAATTTTATATTTTTAAAATTTTAATTTCTAACGGGGCTTGCCAAAGCGAAAAACTTTGATATAATTTGATATATAAGTTATGAAAGCATTTTTCTCGTTTTTACTATTTATTTGGGAGATTTTAAAGATTGTTATCATTGCCTTAGTGATAGTCATTCCTATTCGCTATTTTTTATTTCAACCATTTATTGTTAAGGGGCAATCAATGGAGCCAAATTTTGAAAATGGCAATTATTTAATCATTGATGAATTATCTTTTAGATTTAGAGATCCCCGGAGAGAAGAGGTAGTTGTTTTTCGGTATCCCCGCAATCCTTCCCAACGCTTCATAAAAAGAATCATTGGCTTACCTGGAGAAAAAATAGAAATTAAAGCAGGTTCGATAATGGTAAATGACCAAATTTTGGATGAATCGGAATATCTTCCTTTTGGTTTACAAACCCCAGGAAATATTCAAATCTCCTTAAATGAAAATGAATATTTTGTTTTGGGAGACAATCGAATTTCTTCTTTTGATTCCAGGCAGTGGGGGCCGTTACCGAGAAAAAATATTATAGGCAGAGTATATTTCAGGGCCTGGCCCTTCACCGCTCTCGCAAAGTTCGAAGCCCCAGCCTACTAAATTATTCGTATATTCGTAAAAATTCGTAATTCGTAGGGATATGAAAAGACCTAAATTCCAATCACCCACCGGGATGCATGACATCTTAGCTGAAGATCAGAAATACTTTCAAAAAATTTATGATGTAGTGAAAGAGATTGCTAGTTTTTATAATTTCCAAAAAATAGAAACACCGATTTTAGAAGAAATCGAACTTTTTTCAAGAGGAATAGGTCTGTCTACTGATATTGTTCAAAAAGAAATGTTTTCTTTTAAAACAAAAGGGGGAGATGTTTTAACCCTGAGACCGGAAGGAACTGCCTCGATAGTTAGGGCTTATATCGAGAAAGGTATGCAAAATCTTCCTCAACCAGTGAAACTCTGGTATTGGGGTCCCTTTTTTCGATATGAAAAACCCCAATTGGGGAGATATCGACAGTTTTGGCAATTTGGCTTGGAGGTCTTGGGAGAAGAAAGCCCGGTCATCGATGCTCAAATTATACAGATTTTCTATAATATTTTAAGAGAGTTGAAATTAAAAAATTTAATTGTTGAAGTAAATAGTATCGGAGATAATACTTGCCGACCATATTATAAAAAACTTTTAGTAAGTTATTTCCGGGGGAGAATTGAGAGTTTGTGTCAAGATTGTAAGAGAAGAATAAAAGAGAATCCCTTGAGAATTCTGGATTGCAAAGAGGAAAAGTGTCAGAAAATAGTTTTTCAGGGTCCCCAAATAATAGACCATCTCTGCGAAGCTTGTCATCAACATTTTAAAGAGGTTCTTGAATTTTTAGATGAGATTGAATTGCCCTATCATTTAAATCCCTATCTTGTCAGGGGATTGGATTATTATACTAGAACTGTTTTTGAAATATATGAGGGAGACGAAAGAGGAAGAGTAGTTGGAGCTCTGGCCGGTGGCGGAAGATATGATGCCCTGGTTAAAATTTTAGGTGGGAAAGATACACCGGCTACTGGAGCAGCAGGAGGTACTGAAAGGATTATTTCTTTAATGAAAGAAAAAGCAATTAGATTTAAAAAAGAAAAAGTTTCCCAGATTTTTTTAGCCCAATTGGGTAATTTAGCAAAAAGGAAAAGTTTAAAATTAATAGAAGATTTTAGAAGAGAAGGAATTTTAATTTCCGAATCTCTCGGTCGCGATTCTCTAAAAACTCAGTTAAAAATAGCAGATAAAATTGGAGCGAAATATACCTTAATTTTAGGTCAAAAAGAGGCCCTAGAAGGGACAATTATAATCAGAGATATGGCAAACGGCAGGCAGGAAACAGTGAAATTAGAAAAATTAGTTAAAGAGATGAAAAAAAGACTCAAAATGTGAAAATGAAAGATTGTATTTTTTGTAAAATTGCAAAAAAAGAAATGCCAGCTGAGATTCTTTACGAAGACGAAGAAGTTTTAGGTTTTAAAAATATTCATCCCGAAGCCCCAATTCATTTACTTTTTATTTCCAAAAAACACATAGAATGGGAAGATGAATTTGATGAAAAGAGTTTAGCAATTATATCTCGACTTGTTTCAGCCACTAAAAAGGTCGCTATCGAAAAAAATATTTTGCGGGCTTGTAAATTTATTTTTAATATTGGAAAAACTGGTCATATTGCGCACATCCACTTACACTTATTGGGGGGATGGCAAGGAGACGCAATCCCCGATTATAATGTTTAGTATATGGCACTAGAAGTTAAGAAAAAAGAAAAAGAGAATTCACAAAGTTTAGTTCGCCGCTTTACAAAAAGGGTTCAACAAAGCAGGATTTTACGTAGGGCAAGAAAGACAATGTTCAGAAGGAGAGAAAAATCAAGGAATATGGAAAAAAAGGCTGCTTTGAGGAGAGAGAAAATGAAAGGAGAGTATGAAAAATTAAAAAAGTTGGGAAAATCTAACCACTAATAAATACTAATTTAATCACGAATAATCACTAATATATATTCGTAAAAATTAGTGAGAAATTCGTAAATATTCGTGGGGATAAAGGAAAAAATTGAAAAAGATTTTCAAAAAGCCCTAAAAGAAAGAAAAGTAATAGAAATTTCTACTTTGAGGATGCTAAAAGCAGCAATTTTTAATAAGGAAAAGGAAAAAAGATATAAATTAAGTAAGACAAAACCCGAGTTAATCAAGGAGGAATTAGAAAAAGAAAGCCAACTAATAGATGCCGAGGTAGTTGAAGTTCTCTCTTCTGAGATTAAAAAGAGAAAAGAAGCCCTATTATTATTTGAGAAAGGGAAAAGGCAAGATTTGGTAGAAAAAGAAAAAAAGGAAATGGAAATTTTAAAGAAATATTTGCCCAGCCTTAAAGCGGGTACCCGACTTTCAGAAGAGGAAATTAAGAAAATAGCAAAAGAAGTTATCAAAGAAGCGGGGGCTGAGGGTTTGAAAGACATAGGTAAAGTAATGGGGAAATTGATGCCAAAATTAAAAGGCGAGGCCGAAGGAAGCACAGTGAATAAAATAGTAAAGGAAATGTTAAGCTCAACATGATTGAGATTAATAATTTGACGACTAATCAAATTGACGAGGAATTTTTAAGTAAAGTTGCCAAAATTGTTCTGAAAGGAGAACACCCACCCCTAGGGCGGGTAGACGATGAAACCAAAGTTTCATCTTCACCCTTCGCTAACGCTCGGGTACCCGAAGAATCAGAATTATCCATTGCTTTAGTTGGTCAGGGAAGAATGAGAGAATTAAATAAAAAGTATCGGGGGGAAAATAGAGTAACTGATGTCTTGGCTTTTAGCCAAAATCCAAAATCCAAAATCAAAAACCGAGTTTCCATCTATGGAAGCGAGGGGGAAGAAGAGAACGAAGTTCTCTTCGCCCATCAAAAATTTATTGAACCATTTTTAGGGGAAATAGTCATTTGTCTTAGGGAAGTCAAAAAAAATGCCAAAAGATACAATTTAACTTTTGAAAAAGAATTATCTAAAGTTTTGATTCACGGAACCTTACATTTATTAGGATATGATCATGAGAAAAACGAATTTAAGGCTAAAAAAATGGAAGAAAAAGAAAATTATTATCTTTCACAAGTTAATTAAATTTCTATTATGGCGAAGCCATTTATTATAACTGGTTTAGATATTGGAACATCAAAGATAAAAGTTTTATTAGTCAGTCAGTCAAAAGACGGAAAATTGGAATTGGTTTCCAAAGAGGAAGAAAACTCTGAGGGAGTTAGAAGAGGAGTAATAATTGACCCTGAAAGAGTCTCTAATATTTTAAAAATTCTCTTTTCAAGAATCTCAGAAAAGGTTGGTCAAAAAATTAATTCGGTTTATCTAAATTTAGGGGGAAGTCATCTTTTTTCCACCCCCTCCCATGGTTTGGTTTCTGTTTCTCGGGCAGACCAAAAAATTTCGGAAGAAGATATTCAGAGGGTATTAGAAGCCTGTCAGGCGATAAATTTATTTTCTAATAAAGAAATTTTTGATGTTATACCGAGAGAATTTATTATCGATGGGGAGCGAGGAATAAAAGAACCTCTTTCGCTTCAGGGAGTGAGACTGGAAGCCGAAGTTTTGGCTTTGGGAGGTTTTTCCCCATATTTAAAAAATGCCAAAGAAGCAGTTTTACTTTCCGATTTAGAAATTTTAGATATGGTACCCGGACCCCTAGCCGCCGCCAGAGCAGTACTGACTGCCAAGCAAAAAGAATTGGGGGTAGCACTCCTCGATATTGGAGCGGGAACAACCGGATTGGCTGTTTTTGAAGAAGGAGATTTATTACATTTGGCAGTTTTACCGGTAGGCTCAACTAATATTACCAATGATATTGCCATCGGTTTAAAAATAGATGCCGAGATTGCCGAAAGAATAAAAATTGAGTATGGCGCTTCAATTTTAAAGGGAAAGAATGTTCGTCAAAAAATTGATATCGGCGAAGAAACACCCTTAATTTTTTCTCAAAAATTTTTAATAAAAATTATTAAGGATAGGATTTTGGAGATTTTTGAGGAAGTTAACAAAGAATTAAAAAAGATTGGGAAAGAAAAAAAATTACCTGGTGGCATAGTTTTAACCGGCGGTGGAGCAAAATTAGCAAAAATAACAGAATTAGCTCGAGAGAAATTTCATTTGCCATCTCGGATTGGCAAACCAAGGGAAATTTCAGGATTAGAAGACGACCCAATTCTGGCCACAGTTTGCGGTTTGGTTTTTTGGGGAGTTGATTTTGAAGAAAAAACCTTTGAATCTAAGGGAGGGATAGGTTCTAAAATTAAAAAAATATTTAAAATTTTTATACCCTAAACCACTAATAAAACACTAATTTAACACGAATAAACACGAATATTTATTAGTGAATATTCGTGGAAAATTCGTGATCATATTCGTGGTAACTAAAATTAAAGTCATCGGAGTCGGCGGATCAGGTGGCAATGCTGTCTCAAGAATGAAAAAATGTAGGATTGAAGGTATAGAATTAATTGCCATCAATACAGATTACCAGGATTTAAAGAAAACCAAAGCTGATTTGAAATTGCAGATTGGGAAAAAATTAACTCAGGGTTTGGGCACCGGAATGAAACCGGAAATTGGAGAATTGGCAGCAAAAGAGAGTATGGAAGATATCCGCCAAATTTTAAAAGGAGGAGATTTAGTTTTTATAGCTTACGGTGCTGGCGGAGGAACTGGTTCAGGAGCGGGTCCAGTTGTTGCCGAAATTGCTAAAGATCTTGGTGCCTTGACGATAGCGGTGGTGACGAAACCATTTTCTTTTGAGGGCCAAACTAGGATAAGAATTGCCCAAGATGGTATAGAGAGATTGAGAAAAAATGTTGATAGTTTAATTTGTATTGAAAACGATAAATTGTTAGAAATTTTAGACCTTAGAACCTCCATTGCCTCGGCTTTTTGGTTTTGTGATGATATTTTGAGAGAAGCAGTGAGAGGAATTTCTGATTTAATAACTTTGCCAGGCATTATCAATATTAACTTTGCTGATATTAAAGCAATTCTGAAAAATTCTGGAACAGCCCTTTTTGGAATAGGCAGGGCCAAGGGTGAAAAAAGAGGAGAAGTGGCAGCAAAATCGGCTTTAAACTCACCATTCTTGAGTTTAACCCCAAAAGGAGCAAAAGGAGTTTTATTTAATGTCTCCGGGGGCGAGGATCTTTCTCTTTCTGAGATTGAAGAGATTGGAAAGATTTTAACCAAAGAAATCAACCCCGAGGCAAAAGTGATTTTTGGGGCTATTCAGAATGAGAAAATAGAAAAAGGAGAGATAAAAGTGACGGTTATTACTACCGGATTTTAGATTTCTGACTTTTCCACAGGTTTTGGCTTGACTGAGATTTGACCCAGTTTTTTTTCGGAGTAAAATATAATAATTTATGGAAAACAAAATTACTAAAGTTCAAAAACGAGATGGGACAATTGCTGACTTTGACCAGACTCGGATTTCTGATGCTATTTTCAAAGCCCTAACAGCCACCGGTCAAGGAGATGGGAAGAAAGCAAAAAGACTTTCCGATAAAGTAGTTAAGATTTTAAATCGAAGGTTTAAAAAAGATGAAATTCCTCATGTGGAACAAATTCAAGATGTCGTTGAAGAAGTTCTGATTTTAGAGGGTCTAGTCAAAACCGCTAAGGCCTATATTTTGTACCGTGAGCAAAGAAGAAAGATTAGAGAGGCAGTGAAAGTTTCTGAAGAAGCGGTGGAGAGAATTGACCAATATTTAGAAAAATTGGATTGGGAAGTTCAGGAAAATGCCAATATGGCTTTTTCTTTGCAAGGGCTAAATCATTACGGCGTTTCTTACATTATCAAAAAATACTGGTTAAACAAAATTTACCCCAAAGAAATCAGAGAGGCAAATGAATCCG
>Ga0210017_1003033_pt1 | contig 14211 bp, 13 predicted proteins | sample CryGeyCG2014_020_FD_183966 | JGI IMG/M metagenome (GOLD analysis project Ga0210017, IMG submission 183966) | Groundwater microbial communities from aquifer - Crystal Geyser CG08_land_8/20/14_0.20 (SPAdes) (version 2) | ecosystem: Environmental > Aquatic > Deep subsurface > Groundwater | place... | reverse complement strand
AGAGCTATCTCGCTGAGTGTCGAGATTAAGTTAAAATAAGAAATAAAAGAATAAGAATCGAGGCGAACACCATAATTTTTATGTTATTTGAAGTGATAGCATAAATCATTAAGCTCGCCAACATCCCTATAAGCAAGTTTTCTGCAACATGCACTCTTTCTTTGATATCTTTTTTGATTATTTTCTCGATAATCTTTCTGCTTCTTTTATACAAAAGTATCGCATCTACCATCATCAAAATTAATAGTATTATTAGTATTAAGTTCATCTTAACCTCCTCCTGTTAAAATTTATTTTATAAATTAGCCAAGTTTAGCAAGAAATGTTAGGCAAAGCAGGCATTTTTAAATGCCTGTGGCTTGTGTAATAAATAAAACTCAATTTATAAGCATTATTATAACTAAGAATATAATTTAATCTTTCTAAAAAATCCGTTCGCAGTCCAAAGCTTTTAGTAGTTTATTTAAACCAGATTTTCTTACAATTATTATGAAGTCTTATATAGTCTCAGTCTTCAAAAAAGAAGAGGAAATTAAGAGGATAATAGAAAATATAAGAAAATATTCTTTCGACGAACTCAATAGGCATCCACATTTTGAACTTTCTGTAATGGAGAAATTGGCAAACATAAATGAAATAAAAGAGACTTATCCAAAATTTGAGCTTGTAAAATCAATAGAATTAAGAGAGAACGAAAAAGGTCAGAAATATTATAGCTTAAATTACGAGCTTGATGACGGAACTTTTATTGTGCTATCTCTTGTTCTTGAAAGAGAAAAGCCGCTTATTATAAATGCTTTTCATGTAAATAGAAATTACAAAAAATTTGAGAAAAGTTTAAAGAAGAACTATTCAAGAAAATTTATCTAGCTATTTGAGGCATAAAAATTCTCCCCAATGCTATTTTTTTCTCTTCTAAATTTTTAGAGACGAACTTTATCCCTATAAATATACTATTCTCTTTCTGAATTATTTTTAAATCAGCTTCTTTTAAATTATTTAAAATTTCTGGGCTTATGCCAGAATCAGAAAGGATATTTGACATATTCCTTATTTGCAGTCCAACAATTTTCCCTTTTCCAGTAAGGCTAAAAATAATATCATCGAACATAAAATTTTCTTTTACATTTTCATTTTCTTCTCTACAAGAAAGAAGCAAACTATCATCTATCTCATTATAAGAGAATCTGCACTTTTTTTCCATGTTTGTTATAAGGAACTTAGTTTTATAAAACTTATGTTTTTGCAAATTCATAAAACGCGCATCACGCTTTAATTTTCTTTTTTTCTTTGAAAAAGCCAAGAAAATAATGAAACGCAGGCAAGAACAACTTAATCTTCTTAAATTTTATTTGAGGCTTTTAGTAGTTGCGGGCTGAACTTCTCGTTGTCTTAAAGCTTACACCCCAACTCTATCAACCACGTCTTCTTCGTGGGCCTTCGTTGTTTCGTATTGCGAATGGCTTCGTGCTTAGATGCTTTCAGCGCTTATCCATATGATGCGTAGCTGCGCAGCCTGCTCATAACAACTGCTACACCAGAGGCACCGAACCCCCGTTCCTCTCGTACTCAGGGATCCTTTCACTCAAACAACAACTCACCTAGTAGATATCATACAATCTGTCTCACGACGATCTTAACCCAGCTAACGATTCCTTTTAATGCGTGAACTCCGACACCCTTGGCTGCTTATGCACAACCAGGATAGGAAGAGCCGACAGCGATGTACCAAACCGCGCCGTCAATGTGAACTATCGGGCGCGACTAGCCTGTTATCCTTAGAGTACCTTTTCTGTCATCCACATGACCTATTAAAAGTCAGTGTGGGTTCGCTGAGCCACTCTTTCAAGTCTGTTTTTCTTGCTGTTTGAAAAACAATCAGATAAGCTTTTGCCCCTACACTCTACTCCAGATTTCCAACCCGGATGAGCTTATCTTTGGGCCCTATAGATATCTTTTCTACAGGGTGCCGCCCCAGCCAAACTGCCCGCCTGCTGCTGTCCTCTTTCGAGTTAGCAACTTTACAAAAGATAAGTAGTATTACACTTTTGCTCCGCTTTCGCCAAAGCTAGGCATCGACGCTCCTACTTATTCTATGTATCCCATATAAAGCCACAACAACAAGTTGCAGTAAAGGTTCATAAGGTCTTCGCTTCCCACTAGGCGTTTCTGGCCTTTTCACCAGATAGTGAGTTCGGAAGTTTCTAGTTAGGGACAGTGACAATCTCGTTGGACCATTCATGCACGTCGCCATTCAGACGACAAGGCATTTCGCTCAATTTTTTTAAAAAATTGTTTTGTTAGTCTTTATGTCGCCATAAAGTTCGGACTTTATCTTCACAAAATTAAATTTGTGCCGAGCGTAAAGTCTCTGAGGATTCTAGATACTTTAATTTTGGTTTTCTGTTCATTTCAGAAATAAGTTCAGCAATTTTATCAAGTCCTTCTTTTGTAAGATGTTCTTTTTTGTTAATTAAATTAATAACTTCTGAAAAAATTTCAAAATCTTTTTTCTTTGAAGTCTTTAGTGTATTCTCTCTAAAAAATTGAACTATCTTGTTTAAATTTTCTAAACCTCTTACTCTAAATTCTTTCCTTGTTCCATGTTCATCTTGACGATTTATTTTTACATCTCCAAAATCAAAATGATTTTTGATTTTCTGCAAAACTTTTTCGTCTTTCTCGTGTTGGGCAATTCGGAATTCAGGTAGAACTTGCCATCCTAAACTCATTTTAGGCATTTTATTAATAGAGATATGAAAACATCCTTCTCCATCTGCAAAACCCACAATCCATTTAGCATCTAGCCTTTCCTGCTGATTATCTGCAACCATCTTATTTTCACGAAAATCAACTATAAAAATTTAAGTTGTCGTCGTAAAGTGGTATACTCAGACTTTCCAGCAAATAGCTCGATTTTCTCCTTTAATCTTTCCGTTTACATTATTCATAAAGCTTGGAGCATTTCCTTTTAAGACTTCAAAAATGCTCTTTGTGTACTCTACCCATTTTAATAGGCAGAAAGCGAAGGCATTTTTGACAGTGCTCAAAAACTCAACACACTCTAGACTTTAGTCCAGAGTTTTTGACAAAATGTAAGGCAGCGATTCTACCTTAAGAGCCTCAGGAATTAGGCCCGCCGTTTGATGGATCTTAGCTGCCTTGAAAAGCAGTTTTAAACCCCACCACTGGGCAGGTTTCACTGATTATACAAGTCTTTTCAGATTAGCAATCAGCTATGTTTTTGGTAAACAGTCGGACTGTCCTTGTTACTGAGATCTACCAATGCCTTCCTATTTCTAAAAAGACAAAGATAGACACCCCTTCTACCTAAGCTAAAGGGCCAATATGCCGAGTTCCCTTAACTAGTTTAAACTTTCATGTCTTAGCCTTCTCAGCTAGGGGATCAGTGTCAAATCTAGGTACAGCCATATTTGCTCTATGCACAAAATTTTCATAGGCTCTTGGAATCAACAATTTTCACTACACAAATTAAGTTGGATCTATGCATTACACTCCCCAACTTTCTCTGTATAGATTTCCTTTCGGAACTCTGTTTATCCTAAAGCAAAATCGTGCACTAAACGAACAAATAAGGTACAGGAATATTAACCTGTTGTCCATCGCCATACTCAGTTAAGGTATGACTTAGGAACTGACTAACCCTCGGTTAATTGCTATTGCCGAGGAAACCTTCCCCTTACGACATCTCTCGTTCTCAGAGAGATTAGATCTTACTTCCACCAGGATTCTCATTCCTTTTTGCTCCATCCCTTCTTTAGAAAAAACTTCTACGCAAAAAAGACGCCTGTTTACCACCATACTCAAATGAGTAGGTCTATGGTATCGGTATCATGTTTAGCCCCGTCCATTTTCAGGGCCCTGAACCTCGATAGGTGAGCTGTTACGCTTTCTTTAAATGATGGCTGCTTCTAAGCCTACATCCCTACTGTCTCAGGTTCAAGACACCTTTTGATACACTTAACATGAATTTAGGGACCTTAACCATAGTCTCCCTTGTCCGGGTTTCGGAACACCACATTACGCGACGTCCCTCACTCCTGTTTCATAGTTAGGAAATTCTGAGTTGGAAGAGTTGCCGTAGGAAAAATCCTCTGCACAAATCATCCGTACTTTACCTCCCTAACAAAAAAAACAGGGCTATACTAAGGCATATTTCAACAGGAACCAGCCATCGCCAAGTTAGAGTGGCTTTTCACCCCTACTCCAAGATCATCCAAATGCATGCACACAACACTAGTTCAGGCCTCCATTTTCCTTTCGGAAAACTTCACCTTGTCCAGGAGTAGATCACCTGGCTTCGGGTCTTATCTAAGTGACTCGCGCCCTTTCAGACTCGCTTTCGCTACGGCTCCTTTTATTAACCTTGCCACTTAAATAAACTCCCTGGCCCGTTTTTCAAAACGCACGTTACAACCCATTTCATAAAAATGAAAAGAGCAGTAACAAAAATGTAGCTGTTAGATTTCAAGTCTTTTAACTCTCTGCTAAGAGTGCTTTTCAGCTTTCCCTCGCGGTACTAATATTCTATCGGACTTGAGTTTATATTTAGGGTTGGCTCTTAATCGAGCCATATTCATGCCTCTAATCTGAGAGGCACTACTCTTTTGAAGAGCAGCATACTATCTTAGGGTACAGGACTATCACCTTCTAAGGTGTCTCTTTCCAGAGAACTTTCCCTCGATAACTTAGCTACTTATCTTCACCACATCTCTTGCTCTCTTTCGAGAGAGATTCAGTTTGCCCTATGCCCTTTTCGCTCGCTGCTATTAAGGGCATCATTATTTATTTTCTTTTCCTTCTGGTAATAAGATGTTTCAATTCCCAGAGTATATTTTCTTCTCAGAATGCTTTGCAGCTTGTTACAAATTAGGAAATCTCGGGATCAAAGGCTGCTTGCACCTTCCCCGAGCTTTTCGCAGCTTGCCACGTCCTTTATCACAACTCAAACCAAGCTATCCTTCTAACAGCATAAAAAAATCTAGCAACTTCAATTCTATGAAGTCGCTGGAAGACTAAGTCATTCTTGCCTGCTTACTTCATTGAATATAAGGACGCTTTCCTTACTCTCAGTCTGATATGCTATCATAAATAGCACACCAACTTGATGTTTTAGTTCCTCTCGGAACTTCACGTGACTTCAAAAATCTTTTATGGATTTTTGACAGCCGTCAGAAATTTTTAATTTCTGAGGTTTTGTGAATATGATATTTTATTTAGCCCATAATAGAATTATGGACCTGCCGTGAATTGAACACGGACTCCCTCGGTGCAAACGAGGCGTTCTGCCGTTAGACTACAGGCCCGAGCAGATTCACGAGACAAACTTGCTTTTTATAGCGAGTGGGTCTGTGAGCCCTCATTTTAATAATCGGCCTGTTGGTTTTTAAATTTATTTGTTTTGATCCTCTCAGAATTTTTTCTGAGATTCATGTGTGAGTATTATTTGTTAATCCTGAATTTTTTTCTGTTGATCCTTCAACCAATAAATTCACTAATGGGCTTCTTTCAACTCTTGGCTGTAATCTGCCCCGCCCATTAAATATATTTTTTGTAACTTCAACTACCCGCACGCCATAATAGCCTCTTATGCTCTCTCGTCCCCTTACAGAGTAGTTATTACAATTTCTTGGCATTTTGTTTCTTCTTGCTGATTTATTTTGTGACATAAAAATGTTAGCTAGAACAGGCAACATTTAATTTTTTTCTAATCGTTAGTCATTAAGCTTTTTTATATAAATTTTTAGGAGGTGATCCATCTGCAGGTTCCCCTACAGATACCTTGTGACGACTTAACCTACCTTGCTTTACAAAGATTCGTCTCTAATGATCCTCATCAATGCAAAACTCGGTTGGTTTGACGGGCGGTGTGTGCAAGGAGAGGGGACTTATTCACCGTTCGCTGCTAACGAACGATTACTACGGATTCCAGCGTCATGAGGTTGAGTTTCAAACCTCAATCTGGACTAAGCTATACTTTATGGGATTAGCTTCTCTTTTCAGAGTTGCATCTCACTGAATATAGCATTGCCGCGCGCGTGTTGCCCAGGGCATTAGGGCCGTACTCACCTAACGTAGCCCACACCCTCCTCCTTGTTACCAAGGCAGTCTGCATAGTGTGCAAATAGCAACTATGCACGTGGGTCTCGCCTGTTACCTGATTTAACAGGTCATCTTTGTCGGAGCAAAAATATTTTTTTCTTCGGCATTTTTAGTTTTTCTTTTGCCGAGGATTTTCTTTTCAAGAAAATGCTCTCACGACACAGGCTGACGTCGGCCATGCAACTCCGCTTAGCGTGTCAGGTAAGATCTTCAATCTGACCTTCATTCTGCTATCGGTCCTGGTGAGGTTCACGGTGTAGAATCTAATTGAACCGCACGCGTCACCCGTTGTAGTACTCCCCCGCCAATTCCTTTAAGTTTCGGCCTTGCGACTATACTTCCCAGGTAGCACACTCTTCGGCTTCCCTACAGCACCAATACCTCTCGAGGAGGTACTAATGTTTAGTGTGCAGTGTTTACTGCTAGGACTACATGGGTATCTAATCCATTTTGCGCCCCTAGCCTTCATCCCTCACTGTCAGATCCGTCCTCGTAGCGTGCCTTCGCCGTTGTTAGTCCAATCAAGATTAACGTATTTTACCACTACCTCAATCGTACTCGCTACGCCTTCCGGTCTCTAGCAATGCAGTTTCTCTTGCTCGCCTGACACTTAAGATGTCAGATTTCACAAGAGACTTGCAAAACAAGCTACGGATGTTTTAGACCCAATAAATATGGCTGCGACTTGGACCGCCGGGATTACCGCGGCGGCTGGCACCGGTCTTGCCCAGTCCTTATTCGCCAGCCTTTTTGCAGCTGGCAAAAGTTTCTCTAATAAGAGAAACACTCTGGCTTGCTTTGTCACGCTTTCGCGCATTGCAAAAGTTTCCCGACTGCTGCACCCCGTAGGGCTAGGAATAGTGTCTCAGATTCCTTCTCAGGGCCTCTCCGCTAAGAGCCCTTACTGATCATTGCCTTGTTGGGCTTTTACCCCAACAACTAGCTAATCAGCCGCAGCCCCATCCTTAAGCTCGAGTTTCAAATATAATTCTTTGCAGAAAAAATATTCTATCAAGTATTATCCTCAGTTTCCCGAGAGTATCCTTGACCTAAGGGCAGGTTAGCTACGTGTTACTGAGCAGTGCGCCTTCTTTCGAAAGACTTGCATGTCTAAGTGTAAGCCAGATAGCCGCAGCCGCCAGCAGGATAAACTGGATTTCAAAAAACACACATTTATCCTCCTATTAGCTTCAACTATTGAATTTTGGAGAAAAATTACTAGAACATTGCCTGTACATCATACCCTAATTTTGATTATTGAATATATTAAGGCACTCATTCTAGCTAACATTTTAACAAAAATTAACATTTTCCGATGTATTTAAATGTTTCGCTTATTTATCGAGGGTAAAATATATATCAGAAATAGTGGAGATTGGGTTAAAAAAATAAACTAGAAATTATTTTTTCTGGAATAAACTCCAGATGACATAAATCAAAATTAAAGAGAGGATTAATAAATAAATATCTAATCTTGGAAGAACCGATAACAAAAATCTTAGCGAAGCAGAGATGTTCCCTGCATGGACTATTACTAGATTATTTTTTATCCAATATCCTGTAATAAAAGCTATTATGGAAATAACAACAGCAATTAGACTTTTCCACAAAGTTGGTTTAAAATTCATTTTCTTTTACCTTTTTTTTGAACAAGACTCCAGACGATGTAAATCAAGCAGGACAAGATTATAAAAATGACAATAAATAAAATCCATGATCTTAAATTATTAAATAAAAAATCATACCAAAAAGTTCTATGTTGCCACTGCAGCTTCCAATACAATAAATTCTAAAACTAAAATAAAAACTTATTATCAAACTGATTATTCCTGAGATAATCATCTTTAATTTAGTTGGTTTAAAATTCATCTTAAATTCCGCTCGCTAAAAAACTCCACCAAGGCTTAATAACTTTAACGTCACCGGTTTCAGCATCAACCTGCGCTGTAACTCTTGCCATTATCTTGAATATTCCTAAGAATTTTCCCTGTTTGTTTCCAGTTAGTTCATAAATCGGATTGCATACAACAATTTGCAATGCCCCAACATGACTTAAACATTTCTCTTTAAGCTCAATTGTAAAATTCAATTCGCCTAATCTTGCGATTGCAGTTGCCGACGCTGTTTCAGGCATAATTTTAATCTCAGCTTTTCTGCCGTTTGATAATGTCATACCTTCTTCACATTTATTATCCTTGCAAATGCAAGAAACATTTTCTCTCCAAGGTTGATCAGCCTCGCCAATATACATTCCTTCTCTTCTCGCTTTCTCTTGAGCTTCCGCTATATATTCAGGAGTAAAACATCCTCCAGCATACCCAAAATATTTGCAATCAGAATCTATTTCACAAGAATCTTCAATTTTGTTCGTTTCATTTAACGCCTTCAGACACTGCGTCTTACTATTAAAAGTCTGCAAGCCTAAGTACATATATGTTCCACAAAATTGTTTTTGCCCGCATTCTTTATTGTCATTGTCGAACCAGTAAAGGTTGTTACATATTTGGTCAGGAATCATCCATCCATAATAGTCTCCTTCATCAACCATATCATAACATTGAGTATTATACCTTGGCCAAACCGTGATGTTAATTAGATTACATATTGTTTTATCTTTTTTCTCTACTGCTATTATAGCATAACATCCAGGGATCCATCCAGCAACATTTGTAGAAGCTAAATTTTCACATATAGAGTAATTATTCTTTTTTATTGCAAGGTTAGCATAGCACGTTTCGGTTTCTAAAGCATATGTAATTCTGCAACCAGAATTATTCTCAGTAACGCATGCCCCATCTTTACAGATTCTCCCCTCTGAACTGCAGTCATATTCTATAGAACTAGCCACTTTTTTATCACAATATTGTTCAACTAAAAATGTATCATTAATGCAATAGTCTATCGCGATAGCATCTCCTCCGCTAATTGTGCTCCCATTTAAATAATAATATTTTCCTCCATCACTATCCCTACAGAGGTTAGTGCATTTAGAACTAACCGGGTCTCCATCTACAGATATACATTCAGAGTGTTCATCGCACACAGCAAACTCGCAAGGATTTAGCGGAGAACAAAGGGGTGTATACCCTCCAATATCATAACACTTATAATCTGTTGGGCAATCATCAGAAAAATTGCAATGAATAGCTGCGCTATTAGAATTAGTATAATTGTAATTGAGATATATGTAATCTGGTACTTGAACTTCCAAAGAAGGAATAGGTCCAGTAGTACTCTGCTGAGCGCTCACCAAACTTCCCACCACCGCAACTACAAAAATCATACTCAATAACACAATCATCTTTTTCATAGTATATAATAGAGAATATAGTTTATAAATCTTTCAATAACTTCGAATGAGTTTGAAGTTAAGTTTTCTTCAAAACACCAAAAACCATATCTCAACTCTATACTTTCATTATAGATTATTTTTTCATAAGCCATTTAAAAGCACTTTCTTTATCTTTTTTAGACTAAAATTTCATTTAACCTTCCTCCTTCATAAAGTGAAGGAGTAATGCTCACCTCTTTTTCCCTAGAAGAGGCCAAAAGCGCTCTTGTTTAACGCTAAAACGCCTCTTCTTAGGTTTTAAATAAATCAAGAGGTAAAAAAACAAAAGAGGAAAAATGATAATTCCTACAAAAGAAAAAGAAATTTTTATAGAAGAGGTTAATAAAAATCTGCAAATTCCAGAAGATCTCCAAAAAGAAATTTTAATTCTTCGCAAGTTAGGATTAGAAAATTATGAAATAAAATATCTAATTGCATTAAAACTAAAAGAAAAAATAAGGGAAAAATGGAAAGAATAGATGGGAAAATCCATAAAAAAGGTATAATTAGACAAAACTTAAAAGTAGTTACATAACGAAAGATTTATAAATTTAATAATCATAATCTAAGTATGGCACAACTGATACAAGTAAAAGGTAAAGAGTTTGTTGATAAAATTTTAAGAGGAGAAAGAGATTTCTTAGAAATAGAGTTAGAAGAAGGTTTTAATTTTCATATTTGTGAGAGAGCTAAAGAATTAGATGAATATCTGCGTCAACATAATCATCAAGTAGAACCCTTTTGTATAAGTCGTTCTAGATTCAGAAATATTGCAGCAACAAGACTGCATTTTCCGTGTTTACGCGCGCTTGCGGTAGATTTTAGTAACACAAATTTAAGTTGGAGTTATTTTGATTCATCTTTCTTAAAAGGAGCAAATCTCACAAATACGCTTTTAAATGAAGCATGTTTACACAATGCTGATTTAATGTATGCAGATTTTTCTGGAGCGTCTCTTTTTCAAACCGACTTTAGGTACGCATCTTTATTAAGTGTTAAAAATTTACAGTCAGCTGAAAATCTGGATACCGCGCTCTTTTATCAAACAAAGGTTGCTAAAAATGAAAGAGAAATAATAGAAAAAGCCCTTAAAGAAAAACTTTTTGTTGATTTTCATTAAAGTTATGAAATTATATTAGGCACTTAACATTTCTTTTTTGCTTTGAAAAATGGAAAGAAAATTAACTACATCTGATATTACATCCCATTAATAAAAATCATAAACTAAAGATTAATAATTAACTTATTTTATGTAGCTAAAATTCTTTAGTTCCTTTAAACTCCCTCTTTCGCGCCTTTTTCAATTGTCTTCTCGCTCTTTGCAGCATCTTCTGTTTTTTCTTCGATTATTCTTCCTTCTTTGTCCTCTTTTATTTCTTTAACTGACTCTTCTTTTCCTTCAACTTTTTCAGCAAAATCCTCTATTTGTAGAGCCTTGGCTTCTTTTTCCTGCCCTCTTGCTTTTAAATATTCTCTTGCTATCAAATACAATATTAATCCAAGAGATTTTCCTGCTTTGTTGTTGCATGGAATTACTTTTGTTGCGCCGGTAGTTAAATTATTAGTGTCGCATAATGCAACCACTGGCTTTTTGATTTTGACAGCATCGTTTAGAGCGTTCTTGTCTAACCAAGGATCGCATACAATTACAAGCTCAACTTCAAAGAAATCAGCTAGTTGAGAGTTGGTTATTATACCTGCGGGATACTTTTTTGTAAAAACTTTAATTCCTGTAACTCCAGAAAACTTTTTTGCAGCTTCCCAACCAACCTCTCTTTTGCACGCCAGGAAAATATCTTCTGGTGAAAATTTGGCAATAAACTCGCAGGCTTCTTTTAATTTTTTATCAATATCATTTGTATTTAAAACAGCTAATCCATCAGCTCTTCTTTTGTAAACAAACTCCCTCATTTTAGGAGTTATAGCTTTTGTACCTAAGTGTGTGGAATAACTAACATAATCATCTAAAGGAAAAAGTGTCTTCTCAGCTCTTTTTCTCCTTTTCTCTTGCTTCTCAGCTTCTTTTTCTTTGAGCTCTTCTTTCATCTCTTCGATTATATTCTCTTTCGCTTCTATCTTTTCAGCTAATTTTTTTGCCTTATCAGAAATTAGTTTTAGCTTTTCTAATTTCTGAGCACTATCAAAATCTAAAGACTTCAGAATTCTTTTTGAATCCTTGAAAATTCTTTTGGAATTTTCTTGGTTCTGAGAGCTATCAAGAATCTTTGATTCTTGAAGTTTTGAAGTTTCTTTGATCTCTTCTATTTTTTCTTTTTTCTCTTCCAACTCTTTCTCTGAAAGTTTTTTTTCAGAGGCTTCTTCTGTGTTCGGAGCAGAAAAAACATCTATCCCAAGCTCTATATCTGGAAATTCTTCTGCTTCTTTAACTTCTACTTTTTTCTCTTCTGGGACAGAACCTTTTAACTCTTCTATTTTTTCAGCTGCTTGCTCAACTGCCTCTTCGCTTTCTTTCTCCGAAGTCTTTTTTAAAGAGCTCTCTTCGCTTTCAGTTTTTTTCTTCTTTGGCATTTTAATTTTTATATTTTTCTTTCTTTAAAATTTTATTATCTAAACTTTTGTATAAATAGCTCACGGGTTGCTCCGGGTTTGTATCAGAAATGTTCTGTGAACATCACATTTCTGAGCAACCCAAAATTCCACAATTTTAAGAGGAATTTTGCGGTTTCAGCCGGTACGTGAATAGTTAAAAAAAGCAAGGTTAGATGGTTTTTAAAGCTTTTTGTCAATTAATTCTCGATATCAGTTCTTTGCCTACTTTATCAAGAATTTCAAATGCTGTTTTTTTGTCTTCGCGACTAAAGCTTTGAGACCTTTTTCTAACTTTTTTGTCTAATTCTTTCAGAAAAATTATTTCTTTATTTACTAAAACATCTTTATTTTTAGCTAAGACTTTGTTCAAGCTCCAAAGTTTTTGATTTTTTTTGATGTAAACTAAAAACTGCAACCTTTTCCTTATAGAAGGAAGGGCCCACTTTGCGGCGTCGAACCCTGTTTTTTTCTTAAGAGCATTTTTTTCAAATTCTAATTTTCTTTTTATCATTGAAATACTCACCTTTTCTAAAGGATCAACTTTATTAAGCTCTCTTAAGAATTTTTTATAACCCTTCGTCTGGTAGAGTATTTTTGCGCCTTTTAATAAAGTAACATAAGTTGTCCAATGCCCCTCTTTTGTTTTTTTTATTAAATTCCTGTCTGCGCAGAAACCATGCAGAGCTATTTTTTTGAATTTCTTTTTGAGTTTTGTTTTTCCTTTCGGGACTTTTTCTTTAAAGATTACAAAAACATCATAATCACTTTTCTTCTTATCAAAATAGTTCCAAGCATAGGAGCCAAAAATAACTACTGCGATAAGATTGTCAAATCTTTTCCTGCAATAATTTACAAATCTTTTGAGATAAATATCTTTAATCATCCTACACTTCTCTCAATCTCAATTATCCTATTGAGCTTAGCTTCTCTTTCCCTGCCTTGAATGCCTGTCTTGATAAAATCAGATTTCCATGCAACAGCTAGATCAGCTATTGTTGTATCAAGAGTTTCTCCGCTTCTGTGAGAAATAATTGTCTTAATCTCTCGCTTTTTGCAGAAATCCATAATTTCCTTAACTTTAATTAAAGAGCCATTTTGATTTGGCTTGACAATTATGGCATTTATGCTTTTATTTTGGATAGCTTTTTTTAATCTCAATAAATTTGTGACAGTTAAATCATCTCCAACTACCATTCCTTTTACTCTTCCTTTTACCTCAGCAAATCCCTCAAAATCCCCCTGCTCAAGCGGGTCTTCAATATATTCTATCTCTCGATTGTTAATCAGTGTAACAATATAGTTGATTTGTTGCTCTCTATTTAACAGCTCTTTTTTGTTTTTGTAAGAATAGTTTTTGCCTGTGAAAAATGTTGAAGCAGCTGTATCCACCCCTATATCAATATTTTCTCCAAGCTCTTTTTTAACAAGCTCTTTTGTCAGCTTCATAATTTCTAAAGCCTCTTCATTGTTCAAACTCGAGTACCAAGCTCCTTCGTCCTCTGTTTTTTCTGCATTTATTAGCCCTCCGGCAATTTTATACGCCTGCTGGTTTAAAAAAACTCTCTCGTAAAATTTTCTTGTTTTATTGATAAATAAAAATTCCTGGAAATCCGGATGCTTTGAAAAAGAATGCATTCCCCCGCCAATAGTATTTCCAATAGGAAAAGGAAACTTGGGTTTTCCTTTGGACAAGAACTTCCAAAGCTCTTTTTCTTGTTCAGCTGAAAGCGCTTTTAAAATACTCGCTTCAAAAGCAAACAAGCTGTTCGCCCCAATAGTTCTTCCAAACAATCCTTCAATCTCTTTTAAGTCTTTAAACTCTTCTAACTTGAACTTGTTTAATTTTTCTACCTTGATTTTATTTAAAAATTCAATATCCTGCTTTAAGCTTCTTGCATAAGGCTTAGCTTCAAACCTCCCTTTGCTTTCCCCAGAAGGCGCAGAACTAATGAAATTGCCTTTGGCAGTTTTTACAGAAATTTCTATGGTAGGCTTTTTCCTAGAATCTAAAATGCTTCTCGCCTCTATTTTTTTAATCCTCATACAAAATATAAGAAAAAGGGATATAAAAAGTTTTGTTAATTGGGTAATAGCTTAGCTTTCTGAAGCGGATTCTTAACTCTATAGTGTTAAGAAAGATATAAAAACTTAAGATTTTTAATAGAACTATGAAGATTTTAAAGATTATAGGACAGACTGAATTAAAA
>Ga0210017_1003028_pt1 | contig 14223 bp, 14 predicted proteins | sample CryGeyCG2014_020_FD_183966 | JGI IMG/M metagenome (GOLD analysis project Ga0210017, IMG submission 183966) | Groundwater microbial communities from aquifer - Crystal Geyser CG08_land_8/20/14_0.20 (SPAdes) (version 2) | ecosystem: Environmental > Aquatic > Deep subsurface > Groundwater | place... | reverse complement strand
GCTGGCCCTCAAATTTATATGGTATACCATTATCAATTCCGGCGCGCTTTTGGGGCTTTCTTATCTTTTTTGGGGAGTCATATTTTTAATAACCCTTATCATTCCTTTTTCAATCAGTTTATACTCTATGCTTCTTTTCTATGAGATTTGGCATAAAAACTGGGAGAAAAAGCTAAAGATGTTTGGCACTGTTTTAATCATTCTTTTGGTTCCGCTGATTATCGTTGTCATAGATGAAATACTCCGTGTGGTTGTAGGGCAGGATGTTTTGTCTGTTTTTGTCTCGGAACATAATCTAAATCTTACCGGTGATTAATTTTTGTGATATAATTACCGTATATGAGGAAAGATAAATATTTGGTGGCGCTTATTGTTTTTGGCGCGCTTGTGATTACTTCTTTTGTTTTTTTGCAGGCCCCGGCTTCTTCCGGAGATAAAATGGCGGCCAATGTGATTGTTGAGCAGTTGCGGGAACAAATAAATTCACTTTGGCAAAGGGTAGGTGAATTGAGATTAAAAATCCAGAATATAAACGAACGCCCAAAAGCGGAAGAAAATGTGTTAAATCCTTTGGATGCCAAGCCGCCTGTTTTGAACAATTTAGAACCGGAGCACATCACTTCTGATTCAGCGGTGATTACATGGGGAACGGACGAACTTTCAACCAGCGAGGTTATTTACGCTGATGAGTATGTCCAGAAATACGTTGAGAATAAGAAAAAGATGATGACCGTTGATCTCGAATTGGTCACTTTCCATGAAGTGCTGATAAGCGGTTTAAAGCCGAATACGAAATATTATTATTATGTTTCTTCAACGGATGCTAACGCTAACTATTCATTGAGTAATACCCATACGATCGTTACGCTTCCTCAAGAGCGAGCCGGGCATTAATTTTCTTTTTGTTTTTTAAAATTTCCAGTTCAATTTTGTCTCCCACAGCATGAGAGGATAAAATATCTTCCAGTGTTTCGTTTTCGGTAATTTTTTTGTTGTTGCAGGTTAAAATAATATCAAATTCTTTTAAGCCGGCTTTGTCCGAAGCGCTGCCCGGGATTATCGCGGTATCACCCGGAATGCCTTCGTTTATGATAAGCGCGCCGTGGTCCAGAGGAAGGCCGAATTGCTCCTGAATTTTTTTATTTAAAACAAGGTATCGTATTCCCAAAAACGGCCGTCTTATTCTTCCATGGATTTTGATTTCTTCTAAATCTTTTTTGACTCTGTCTATAGGAATGGCAAAGCCGATGTTTTGCGCGCCGAATACAATGGCTGCGTTAATGCCTATGGCTTTACCATTCAAGTCTACCAAGGGTCCGCCGGAATTGCCCGGGTTTACCGCGGCGTCTGTTTGTATCAAACCTCTCAGCCGTTCCTGGCGGCCGCTCATGTCGGTGGCGGCGCTTATCAGGCGTGAAAGGCCGGAAACAATGCCGGTTGAGATTGTGTTTTGAAATTGCCCTAACGCGTTGCCGATTGCTATAACCGACTGGCCGAGTTTAAGATTTTGCGCGCTGCCCAGTTCAACGGCGGGCAGGTTTAGATTGGGGGTTTTTATTTTTAAAACAGCCAGGTCGTTAATTTTATCGCGGGCAATGATTTCGCTTTCGTATTTTTTGCCATCAGAGGTAATTATTGTGTAGTCGGCGTCGGGTTCGCTAATAACATGTCTGTTGGTTAAAACAATTCCGTCCGGGCTGACAATGAATCCGGAACCGCCTCCGATTTGCACCCTGCCTTTTTCGTCTTACGGCACCTGTTCAAGCCGCGATTCAATTTCCTCCGGGTTTATGGGGATGCCCAGCCGATATGATTCGGAAAGCAGTTGTTCGCTCAATTCCTCCAGTTCTTTGGAAACGGCGACACTTACCACTGCCGGTAAAACCTTTTCCACTGTTTTTATTATCGTTTGTTCGTAAGTTAGCATGATTTTTAAGGGTTTATCCCGTTAGAAGACCCCGTGTCTTCTAACGGGATTTATTTTAATAATCATTATTTATAATAGCACAGAATTTCTAATAAAAAAATTAAAAAAATCTTGGAAGAGGTATTAGCTTTTTTGTACTATAACTTGTCCGACCGGACAAGTTATAGTATGACCATGATTGATTATTGATTATTGGTTATAATGATTTGTTGTTTTGGTTTAACGGCAAATATTCTTGTGTTGGCGAGCATTATATTTTTGGAATACAAAATTGAGGTATAATAAAAAGATGTTGAGAAGAAAAATAATGTTTGGAAGAGAATCTCTTAAAAAAATAACGGATTATCTTTGGGAAATACCAAAAACCGGACAAATGCGCGTAGCGGCGCGTTTTTACGCGTCAGAAAAAATGATGAAAGATATTTTACAGGACCGGTCGTTGGAACAATTGGTTAACGTGGCTGTTTTGCCGGAGATTCAAAAATACGCTTTGGCTATGCCGGACATACACGAAGGTTATGGTTTTCCCATTGGCGGAGTGGCCGCGGTGTCTTATCCCGAGGGCGTTATTTCTCCCGGTGGAATTGGTTATGATATAAATTGCGGTATTCGTTTCTTAAAATCAACATTAACTTTTGAAGAAACTAAAGGTCAATGTGGTAATTTATCTCACTCTTTGTTTAAAGAAATTCCCTCCGGGGTCGGCAAGGGAGGAAAGATTAAGCTGGGAACAGCCGAGATGGATAAGGTTTTGCAAAATGGCGCTGAATGGGTGCTGGAACAAGGTTATGCTGATAAACAGGATTTAAAAAATATTGAATCCGGCGGAAGATTGAGGGAAGTTGATGTTTCTTGCGTGTCAGACCACGCGAAAAAAAGAGGACGGGACCAGCTTGGCACACTTGGCGCCGGCAATCATTTCGTTGAGGTGGATACGGTTGAGGAAATTTTAGATAAGCAATGGGCGGAAAAGTTTGGCCTTTTCCAAAACCAGGCCGGTGTTTTGGTTCACACGGGCTCCAGGGGTTTGGGGCACCAGGTGGCAACTGATTATATAAAAATAATGGTAGCCGCCCTGGAAAAGCACAAATTAAATTTGCCGGATAGGGAATTGGCCTGCGCGCCTTTTGATTCTGAAGAGGGCAAGAATTATTTTTCCGCGATGGCCGGCGCTGCTAATTTTGCCTGGGCAAACAGGCAGATGCTCACCTGGCATATTAGAAATGTTTGGAAAAAAATTTTTGGAGACGAAAAACTGTCTTTACTTTATGATGTGGCGCATAATATCGCTAAAATAGAGGAATATGAAAACAAAAAGCTGATTGTTCATCGTAAAGGCGCCACGCGCGCTTTCCCGGGCCAGCCGGTTATAATTCCGGGAACAATGGGCACTTCTTCTTATATTTTGGTTGGCGCGGAAAAAGCAATGGTTGAGTCTTTTGGTTCTGTTTGCCATGGCGCAGGCAGAACAATGTCGCGAACCAAGGCCGGAAAACAGGTAAACCCTAAGGAATTAAAACAGCAGCTTGAAGAAAAAGGCATAATTGTGAACGCCGGTTCTTTAAGGGGGTTGGCAGAAGAAGCGCCCTTGGCTTATAAAGACGTGGACGATGTGGTGAATATTGTAGAGATGGCCGGTCTTGCTAAAAAAGTGGCGCGGCTTAAGCCGTTGGTTGTTATAAAAGGATAAAGATGCATATTTTTTTAAATTTGTAATAAGATTTTAGAATGTTATTATAAAAAGATAAAATGACGGGTTTGAGATTTAAACAAGATAAAAAAATGGTCGATTTTTATTAATTAACTTTTTATTTATTAAATTATCATGGTTAATAAAAAACGGCTTTCCGATGAGGCGTGGTGGTTTTTAAAAAATGTTCAAAGACTGCAGGATGATTTTGCCGAGAGTATTGGCGCTCAAATTGTAATGACGGACAAAAATGGCGACTTGATTACTGAAATGAGCGGCCAGATGGAAGTTTGCAAAAATTTTATTCAAAAAACGGAAGAAGGAAAAAAGAACTGCACCGATACTTATCATACTGCCTTGGATATGATAAAAACCACAAAAGAACCAGTATTAATGGATTGTTTCGCGGGTTATGCTTCTCTTTGGATTCCGGTTAAAAACAAAAAAGGTGAAATTGTTGGTTCAATTACCGGCTGCGGCGGACGCTTTAACAGAGGAGAAAGCGAAGAAGAGGTAAGAGAAAAATTAAAAAAACTGGCCGACGAGACGGGTATGGATCTCGGCGAAGATTATCTGGATGTTGCGATTAGTGATGTTAAATCAGTGACTGAAGAAGAAATGAAAACAAGGGCTGAAAGATTGTCAAAGTTGGTTGGAGTATTGGCGGAGGAAACGGCTTTAAGCGAGGCGTTTGCAGTTGGGGGAGAAGAGTGGTAAATATTGTTTGTAAAAAATTGGTTTACAAACCCAAGTTCGCGCCGGTATGGACCAAAATCCTTTATCTTTGTTTTTGAAGAAAGGCCCCCCGAATGAACCAAAAAGATTTCTGCCTCGTTATTTTTTATCCGGTACATCATTAAACCGGCGCTTGTTTTTGTTTTAGGATTCATATTTGCTATTGTTATTGTATAAGAGTATGAATAAAAAGTTAAGCGCTTTTGTAATAACTATAATTTTAATCGCGGTTGTTTTCCATGTGAGGGTTTGGCTTTATGAGAATTTTCTGCTCGGATATTCTTTGAAAAACGGGCGTGATATTGATAAGGTTTTAATCGCGAAGGGCTTAACGAGGAGATATTTGGTTCATTTGCCGGAAGATTTTTCCGCCCAAGGCGAAAAAAAAATTCCCTTGGTTTTGGTGCTTCACGGCGCGGGCGGCAATGCAAAATTGGCCAGAGAAATTACCGGTATGAATCAGGTTGCCGATAAAAAAAATTTTATTGTCGTTTATCCGGACGGCACCGGTCTTTTTAATTATATGCTTAGCTGGAACGCGGGGGAGTGCTGTAATTATGTGGAGCCGTTCGGGATTGATGATGTTGATTTTTTGAGGCGAGTAATTGAACAAATGAAAGAAGATTATAATATAGATACGCAGCGGATTTATGTTGCCGGTTTGTCTAACGGCGGTATGATGGCTTATTATTTGGCATGCGAATTGGCAGACGAAATTGCCGCCATCGCGTCTGTTTCTTCCTCTATGTGGATTGATGACTGCGCCCCGTCGGATTATTTGTCGGTGATCGCTTTTCACGGCGCGAAAGATACCGTGATACCTTTTGGCGGAGGAAGAAGCTATTCCTGGTTTGTCAATTTGTTTGATTTGAATTTTTTTTCTGTTGAGGAGGCGGTGTCTTTTTGGGTCGGGCATAACGGTTGCGCCGACAAAATCATTGAGCGCGGAGATTTAAAAACGGAAAAAATAATTTATGGTTCCTGCGAAAGCAACTCCGAGGTGGTTCTTTATAAGTTAGGCGAGGCGGGGCATATATGGCCGGGAGGAAAAAAATCATGGTTTTTGGCGGATGAGCCGGTGGATTATATAAATGCTTCGGAGATTATCTGGAATTTTTTTGAAAATCATCCTAAAATTAAAAAGGATGAATAGAGAATTATGAATTACGATTATTATTAATTAATTGAAAAGCATAAGTAAAGATTTGAAGAATTATTTGGGATATGTGATTATCGGCGCCTTGGTTATTTTCGCGGTGAGCGGCGCCATGTATGTGAGGGGTTATTATAAGTTTATTGAACCTTCGTCTTATAGAAGTTTTTCCGTAAGCGCGGAGGGAGACGCGGTGGCGGTGCCCGATGTGGCGCGGTTTACTTTTACCGTGATTACGGAAGGCGGAACCGATATCGCTTCTTTACAAGAAGAAAATAGTTCTAAAATAAACTCGGCGCTTGAATTTGTGAAAGCTTCCGGGGTGGAGGATAAAGACATAAAAACTTCATTTTATAATGTATCCCCGCGTTACGAATATTATAAGTGCGAAGACGGGCCGTGTCCGCCGCCGGAAATTGTTGGATATACAATCAGGCAGTCTGTTTCCGTTAAGGTGAGAGATTTTGAAAAAACCGGTTCTTTATTGACGGAAGTGGTGGACAGGGGCGCCAATTCCGTGTCTCAGCTTTCTTTTATTGTTGACGACCCCACAGAAGTAAACAATGAGGCAAGGGCCGAGGCTATCAGTAAAGCGCAGGAAAAGGCGAAAAGCATTGCCGGCGCAGCCGGCTTTAAATTGGGCCGATTGCTTTCTTTTCAGGAAGGCGTTCAGCCGTATTATCCGGTTTATGAAAAAGCCGCTGTGTCTGCTCCCGCCATTGAGCCGGGCTCTCAAGAGGTGACGGTGAATGTTACGCTTACTTACGAAATTAAATAATGGATGGTTTTGTTGTTCATTATCATGAAATTGCCCTGAAGGGGGCAAATCGCCCACTTTTTGTGAGGCGGCTGAAAGAAAATATAGAGCGGTCCCTGAAAGATTTTCAGCCCGTTGTTAGTATTTTACCCGGCCGCCTTTTTGTTGAGATCCGATCTCGAACATTTGATAATGTTCGAGATCGGATCTCGAACATTGAGAGATTGGGGGAAATTCCGGGAATTGCCAATTTTTTGCCTGTCCGCCGCAGCCCGAAGGCCGAAGGCGAAGCGGATGTTTTGATTAATTTTAAAAAAGTTTTATTTGAAGAGTTAAAAAGTAAAAGATTTCAGAGTTTTAAAATAGAAACCAAGCGGGCGGATAAAATTTTCCCAAAAACTTCGGAAGAAATAAATCGCGAGATTGGCGCTTTGGTTCAGAAAGAATCGGGAGCGCGGGTTGATTTGGAAAATCCGGAGTTGACTGTTTTTGTTGAGGTTTTGCCCAAAGAAATTTTTTTTGGCTTTGAAAAGATTAAGGGGGTTGGCGGTTTGCCGGTTGGTATAAGCGGCAAGGTGGTTGTGCTTCTTTCCGGCGGGATAGATTCTCCGGTGGCGGCATTCCGCATGCTCAAAAGAGGATGCCGAGCTGTTTTCGCGCATTTTCACGCTTATCCTTATGTGGATTATTCTTCCCAGGGAAAAGCCAAGGAACTTGTAGAGATTTTGAATCGGTATCAAGGGAAATCAAAACTATATCTGGTTCCTTTTGGTGATATACAAAAAGAAATCGTTTTGAGCGCGCCCGAGAAATACAGGGTGATACTTTATAGACGGATGATGGCGCGAATTGCCGAGGAAATTGCCGGGCGCGAGAAAGCCAAGGCGCTTGTTACCGGTGAAAGTTTGGGGCAGGTGGCTTCGCAAACAATAGAGAATATTTCTGTTGTTGAGTCTGCTGCGTCTTTGCCGATTTTCCGGCCGCTTATCGGCATGGATAAAGAAGAGATTATAAACAGCGCAAAAGACATAGGCACTTACGAAATATCCATTATGCCGGACCAGGATTGCTGTCAGGTGTTTATGCCCAGGCACCCGGCCACCAAAACTGATATTAAAAGCATTGAACGCGCGGAGTCAGGCATTGACATTGAAAAAATAATTGCCAATATAAAGTTGTCGGTTGTAATTTAAAATTAAATTATGAAGAAAAAATATTTGCAAAACCTAAAAGCAAAACAATCCAAGCTGATTCCCAAAAGGAAACCCGCAAGACTGAAAGGCAAAGTGATGAAGGCGCATCTGAAGGCTAGCCAAAAGAAGAGATAATTTTTGAAAATCCGGGATTATTTTTTAGAAATTCTGAAAATTCCATTTCGTTTTTTCCTTCGGGTTTGACGCGCTTGATAACAAGCGCGTCATTTTTTAATTCGGCTTTGGTGATAATTATTCTTTTTCCGTTGTAAAAAGTATAGGCGCCGGGCCATGGGGTGAAAGCGCGGATTTTTCTTTCAATAATTTCGGCCGGTTCGTCCCGGTTTATTTCGCCGTCTTTTTTTGCGATTAATTTACTGTAAGTTGCCCTGCTGTGATTTTGCGGGGTTGGTTTGATTTCACTCTTTAGCCACTTGGGAATCGTTTCAATCAAGAGTTTCCCTCCAAGTTTCGCAAGTTGTTCTTCAAGGTTTAGAAATTGGGAATTAGAAATTAGATATTCCAATTCTCGCTGCGCGAGAATTGGTCCTTCATCCATTTTTTCATTCATTAACATAATTGTAACGCCGGTTTTTTCTTCGTTGTTTAATATGGCGGTTTGAATCGGCGAGGGGCCGCGAAGTTTGGGCAAAAGAGAGGGGTGGACGTTTAAGGCGCCGTATTTGGGGATTTCCAGAATTTCTTTTGGCAGGATTTTTCCATAGGAAGCCGCAACGAATAAATCCGCATTTTGCAATTCGTTATTAGTTATTTGTAATTCGTTTAATTTTGTTGGTTGCAGGATTTCTAAATTATTTTTTTCTGCCCATACTTTGACAGGAGAAGGGGAGAGTTGCCGGCCTCTGCCCTTCGGTTTGTCGGGAGAGGTAATAATAAGGCCGGGCAAAAAGCCGGCGTTTTTCATCGCCTCCAAGATTTTTACCGAAAACTCCGGCGTGCCGAAAAATGCTATTTTAGGTTTGATCGCGCGCATACGTCTAGAATAATACAAAACGCTTTTTATATCCAACGCTTTCTATTGCAAAAAGACGAACTGAATGTTATTTTGTTAGTGGTTAATTCTTTGAAAAGGAGGAATAAGAAAATGCTATCTCACCTTTTGTTTTTGGTAGATTTCGTAGAATTTATAAAGCAGAAGAGACGGATTTCCATATCTTATTCTGAATTATTTAAGGTGGCGAAAGTGAGAAAGCTTTTTGAAGAAATGATGAAAAAGCAGAAAATTTATGGAGTGAATACTGACGTGGGAGCATTTTTAGATAGAAAAATTGATAATAGTGACGTTGATACATTCCAGAAAAATTTAATTGTCAGTCATTCCTGCGGCGTTGGCGCGTCGTTTCCGGAATTCATTACCCGCGGCGCTTTTTTCCTTTTGATAAATACTTTAAAAAAAGGTTGTTCGGGAGTTAGTCCGGAGACATTGAATTTTTTAATTGACAGCTATAATAATGAAATGTTGCCGGATATACCCGAGGTTGGTTCTTTGGGCGCCAGCGGCGATTTGATTCCATTGTCCCACCTAATTTTTTATTCAATTGAAAAACACAGATTTTGTTTTAAGAAAGGCGAAGCGTTTTTTTTGATTAACGGTACTCATTTTTCCACAAGCGATATGGCATTTTCGGTTTATGAGGCACAGAAATTAATGCGTGCGGCGGATTTAGCGGTTTCGATGGATATAATTGCGCTTGACGGGAATAGCAAAAATTTTGAAACAGGTATTCTTTTTGCCAAACTGCATAATGGCCAACGTATATCCGGAGAGAATATTGCCGCTTATTTATCCAAATGCCGTGTTTTTCCGCACAATTGTTCTGTATTATTTCTGAAAGAAGAATAGAGCGTTTGTTAAACTCGGCGCTTTCCGGCCTGCCCCCCTTTTTGTCTTCGGATCCCGGCGTTGATTCCGGTCTGATGCTTGTTCAGTATACTGCCGCAGCGCTCGTTTCCAGAAACAAAGTATTGGCTTATCCGGCTTGCATCGGTTCTATCCCGGTTTCCGCTACCATAGACGATTTGTTTCGTAATTTTGCTTACGGCTCGCGGGCAAAAAATTTCCTCCCCTTAAACCCCTCCATTTTTTACCCACTCGCCAAAATTTTTTGTGCCACCTTTTCAATTCTTAAATTTTATTCATATAACTCGTTTATATACGTATTGTTTACTGATAAGACGTGGAATGTTGTATTTTATACGACCTTTGATAGAACGAATTTAAGATTTTGATTTTAATTTATCAACAAACAAAATGCCGTCAAGGTGGTCTGTTTCGTGCTGGATTACTTGCGCCAGAAGTCCGGAAGCGCCGCGCCGGAATTTTTCGCCGTTTTCATCATATGCTTCCACTTTCACTTTTTGGGCGCGCTTAACATTGCCGTAGTATTGCGGCGCGCTTAGGCAGGATTCCGGGGCAAGCGATGTTTCTTTGGATGTTTTGGTTATTTTGGGGTTTATGAAAACTATATTTTTGAAATCTGCTTTTTTTTCGTTCGGGTGAAGCGCCCATTCGGACACCGCGAAGATTCTCCAAGGATCTCCGACTTGCGGCGCGGCCGCGGCCAGAGCCTCATCGTTTTCAAAAATAACCCGTTCTAGTTTTTTTATAATATCTTGGAATTTTTTCTCTCCGATTTTGTCTAACGGAACTTCCCGCGCTTTTTGATTAAGCACTTTTTCGCCTTTCTGATATATTTTCGTTTTTTCTTTTTCCATGGATTTTTTCGATTTGTTTTAGTTTGAAGAAAAATAATTTAACCGGCGAGATTTTTGGATTTCTTTTTTCCTCCTGTTTTATTTCGGAAAAAAGCCGGCGCAATTCTTCTTCCGGGTGTTGATGGCACACGCCCAGATATTTTCTATAATCTTTGGGTTCATTAAAATATCCCGCCATTTCTTCAGCCAGAGCGTGACGGCTGGTGTGAATGTTTTTTGTTTTCCCGCTTTTTTTACCAAGGATGTCCTTGATTTGTTTCATTGTTTTTTTGAGGAACTATTTCAGATACATTTTCAAAAGAGAACTATCGTCTAAGATATAAATATAATTAGTGCTGTTTGAAAGTCCGAAGGTTGGTTTTTTTCCTTTATATATCGGATATATAAGCCGGCCGCCTCTGCCGTCTATTTCAAGCGCGTATACTCCGTTGCCAACCGCTATTATTATTACGTCTTTTCTTTGCGGGAAAAATTCAATGTTTTGGATGGTGAATTTGCTTTGAAAAATTTGAAGAGGCAGAGAATCACAATTTTCATCACAGATATAATAAGGCGGCGCGCCGTTTTCTTCCAGCCAGTCCACAAATACCTGATTAGTCGGCGGATTCCACCATAATTTTTCTCTGTCCCTGTCTGTAAGCCGTTCGTATTTTACGGTGGAATAATTTTCAAAAGACTCCGAGGAATATTGGGCGCTTGCCGTGTTTGAAGAAAAATTAAAAGAGGCTTTGATAAGGCCCTTTTCGCTTTTAAAAATTAAATAATTTTTGTCCCAGGCAAGGGCGGTAATATCGTCTTTGAAAGTTAAGAGCTGTTTTGTAAAATTAGAATCGGCCGTGAGATAAATATCTTTATCCGGCAGATAAAAACTTAGAGAATAAAAATTGCCGTTTTTTTCTTTCAGCGCGATTGTTTCTGATTTGTTGTGCGACCAAAGGTTGGAAAAATTTCCTTTTTCAATTATTTCTCCTTTTAGGTTTTCCGGTACCATTATGGCGCGCGCTTCGGCCACCATTCCTTCTTTTACCTCAAGCGTTTTTGCCCACGGCCAAAATCCGTCTTTTGCTACAAGCGCGGCATAGTAGCCGGGCTTTAAATTTGATTTAAAAAGTCCGCCGTTCAAAACGCCGGTTTTTTTTTCGTTTTCATTGTTTATAAAAATCTCCGAGCCGGAGAAGGGGGTGGAAATATAAAGGCCGCCGTGGCGGGAGAGAGTGAGGTTTCTGTTAATACTGTACCCCTGGCTGTAAAACAAAATAGCCGTAGCCACAATTACAAACACGGCAAGCGAAAAAATCATTATATACCTTCTTGTTTTGATGGTTATCATATTACCTTAATATTTGCAAAAAACAGATAAAAAGTCTAGAATTGAGGCAATGGCGAAGTTTTTGGTAAACGGTTTTGGAGGGAAAAGATGTTTGAGCGGAACATTACCGGTGAGGGGCGCCAAGAATTCTGTTTTAAAGGCGCAAGCCGCCTCCATTCTTTTTAAAAAAGAACTTCGGCTGAATAACGCGCCTCTTATTGAAGATGTTTTCCGGATGAATAACCTTCTTGAAGATTTGGGTGTAAAAATAGATCGTATCGCTAAAAGATCTTTCAAGTTTATTCCGCCCCGCGAGTTTAAAACAGCACTTGATTACGAAATATCAAAATCATTTCGTTCTTCTATTGTGCTTACGGGCCCCATTTTGGCAAGAGAGGGCGTGGTTTCTTTTCCTCATCCAGGCGGCTGCGTGATAGGCCAGCGGCCCATAGATGTTTTTTTAGACGCTTTTAAAAAAATGGGCGCCGTGGTCAAAAGAGGAAAAAGGGTTTATGTGATTGAGGCTAAAAAAATGAAGCCGGCGGAAATTTTTTTAAAAACGCCGAGCGTAACCGCTACTGAAACGCTGATGATGACCGCGGTGCTTGTGAAAGGCAAAACAGTTCTTTATAATTGCGCTTGTGAGCCGGAAATAGAAGCGCTTGCCGGATTTTTAAACAAGGCGGGAGCGGATATCCGAGGCGCCGGTACGCATACGGTTTCCGTTCATGGCGGCGAACTTCTTTCTTCGGGCGTTTTTGATACTCCGCCCGATAGAATAGAGGCGGGCAGTTTTGCCATAATTTCCGCTCTTTGCGGAAAAGATTTAAAAATAACCCAATGTGAACCTCGTCAAATCAGGGCGGTGTTGGAGTCTTTAAGGGCTACGGGTGTGGCGGTGGAGGAGGGCAGGAATTATATTTTGTTAAATGCTAGGGCTGCTTTTAGACCGATTACCTTAAAAACCAGGGAGTATCCCGGGTTTCCGACCGACCTACAGGCGCCTTTTTCAATAATCCTGACACAGGCGAAAGGAAGAAGTCTGATTTTTGAAACCGTTTTTGAGGGCCGCTTGAATTATCTTTCTGACATCCAAAGAATGGGCGCGGAGATAATTCTTTGCGACCCGCACAGGGCTACGATAGACGGCCCTACCTTGTTGAGGGGCCGGGAAATGGAGTCGCCTGATTTGCGGGCAGGCCTGGCGTTTTTAACAGCGGGAATGGTTGCGAAAGGAGATTCGGTTATTCATAATGTGTATAATATAGATAGGGGATATGAGAATATAGAAGAAAGACTGAACGCCGTTGGGGCGGATATTAAAAGAGTGAATTAGCCACTAGCCACTAGTATAATTATGAGTTTGTTTGCGAGAAAAATTGGAATAGACTTGGGAACCGTCAACACATTGGTGTTTGTTTCCGGTCGCGGGATTGTTTTAAATGAACCGTCCGTGGTGGCGGTATCTTTGCCGGAAAATAAAATTTTAGCCGTTGGAGATGAGGCAAAAGAAATGATAGGCAAAACGCCCGATACCATTGTGACTTATAGACCGATGAAAGATGGAGTAATCGCCGATTATAAAGCCACGGAAGCGATGCTTAGGTATTTTATAGGCAAGGCCCTGGGGCGTTTAAATATGTTTAAGCCGGAGGTGATGGTTTCTGTGCCGGCTGATGTTACTTCAACCGAGAAAAGAGCCGTGGTAGAAGCGGCAATAAAAGCCGGCGCCCGCTCTGCTTATGTGGTAAAAGAACCTATTTTGGCTGCCATTGGTGCGGGCGTGCCCATTCAAGAAGCAAGAGGCCATATGATTGTGGATATAGGCGGCGGCACCACGGATGTGGCGGTGATTAGTCTGGGCGGAATTGTGCATTGCACTTCAGCCAGGGTGGCGGGAAATAAATTAGACCAGGCCGTCATAAATCATGTAAAGAAAACTTTTAATCTTGCCATTGGAGACAGAACGGCCGAGGAAATAAAAATCGCGGTTGGTTCGGCTGTGGCTGGTGACGAGGAATTGACCTGCGCTTTGCGGGGAAGAGATTTTCTTACCGGTCTTCCAAAGAGCGCCGAGATTTCCACAAATGAAGTTGTGAAAGCGATTGATTCCGAATTAAGAGATATGATTATATAATGGAGTCAATGCTTCAAGATATTCATGATGATACACAACTTTTTGTAAAAGGATTAAAAACTCCAACAGATATAATAAATATGATGGGTATTATGCTTCCAATGATGATTAGTATAATGATTCCTATGATTGTAATGTTTATGCCTGAATTAATAAAACCAGGTTATCTTGCCTTGCTTTATGACCTTGTTTTACCTTTTTTTATTTTAATAGTGGTTTATATTTTAGTTAGTAATAGACCTGGTTTTGGAGGTGTGATTTCTCAAGACCTGTCTAAATTTAATCTTTCAAAATTTCAAATAATAAAACTTGTTGTAATTTTATTAATTATCTTTAGTTATTACAACAGGTTTATTGTTCTAGGAAATAGAATCCAGAATTCTTTTGCTCAAATAGATGTGCAATTAAGAAAACGTGCTGATTTAGTGCCTAACTTAGTTGAAGCTGTAAAAGGTTATATAAAACATGAAAAAGCAATGGTAACGAAGGTCACAGAAGCGCGAAAAGCATTGCTTGGTGCGAAAGATATTGTAGGAAAAATGAAAGCAGGAAATCAATTGCAATCAGCATTAAAGAGTGTTTTTGC
>Ga0210017_1003023_pt1 | contig 14232 bp, 9 predicted proteins | sample CryGeyCG2014_020_FD_183966 | JGI IMG/M metagenome (GOLD analysis project Ga0210017, IMG submission 183966) | Groundwater microbial communities from aquifer - Crystal Geyser CG08_land_8/20/14_0.20 (SPAdes) (version 2) | ecosystem: Environmental > Aquatic > Deep subsurface > Groundwater | place... | reverse complement strand
AAAGATAATGAAAGAAGATTTTTCCCGGAGGAGTATTCAACCGATGAGCTCTTAGTTGTTGAAGGTGTAGAGCAAGCTTTTAAGTCAGCAGATAAAAAATTCTTACATGCTCATCAAAGATTGTTTATTGATGGTTATGGTCATGTGGTAATTCAGGCTGAGAGGCTAACCTTGAGTAGTATAAGAAGTGCACTCTTAAGCGGTGCTTTTTATGCCTCAGAACATCATCATAAGGCAAGAGTTAAAAGATATATGCCCGATATTAGCTCAGGAGAGGTATATCTTGAGATTGAGTCAGACAAGGAGAATAAGATAAGGTTTATCGGCAAAGATAGCAATCTGCTAAAAGAAGTGAAAGGAGACGAAGCTATTTATAAGATAAAAGGAGATGAGATATACATAAGAGCAGAAGTGGTGGATAGTGAAGGCAAAAGATTATTTTTGCAACCTGTGTTTTTATCTGGAATAAAGGAGAATCCTTATGTATAGACCTGAAAGTTTGATTATTGATAATGATAAACTCAGGCTTTTTGACGAGTTAAATAGCATTCTTAAAGAGCAGAAATCTTTAGATGTAGCCAGTGCTTACTTTAATATTGCTGGATTTCAACTCATAAAAGATTCTTTATCCGGCGCTGAAAAATTCAGGCTATTGCTTGGTACTTCTCCCCAAATAGATGAGAAAAAGCCCGACATTTTTCAGCCAGAAGAACTATACCAGAAAAAGTTCCGAGAAGATTTAGAAGAGGAAGTTTTTGAAAGAGACAAAAAGGAGGCGGTAGTATCTTTAATTGAACTTGCCAAAACAAGTAAGGGATGTCCCCTGCTTTTAACTATATCTATTTGCTCTTGTGTTAAAGGCATAGCTTTAATGAAAACCTCATATTCATTATTATTTCAGTTTCTTCTTCATTTTCTTGTTTACTGATTCTCGGCCTTTGTAGACATTGGCAACTGCTCTGCCATATTTATCGCGGCTAACCGTATCAATTTTCACTTCTTCTCCCTGAATCAACTTGCTGAGAGCCTCTGTTGCTTTGGCAGAGCCAGGTTGTCCTTTCTCTGGTGCGTTTACATTCGCAAGCCTCACAGGGTTCTTACGGCTTGCTGTTTCAAATGTGTCACCATCAATTATCTTTGTCACTTTCTCTTTCCTGCTCATCTGATTCCTCCTTTACTTCAATATTTTCCTGAAGCCCTAATTCTCTTAAGTGTACCTTCGTCTCCTCAATTTTCTGAGAAGAGATTCCACCTTCAGGCTTGGCTTCAAATTTTAGATTTATCTTTAATCCTTCACCAGTAGCAAATTTGGAAAGAATTTTAGTGTAGAAGTTCATCCATTTCTGTGAAGGAACTTCACCCTCCCAAGTTATAGAAGAAGCCACTGGTAGTGTAATTTTTTCTCCTTTATCTATCGCTCCAGCAGTCGGTAAAGTAATGTACTCTCCAGGTTCTCTACCCTCTTTTACTCCTAGCGCAGCCGGTGGTTTCTCACCTTCACTAAGGGGTTGAGCTATATCCTTAGGAATCAAAAACACATCTTCAGAGATTTCAATATCAAAAGCATTTATAGATGTGGCAAAATAAAAAGATGAATACTCTCCGCTTGATGTCTTACCTGCATATCCAAACAGACCACGAGTTACTCCATCCGCGATTGTCTGCTTGATTGTTTCGGGATTGAGTAGTCTTGGGAATTGAGGTGAAGCAAAAAATGCATCTCGCACAGATTTGGCACTCCATTCTTTAAAAGCTGGAGGCCAATTGCGGACCAAGAAATTAGGACTGATTATCTCCTCAATATCACCTTCCTGCTTTAACCGACTCAAAATTAGACTTACCAGAGAATCAGCTGCACTGGAGTGGACAAGCCCTAAATCAATACATCTCCACTGGTTATTCTTATCAAGCAAATACACATTTTTATAGGTTCTCCACACAGACTCTCTGAGATCTCTTTCAGCTCTCTTCATATTTTCGGACATTTGCTTCTGCTGAGTGCTCTCTAATCTAAGTTCATCAGCCTCATCCTCTAACGCTTCCCAGGCTAGAAGTTTCCTTGCATCCTCATTCAATTGTCTGTGATTATCAGGCACTGCCCATAGAAGAGCACTTTTGAAGGTTCGTGCAGATGCTCCATGCTCTTTGGTAAAAGAGTCTATCTTCTCAAGGGTTTCCTTCCGGCTTGCTTCTTCAAGGGATTGCTCTGGTGAAAGAACAATCAAGGTTACAGCAGCTCTATCTGGTATCTGCCCACTCTTTTCAGGGAAGAACACTCGCTCAACTCCTGCCTGCGCCAAGGCTTTGGCAGGCAGGCCGGGGCCGGCGGCAAATACCTTCTGTATCTCAGAACGGACAACTTCGTTTATGGCTGGTTCTTGAATACTTGCACGTCGGTCAGATAAAAGTTTAATCAAATTAGGAGCTAAACTAAATCGATATTTACTTTTCTCACATCTCAGGTAATAACAGCCTTCAGTTAGTGATTCAAGAGCGGTCTCTATGTTACCTATATCAAGATCTGGCTCTCCCAAAGCAAGCCGTATCTCCGGTAAGGTAGCTTCCTCACGTGCCTGGCCACCGGTTGATTCAAAGAAAACAGCGCCAGCTACCTTCCTGTGTAGCCGGGATTTTTTAATAGTTTCAACTGCTTCTTCATCAAATCTTACTGCATGTGATTTCTTTCCAACAATATCTGTAATTACAGCTGCTTCAAGCCGAGATTCTCCCAATTGCTCAAAGGCAGCAGCTCTAAATAGTGAGTCCTCCAATGGCGCAGTGCCCAATGTAATAAGAGGATCCCTGTGAGCCCCTTTGAAACCGTCTTGATATGCTTTGGAAACCCATAATGCCAATAATCTTAAGATGCCCCTTGTTTGTTGAAAACGGGGTAAGGTCTGCCATTTTCTTTCAAAGACAGATAATACCGTTGGATGAAAGGGATATGAACTCTCAAATATCTCCTGTGCAGACTGAACAGGAAACCAACTCGGTAATTGCTGACGGTGCTCCATTATCCACCCTACATATTCAGAGATTACCTTTTTTCCATCCTTTCCAATATCCATGGGGTATTCAAATAACCTTCTTCTGATAATTTCAATAATCTCAAAACCTTCCGACAGGACATAAGGTTTGTCTACACGGGCAGAAAGTTTTTGCAATCTTCCGAAATCTGCTTGGTCTTCTACGGTCATTTCCTGTTCTGACATCGGTAAAGAAAGAACCAGGCTTACTCCTGTGCGTCCTGAAGCCTCTACTGTAAGATTCTGAAGAAATTGCAGGAATTGGGATGATAGGTTAGAACTACCCACTTTCCTGGCACGAGCTCGGTTCATATAGTTCAGTACTTCATCCATCAATATTAACACTGGCTTATCAGGAGGAAATAGTTTACGAATAATATTTCCAGAAGGTGCAGTTCTTTTCTCATCGTGTTCTTTTATGATTTCGTATCCTTTTTCTCCACCAATCTGCCAGGCAATCTCTCCCCACGGTGTAAGTCTTACAGGCTCTCTATCTCCACCCTCTCCTTTTAATACATCAAAGACGGTCCCAACAAATATCGCTACCGCTCCTTGTGGAATAGTTTTTACTTGTGCCTTTTCAAGAAGTCTATTTACTCCAACCCACTCATGTGACTTTTTACCCTTTTTTATCAGATGATAAAGAAGGGCAAGAGCATGAGTTTTACCTCCACCAAATTGGGTGGTAAGATTAATGACAGGTGAAGCACCAACTGTCTCGCCAGATAATCTCCGAATAACTTCACTCACAACTTCTGTTAGTCCTTTAGTGAGATAAGTTCGGGTAAAGAAACGTTCAGGATTTTTATAATCTTCTGGTGCTCGCCCTTCAACAACCTGAGCCAGATGAATGGCAAATTCAGAAGCATCAAGTGGTTTTCCCTCACGAAGATCCTCTCGTGGTGTTGCTATTTTATACCATGGTTTTAATGCCATCTTATTCCTCCCTTTTTCAAAATCCGAAACTCTTTTTTCTTGCTAAGACTCCGTCTATCCAGCGCTTTTCATCTGTGTGACTTGGATAAAGAGCAGATAGAGATTGAGATAATCGCCAGAATCTATCATCATTTCCTCCACCTTCGTCCACAATAAAGCGCCTTAATGCTTCACTGCGACCATCTGCAAAAAGAAGCATAGCTTGATGTAATCTATCAAGCACAGTTTTCCCAGCAGAAGGTAAACCGACTTCTTCTTGTCCTTCCTCAGGCATTTCAAATAATGTTGCCTGGGCAGATTTCTTTCTTCGTTGAGGTCTTGTTTTTTCATCCTTTCCAAAAAGAGCCTTCCTTCTTTCGCTGACAGAAAGAAGCCGTGCTTTGTCTCCTTTAATCTCTGCAATTCCACCGGGACCACCTAATCCCTCCAGATGAGCACCAAGCCCCTGAGCAATCTTTCTGGCAGCATCGTATTCTAAATAGAACCCTTTAAGAGCTTTCTTAGGTGAAGTTTCCTCTTCTTCCATACCTTCATCAGTAAGATATTCATTATTTGCCTTTGCTGAAACATTATTAACACTACTATGCAGAGTCCAAAGCCAAAGGGCAGTAAGCCGACTATCCTCTTCAAAGCCAGAAGCATCTGCACCTGCAAATATCATATTCAAAGATTCCCTTGCCACCGTAGCCCAGACATGCTCAAGATACTCTTTGAGCTCCACTTTCTTACCAGATGCTGTTTCTACTCTCTCGTAACGACTAAAAATCTCAAGTGCTGGTCCGAGGCAGGAAAAAATTGCATCTGCACCTACAATACCCTCTTTGGAAAGCCGGGGCATCCATTCGTGTATTTTGGGCTGTAATTGTGAAAGGACCTCTCTCCAGTCACCAACCCCAGCATCTTGTGGACGAGGCCGACAGACAATGTGAATAGAAGATTGCAGAGAAGCAGTGCCAGCCGCACGCACTCTATTAGGCATTTCTGTTTCAATTGGCCAGGAAGCAGTTACATAAAATTTGGCGTCTATCATTGATTTTACAATTGACTCCCATCCCTCTGTTGATTTGTGGGCAAAAACAACTACACTTATTCCATTTTCAGATAAAGTCCTATTAGATTCTAATAATGCTGATGTCATCTTGCTCTCAAAAAATTTTTTGTCTTTATTTGGAAAATAAGGACTCACTACAATTTCATCGTTTTTGATTGTTAATATATTTCTGAATAAATCTGGGTAAATATCTCCTATTGTTCTTTTAAACCAGACATAAAAAAAATCAGACAGGTCAGCATAACAAATAGCATCATAATATGGTGGGTCTGTTACAACTGCGGATACAATTTTATCTGGCAATGGTTGTTTAGTTGCTGATGCATTTTGAACTGTTGCTTCACTTTTAATTCTATCTTTTTCTGCCTGTTGAATAACTCTATAAACCCATTTCAAATGAACATCCCAACTAAATGATGGCCCGAATGGGTTTGTCTCTGTAAAATCCCAGACCATACAAAGTGCTTGTCGTCCAAAACAATTAGTTGCTATTTGTCTAGTGATATGCCAAGTACCCAAAACTGTATTGTAGACAGCAATACGATTAAGGTTTATCCCGAGACAGGTAATAATACTTTTAGCAAGATTTGAGTCATCAGTTTCTTTTTCTATTTTTGATTTTGCATTTTTTATTACATTCACAAAAGTCATCAATGCCAATGATTGGCGAGGAGTGAAAAGGTCCCCAAATTTGGGCATGCCATAAGAGGGCAATTGATCACAGCATTTGCCTGTCATTACTTCATCAGGCAGCAAAGACAATTCACCTTTATATTCCTTCTTTCTTTTCTCTAATTCTCTTTCTGCTAATTCAACTACTTTCAAATCCCGCTCAGTTGGTAACCTATAACTTTTACCTGATTGCCCTTGTTTTGCCGTAACTACAGCAACCATTCTTACCGGCAAGCCTTTTCCCTTTGCCTGCTGTCTCACCCTTACCACTGGCGTTGTATACCCACAAACAGGACAAGTGGCAGAGCCTCTTTTTACCGTTCCAGATTGCACATCTTTTTCTTTCAAATCACCTTTAATAATTTCAAAATCCACCTTTTTTTCTTTTTTGTTTGGTGTCATTTTTAAGGCGACAGAATTTTTACCTTTCTTGGCAAGCCAGAGCAACCTCATCAACGGCACTTCTGCACCACAACCTGGTCCTTCACATTTAATTGTCCTTGCCCAGATATATGCGATTGGAGTTGAACCATCAGCGTCTTTAGGATAAAATTCTGACAATTCTTTCTCTGCTTCTTTTTTAATCCACTCTCCCCATTTCTTAACATCTTCAGCAAGTTTATATCCGTATTTTGGTATGTATTCTAAAAGCACTTTCAATATTAAAACCGCTACAGGGTTATAATCCATTGCAAAGGCATCTGCTCCCACTCGTAATGCCTCAAGCGGTATCGACCCTCCACCAGCAAAAGGGTCAACAACAAGTGGTCGTGTGCCTGGTTCTCCTCCAAGGGCAATATGTGCCGATGAGACGAGTTCTCTCGCAATCTTTAAATAAACCTCATTAGTTGACATCTCCCATGCAGAAAAGTCAGCAATAAAATCAAGAAGTGCTTTTCTTAGTTGCAGGTTGTAGGTAGTAGGTGGTAGATGGGCATCTGGAAGCTTTATTTGCGAAAGACCTGCATAAGTTCTTTGTAATGCTTGATCGCTTATTTGGCTGGAAGTTAGATTTTCTTTTGCGGTTCTCAATAATTCAAAAGCCTTTTTCCTGAACTCTTCTGGGCAATCAGGATCAGCTGGATCTGGAAGTAGTGATGCTAAAATAACAGAACGGCAGGCTGCAAGAGGTCGTCTTGCCCACCAGATATGTAAAGTAGAAATATGTCCATGGCGGATAGATTTCTCTCGCCTTGAATGTTCTGAAATCTTCTTTATCGGCAAATCAACTTCAATTAACCGCTTGCAATATTTTTCCATCCCTCAGAATCTCCTTCATTTTGTTTTTCTAGTGAGTTAAAAAGTCCTGACTCAATTGCATACCTAGCTAATCCTTTTACAATCGGAAGATCTTTATTCAAGCGATATCGGTCTTTAGGATTATCAGGATCAACTACCGGATCCTTTTTGACATGAGCGATAGCACACCTACCCGAACGAAAGAGATATTTTACAATATCATCTTCTTCATTTTTTATTTCTGCTATTCGTTCTGAGACTCCTGGGTAGCGAATTTTGCCTAAATTATCATTAATCCAATTCGTGATCTTATCGGGATTTTCACCAAAAGCCAACTGAATAACTTTGTAATAACTTAAAAAAGAATAATAAACACTCGAACTGCTAAGTCCCTCTTTGTAGAAAGCATATGCAAGGTCCCCACTATCCCCACTATTAAACGAAGCTTCTGATGATTTTAGCCTATAATCTGCTGAATGCACGATTCCTCCCATTCTTTTTGGTTGACGTAGTATAGGAGCGAATCGCATCGGGCCACCGACTGATGTAATTACACCAATAGGCATGTCTACATCAAAGGCCAAGCGACTCAAGAACCTCATTGCTAATTCATATTCTTCCATGTAATTATTGCGATCGGTTACTGGCACGATGAGAACTGTGTATAGATTTTCAGTCTGATTGATCCATATAAGTGTCTTACCTCTAAATTTTCTCCAAACTCTTTCTGCATCCCCAAATCTGAGACGTGTATCAAGGGCAAATTCAATCTGGCTATGATAGCTTGCGAATTCTTCTTTCCATTTCTTTTCAGGCCCCTTCCATTCTGCTGGTTCAATGTCCTTTTCTGGGATACTTTCTTTTTCAGAAAAAGAGCATAAAAGGTCTGACGCAAGCCAACTTGGGTCACATAAATTATTATTAGGCCTCCAATTGGTAGGTCTTGGGTGATAAGGCCATTTGACATGCCAGTGCCAGTGAAGAAAACCTGCACCGCCATTCTCCGGTAAAACAAGAAGCATACTTGATGGATATTGCTCAGGATGAGCCTGAAAATCCAAGCAGATATTCACCAAAGCAACTAATTTGAATAGAGACTGAATTGCCCTGTAAGTCTGAAGGCAACTATCAGCAATATAATCCCATCTCTCTTCTTTCTCTGTCCGTTTGCCACTTACCTCACAAACTTGACCGTTTAGATGGATATAGTACTTTCCTTCTTTTCTTAACACAGGCTCCGTTTGATGAGACCAACGGAAATGACTGTGAGTCCACCCAGAGAGGAGATCTATATGTTCGAGGATTTGAGTCTTAACCACATGCCAAATTTCTATATCTTTGTTACTTGAGTAGAGTGCTTCGAGAACACATAAAACTACTTTTTCGCGGTCTGTTTTCCCTTCAGTAGGCTGCTCAAAGACACCTATGACTTCCTTTATAAGTTGGAACCAAGTACTATCTTGATGAATTCCCCGCCCGATCCCATCACTGATTGGTTTAATCAAATCACGAAGTTCCCCCCCTGCCTTAATATGTTCAACCGCTTCTTTTAATCTATTTGGTAGATCAGGCATGGGGTAAATCGGTGCCCCCCCATGCCCGTATCGAACAATCAGCTTACTTTGAATCGCCCTTTCATCCTTGTTTAGCTTCCCTAAACTTCCCATAATCACCCCTTCCTTTCAGTTTTGCTCTCCAACAAAGGCAATGATTTAAGTTTTGCTCTGAGTTCCTTCTCTGACGGTAAAGCCAGTTTATACTTGGAAGCAAAAACCTTATTGCTCAGTCCTCCTAAGACATACTTAGCAAAGATATCATCCTTCTTGGCACAGAGGATAAGACCGATGGGGTTATTTTCATCTTCTCTCTTTTCATTATCTTTGAAATAGTTTAGATAGAAATTCATCTGACCTATGTCTGAGTGGTCGAGTTCGTCTGTTTTTAAGTCAATTAAAACAAAACATTTCAACAGGCGATTATAAAAGACTAAATCTATGTAATAGTGACGGTTGGTAATTGTAATTCTCTTTTGACGCGCAACAAAAGTAAATCCCTTACCGAGTTCTAATAAGAAATATTGTAGTTTATCAATAAGAGCTTGCTCTAACTGGCTTTCACTATAAGATGTTTCTTCTTTAAGATTAAGGAATTCAAGAACATAAGGGTCTTTAATTGCATCTTCTGGTTTCTCAACTATCTGTCCTTTCTCTGCCATTTTCATTACTGCTTTGGTGTCTTTGCTTAATGCAATTCTTTCAAATAGCATTGAGTTAATTTGTCTTTTTAATTCTCGGACAGACCAGTTATTTTGAATAGACTCTTGTTCATAAAAGGAGCGGGCAAGTGGCTCTTCTACTTTCAATAGCTCACAGTAACGGGACCATGATAGCATAGGTTCAAATTTAGCAGACAGTGTCTTAGATTTTTGCTCTTTTTCAGATTTCGCAGACAGTGTCTGCGATTTTTGAGATTCGTCAGACAGTGTCTGACGAATTGGAAATGCTTGATAGAATAGTCTCATCATTTTCAAATTAGTAGGAGAAAAACCTCTTCCGAATTTTTGAGTCATATCTTCTGACAATTTTTCTATTAATCGCTCGCCATATTCTCCTCTTGATTTACCTTTTTGCTCAAATTCAACTATTTCTCTGCCAATCTCCCAGTAAGCCAAAACTTGAGATCTGTTTATTTCTCTAAAAACTTTAGTCCTTGCCTGATTAAGGATTTCTGCAATTCTCGCAATCAAATTGTTGTAAGTTCTTTTCATTATTTTCTTATCCATTTTTCTTCCTTCGACTGCCCACTGTCCACTGCTTACTGACCACTTTCTTTCAAAATCGCATCTGCGCCCACATGATAATGATCTATCATGACAATCGGCTTCCATCCAAGCCGACATGGGTCTTGAACAGAATGAAGTTCAGGCGTAGATGCACAGTTAAAAACAACATATAGCCAGTAATCTCTTTTAAGTCGAAGGGCAGTCTCATACTCATTTTTAGTGAGGGCTATCTCACCTATTGTGGAACGTCCTTTTACTTCTATGAATCTAACATCACCACTCACAGGATTTTTAGATAGTATGTCAAACCCTCGGTCCTCTGCAGACACATCTTCTGGTTGCCATCCACGGGAATGCTCATATTCCATTGCCTTATCCATTGCTATTCTTTCAATCTCATCATCTCTTATCATCCGACTGAACTGTGTTCTTTCAGGATGTGGCAACACCCAGGCACATCCTAGGTGAGTTATATCTCCAATAGTCATTTGCCTTTCCTTTCCAATCCCCGCAATTCTTCTCTCAAGCCTTCCATTAAGCTCATCAAGCCGTGACTCTGATTGGGAAATTAACCCCGACAATTCCTCTCCTTTTTGCTGGCGCTCCATAAAATTGGCAAAAATTAAATTCTGTCTGTTAATGAGCTCATTAAGACTGATTCTTATGTGCCTTGATATCGTATCTGTCTCCTTTAATCTCTGAGTAGCTACCTCATTGAGAAAAGGTGTTAATGCCTTCTCTACAAGACAAAGTTCCAACTGAGAACGATCAGGAAGTCCTGCCTGCGCCGAGGCTTCGGCAGGCAGGTCAGAATCATCAGGAACCTTTGTGCCTTGAGGAGCAGCAGTTAAGTCAAGAAATAGAGTCGGCTGTCTTATTGTAAGTGCTCCATTCATATCGGTTTCTACTACAAATATCCTTCTATGAAGAGTGTTGCCACGACCATCTTTAATAGAGGCAGCGAATACATCCAGCCGATAAGGCTCTTTGTGATGCAGGTCATAGAAAACTGCTCCTCTGTGAAGATCATCCTGAACCTTATCCCAGACATCCTCTCTGACTACCTCAAATAGTGGATGACCCGGGGTTACCCATTCTAAGGTCGGGTCTTCAGTTAATTCCTTTTTGTCAAAGACTACATACTTATATTCTTTTCCTAAAGGACCAAATCTGCCCTGCAATCTTTCAGCTATAGGGAACAGGGTTCGTGGCACTCTTCCGATACGATAAGATTCACTCTTGCCCTTTGCAGGATGGATGCCGGTAAGAGGCGCTGCCTCCAGAAAGAATTTCTGGACTATTTCCGGGACAAGTCGTCTTTCCTTCGCTTCGGCAGATCTACCAACAATGGCGCTTAGGTTTAATTCCTTTTTAGCCAGCCCTTCTAAGGTAGACCGACAAATTCTTTTGAATCGTTCTATGTCAACTTCCTTTACCACCCTATCTAATATATTCTGCAATGTAGTTTTTCTGGCATAAAGGTCACGAATCAGTCTTTCAAGCATATTAGCAGGGAATATATCTCCAACCACATCAAATACCTGGTCTGTTCCAAGGGCACTCCGAATTTCTCTCAGACGTTCAAGCAATTTATCAAGGACTCTTCCTTCTCTTGTATTATGAGCAACAAAATTGAATATCAAACAGTCATGTTCCTGACCATAACGATGAATTCGTCCCATACGCTGTTCAAGTCGCACCGGGTTCCAGGGAATATCGTAATTTATCATTAGCCAGCAGAACTGGAGGTTTATTCCTTCGCCTGCGGCTTCTGTAGCTACAAGTACCTGGGATTCCTCTTTGAATTCCCGTTCAGCATAGATTCTTGTTCCCTTGCTATCGCGGTCGCCAATTCTCATTCCACCATGGATTCTGGTTACTGTAAGACCCCATTCTTGAAGTTTCCCTTTCATACCTAAAGCCTCGTTTCCAGCAAGGTAGTAAAGGGTGTCTCTATGTTCGGTAAAGAGAAGTAGTTTGGTCTTAGGATTTCCAAATATATTTTGGTCTTGTAAAACTTCTTTTAATTTCTTAAGCTTGGATTCTATTTCTCTCTTCTCTAATACTTTAGCTTGAGTAATAAGAGTATCTAACTCTCCGATTTCCTCCCGAATGCTTTCTCTGTCCGGTGATAAGGATGCGGCTTCAATCTGTTCTATGAGCTTCTCTGCTTCCTCCTCTGGAAGTTCATCAAGGTCTTCCAACTTACTTTCATCAAAACCAGGTGGAAGGCGGAGAATTTTTAATTGCTCCTCAAGTTTCTCTTTTCTTCTCTCAAGACTACGACGAAGGGCATAAATACTGGAAGCAAATCGACGTTGAAGCATAGCCATGATGAATCCAAGTGCCCTACCTCTTGGAGATTCGTCTTTAGCTGCCTTTATTGATTGGTCTTCAACATATCGGGTTAAGTCATAATAAAAATCATATTCATCTTCATCCAAATCAAATTGAGCAGTGTGGACTTCTCGTTTGGTAAATATCTTTTTAACTTCTCCTGACTCTGGGTTAGGAAAAGTAACCAGTGCTTCTTTAATCCGGCGAAGGTAGAACGGTGCATAGTTTCTCTCCATTGCATCTTCAAGGCTTTTTACATCACCATAAACATCTCGATCAAGAAGTTGAAGGAATAAGCAAAAGTTTTGAGGATCTCCTTTATGGGGTGTAGCTGTAAGCAGCAAATAATGGTCTGTCTTTTTGGAGAGAACCTCACCTAATCTATAACGTTGGCTTTTATGCTCAGAATCGCTGGCACTCATCTTATGAGCTTCATCTACAATAACCAGGTCCCAGGAGGCTTTTTGTAAGCTATCTTGAACTTCTTCTCTCTTAGCCCAATCCATTGAAGTTATAATTTGCTGTTTATCTTGCCACGGATTCGTGCCATATGCATTTCTTAAATCTATACCCCGTAAAATCTCAAATCTCTCCCTGAATTTATCCAACATTTCCCGTTGCCACTGAAAAGCAAGATTAGCAGGAGTAATGATTAAAGTTTTCTGGGCAAGTCCGCGTATTTTCAGCTCTTTCAAAAGGAGTCCGGCCATAATAGTCTTCCCAGCTCCAGCGTCATCAGCTAAAAGAAAACGGATTCTGGGTAAAGGCAGGATATAGTCATAGACTGCTTCTAACTGGTGGGGTAGAGGGTCAACTCTGGCAATTGAAAGGGAAAAGAAAGGGTCATATTCATGTGCCAGAGCCAAGCGATAAGCTTCAATACCTAAGCGAAATCTATCGGGATTGCCATCCATAGGTTCAATAATGGGCGAGATTTGAAGAGTAGCGATCTGAGGCTCATCAAGTATTCGTTCATGATATTGACCTGTATGTAAACCCACTCCACCCACTTTCCATTGATTGCCTAACCGCTGAACCAAAACTACCCGTAATGGCTCTGGCAAAATATTCCCTTTTGCAATTGAATTTTGTTGTATAGGATATTTATTTATCATCTTCATTCTCCAATTTAGTTGTTCTGTTCCGTGTCCATTCTTCAATGTCTCTTTTCCAAAATCTCCAGGTGCCGGCAACTTTAAAACATGGAATCTTACCAGTTTGAGCAAGCTTATAAATAGTTCTCTCATTTACTTGAAGGTATTCAGCAATCTGTTTTACTGTTAGAGCCTTTTCCTCCATATAATCTCTTCTTCGCTTACCGTATAATTCAAGACAATCAAAAGCAATTTAATATATTATAATTAAAAATAATCAAAATGTCAAGTAAAAGGAAAATTTTTGATATGAAAAATAAAACTCAGGGTAACCCAGGGTTTAAAAACCTGAATGAGGTGACAAGCAGAGTAGGAGCAATTTGTGAATCGCCCCTATTGAGCTGTGTGTGAGTTAGTAAAAACCCGCCTAGAAAAGGCAAGGAGTGTATGAAAATAAAAATTGCAATTTAAATAGTTTAATGTTATAATATGGTTTCGGGAGGTGAGAATTATGGCTAAAGTTTCTATGCCAACCAAGGAGTTGAAGAATTTTGTAGTGGAAGTAGTAGAGGAAAAATTGAAAGAGATACTTGGTGACCCTGATTATGACCTGAAATTAAAAGATGGAATTAAAAAGAGACTTAGAAGAACATTTAAAGCAGAAGAAAAAGGAGAAAGGTGAATATCTGCAGAGGAATTTGCAAAAAAATTTGGAGTTGAATGGTAATGACTTACAAAGTAGAATTTAGACCAGAAGTAGAAAAGGATATATAAAATTTAGATAAAGAAGTGATTAAATAAATCTTCCCAAAAATTAAATGGTTATCTGAGAATTTTGAATACATAACACCAGAAGCATTGACATAAATGGTAAATCTATGCAGATTTTAGAGAAAATCTTAAAACGATTAAAATGGCCACTAGGGATAGCATTACCAGGATATATTTTCTTTCAAGGTTATAAAAAATATAAATCAAGACCAAGTCAAGTTAGAATTTTGGTTAATCCTTTAGCCGGTGAAGGTGAGGCAAAAATTACAGTTAAAAAGATTAGAAAGGCATTAAATAAGAGGATGCCTGAATCAAAAATAGATA
>Ga0210017_1003017_pt1 | contig 14246 bp, 14 predicted proteins | sample CryGeyCG2014_020_FD_183966 | JGI IMG/M metagenome (GOLD analysis project Ga0210017, IMG submission 183966) | Groundwater microbial communities from aquifer - Crystal Geyser CG08_land_8/20/14_0.20 (SPAdes) (version 2) | ecosystem: Environmental > Aquatic > Deep subsurface > Groundwater | place... | reverse complement strand
CTTTTATCTAAAAAATGAAAAAGAACGAAAAGAAATTCAAAGACGAGGGACAGACCGAGTTTTAAAAGAGCATACTTATCATAACCGGGCGAAACAATTAATAGACCTTTATAATTCACTTTTATAAAAAATATGAAGACAATTATTCTTTGCGGAGGATTTGGGACGAGAGCGATTAAAAACAGAGACTTTGTTTTAATAATTTATGCATAAAGCAAATCTTAAATTTTGTAGAATATGCGGCGGAGAAAACATCAAGCCGTTTTTTGATTTGGGCTCGCAGCCACTTGCTAATTCACTTCTTAAAAAGAAAAACGAGAAAGAAGACTATTATCCTTTGGCTTTATGTTGGTGTCCGGATTGTAGCCTTACGCAGTTAAATTATACGGTTGACCCGAAAAAGCTTTTTTCAAATTATGTCTGGGTTACTGGCACTTCAAAAATGGCACGTGATTTCGCCGAGCAGTTTTATAAAGAACTCGTCTTGCGTACGCAAAATGTTAAAAATGGTTACGTTTTAGAAATTGCAAGCAACGACGGCACATTTTTATTACCTTTTCAAAGAGATGGATACAGTGTTTTAGGCGTTGATCCGGCACAAAACATCGTGGAGATTGCTGAGCAAAATGGCGTTCCAACCAGATGTCTTTTTTGGGGTTCGGAAGCGGCAACTCGAATACTAACCGAGAGGGGGCCAGCAAGAATTATCTTTGCCCGCAATGTTTTGCCTCATGTTGCCAACACAGAAGATTTTGTTCGCGGTTTATCTCTTGCCCTTTATAATGAAGGGACCTTGGCGATAGAGGTCCACTATGCAGGAACTATTTTAGAGGGACTCCAATACGATTCTATTTATCACGAACACCTGTGTTATTTTACATTAAAACCATTGGAATATTTACTGAATAAATTTGGTCTTTTTGTCTTTGATATTGAAGAAAGTCCGATAAGCGGGGGTTCAATAATTGTTTATGCAAAAAAACAAAAAGTTGATGAAAGACCAAAAGTATGGTATTATAGAAATAAAGAATCAAGCAACAATATTAACTCTTTGAAAAAATGGGAAGATTTTGCTAAGCGGTCTTACGAGCATAGGGATAAAATACTCAAAATATTGAATAAGATTGTTAAGAGCAAGAAGACGATGGTTGGATGGGGGGCGTCAGCGAGAAGTTCGACGATGTTAAATTTTTGCGGAATTAATTCGTCTATTATTTCTACTATCGCCGACCAAAATCGTCTTAAGCAGGGATTATTTACCGCCGGCTCGCATATCTCAATTAATGATCCCGATACAGTAATGAAAATAAATCCGAAGTTCGTGGTACTATTAGCATGGAATTTTGCAGAGGAAATAATAGAAAACTTGGAGCGAAAGTTTAAATACTCCGACAATTATATTATTCCGTTACCAAACGAACCCCGAATAAAAAAATCTTCTTTATCAACGTAAATCAATAATCAATTAATTTATGCTCAACGAAAACATTAATCTTGAAGGCGTTAAAATCGTACCGCTAAAAAAAATTCCGGATGAGCGGGGAACTATTATGCATGGAGTGAGGAAAGATAATATCCTAAATGAATTTGGAGAAGTCTACTTTAAAAAATTATACCCCGGCATAATTAACGGCTGGCATGTTCACGATACCTTAATTCTGAATTATATATGTATAGAGGGGGTGATAAAAATTGTCCTTTATGACATGAGAGAAAACTCACCAACTTATAAAAAATTTCAGGAGATTTTCATTGGCGATGATAATTATGTTTTGGTTCATATTCCGCCAGGAATAGCTAATGCCTCAAAAGCAATCTCAAGAACTTATGCTATTTTTTGCAATATTGCTTCCCAACCGCATAATCCCGCTCTTAAATATAAACGAATAGACCCTCATTCCGGCGAAATCCCTTACGATTGGGATAGAAAAGATTTTTAAAGAAAATATGATTATTGCCAGGGCGCCATTGCGAATAAGTTTTGTTGGCGGCGGAACGGATTTGCCGTCTTTTTACCAGATTTCGCCCGGTCGGGTGATTTCCGCCACCATTGATAAATATGTTTATACGGTGGTTAACCGGACGCCACTTATGAAAAAGGTTTCAGCCCGGTATTCAATCACAGAATTAGTCAATCATCCGATAGAATTGAAAAACGATCGTATCCGCGAGGCCCTTTTAGATTTAGGGATTTTAAACGGTATCGAAGTCGGCACTTTTTCGCATTTACCGGGCGGCACTGGTTTGGGTTCTTCTTCAAGTTTTTCGGTTGGTTTAATAAAGGCATTATACGCTTCGCAGGGTAGGAAGATTGACAACCGTGAAGCGGCTGAGGCCGCGAGCCGTTTGGAGATAGAGTTGGTTAAGGAACCGATAGGAAAACAAGACCAATACGCCGCAGCTTTCGGAGGCTTTAATGTTTTCCAATTTAATCCGGATCATTCGGTGGATGTTATGCCGTTGCTTTTGGATTTCAAAAAGAAGATGGATTTGGAAAATCATATCTTGGTGTTTTTTACCGGCATTACTAGGCCAGCGGCGAGCGTTTTAACCGAGCAAAAAGTCAATATCGCGAATAAAATTGATACGTTAAAAGAAATGGCTGATGCAGTTTTGAAATTCAAAGATTTACTTATGGCGGGGAATTTTGAAGAATTAGGGAAACTGCTCCATGATAATTGGCTAAAGAAAAAAAGCTTAGCTTCCTGTATCTCAAATTCGGTTATTGACGATTTGTATCAATCCGGTATTGATAGCGGGGCTTGGGGCGGCAAAGTTTTGGGAGCCGGTGGAGGCGGATGCCTGATGTTTTTAATGGAGACGGCGAAAAAGAATGTTGTTCGGGAAGCGGTCAAGAAAGCTGCCCAAAAAAACAATTTAGAATATTTCAATGAAATTCCGGTGAAGTTTGTCCAGTCTGGTGTGGAAATAATAGTCAATACCGATAACGGTGGAAGTGATTATCGATAAAATCCATGGAAGAATACATTAAAAATTTTTCCGAAAAAATTATTACTGCATTGAATAATTTGCCTAAAGAGGAAATTTCAAAGGCCTTGGATATATTGCAGGCAACCTACGAACGCGACGGCAGAATTTACGCTTTTGGAAACGGAGGTTCTTTGGCTTTGGCTACGCATTGGGTAAGTGATTTCAATAAAACAGTTTTCGGGCACGGTGCCGGAGACCAGCACAGCAAAAAATTTCAGGCGATTCGTTTGCCAAGCACGGAGGCCGAGCTTACCGCTTGGGCGAATGACGTGGGCTATGATATGATTTTCGCCGGTCCGCTTAAAAATTACATTCAGGATTCGGATACAATCATAGCAATTTCCAGCTCTGGCAATTCAATTAATATCATTAAAGCCGTTGAGTTGGCTAAAAGCTATAAACTTCCGGTTATTGGGCTTTCAGGTTTCGATGGCGGAAAATTAAACGAGTTGGCTGACGCAAAAATTCTAATCAAAACCGAGAAAGGGGAATACGGAATTGTTGAAAGCGTTCACGGAATCATTCTTCATTTGATGACCCAGTATTTCAAAGATTATTTCAATCATTTATCTCAAAAAAAATGAACGTTTTAGTAACTGGAAATAAAGGTTATATTGGCTCGGTGTTAGTTCAGGAACTTCTTGATAGGGGTTATAATGTTACGGGTTTTGATAGCGACTATTACGACGGTTGCGAACTTTATGAATTTAAACCCTTAATTAAGCAGATAATTAAAGATATAAGAGATGCGGCGAAGGAGGATTTTTTTGGTATTGATGCGGTTATTCATTTGGCCGCGCTTTCCAATGACCCTTTAGGAGAATTGAAGCCTGAATTAACTGAAGAAATAAATTTTCGAGGAACTCTTAAAATCGCTAATTTAGCTAAAGAAGCTGGAGTCAAAAGATTTATTTATGCGTCTTCACAGAGTATGTATGGCGTTTCTACCACTGATGCGGAATTAGAAGAGGATAATAGCGAAAAAAATCCAATAACCGTTTACGCGCGCACAAAATGGGATGCTGAAGTTGAACTTAAAAAAATTTCTTCGGAAAATTTTGCTGTTGTTTGTTTCAGGCCATCAACGGTTTTCGGAGCGAGCCCGATGCTTCGCAGCGATATTGTTTTTAATAATCTGGTGGGTTGCGCTTATACCACCGGAAAAATCGAAATCAAAAGCGATGGTACGCCCTGGCGGCCGGTGGTACATATTAAAGATGTCTCTAGTGCTTTTATAGCCGGACTGGAAGCACCTTTAAATTTAGTCTTAGGGGAATCTTTTAATGTCGGGATTCCGAACGGCAACTATACGGTTAGAGATTTAGCAGAAGCGGCCCAGAAATCAGTACTCGGAAGCACCCTGGTTTTTACCAACGAATACGGAAAAGATTCAAGAACCTACAAGGTTTCTTTTAAGAAGATACTCACTGTTTTGAAAGATTATTACAATCCCCAGTGGGATTTGGACAAAGGCGGAAAAGAGCTTGTGAAATTATTTAAGAAAGTGAATTTTAACGAGGAAATGTTCAGGGGTAGGCGTACCAACCGCCTCAAACAGATAAATTATCTTTTAGAGACTAACCAATTGAACGAAAATCTTAGATGGAGAAAATAAAAGCAATTAAACAAGCTGTTATTTTGGCTGGCGGAGCGGGTGTGCGATTAAGGCCGCTCACGAATGACCGGCCTAAACCGATGGTTTTGGTTAACGGTCGGCCCTTTCTCGAATATTTAATTGACCTTTTAAGAGAGAATGGAATTGAAGAAGTGGTTTTGCTTTTAGGATATTTGCCGAACAAGATTATTGAGCATTTTGGAGATGGTTCGCGATTCGGAATTAAAATTAAATATCACGTCGGAGAGGTTAACGACGAAAACGGAGCCAGAATCAGAAATGCCAAGCACTTACTGGATGAAGTTTTCCTTTTAATGTATTGCGATAATTATTGGCCATTGGAATTATCGAGGATGTTCGATTTTTATCTGAAGAAAGGAGTGCCGGCGATGGTTACGGTTTACAACAATAAAGACAGCGGTGGTGAGTATGGCTGGAAAAATAATTTTAAGATTTCCGATTCCGATCTGGTACTTCACTACGGTGTGCTTAGCGAAGATTCCCAATTTCAAGGTTTAGATATAGGCTTTTTTATTTTAGATAAAAGTATCATTGAGGAGATGCCAGGTAGTAATTTCAATTTTCAGAGTGAGTTTTTACCTGAAGTTATAAAAAAGGGAAAATTAGCGGCTTACCGCACTGATCATCCTTACTATACGATTACTAGCCCTGAATTTCTTGATATTACTCAACGATTCCTGGAACCCAAAAAAGTGATTTTTCTTGACCGTGACGGAGTTATCAATAAAAAAATGCCCGAGCATGATTATGTTAAGAATTGGAATGAGTTTAAATTTTTACCGGGGGTTATTGAAGCGCTTAAACTTTTAACCCAAAATAGCTACAAGATTTTTGTAATCACAAACCAGAGAGGCGTTGGTCGGGGCATTATGACCCACGAAGATTTACGCAACATTCATGAGAAAATGAAAAAAGAATTAAAAAAACAAGGAGTGATTTTAAACGGAATTTATTGTTGTTCCCATGATGAAAGCGATAATTGCAATTGCCGGAAACCGAAAGCTGGTTTGTTTTTTAAGGCAGCACGTGATCATTATATTGATTTGACAAAAGCTATTTTTGTGGGGGATGACGAAAATGATTTGAAAGCCGGAGAAGCGGCCCGCTGCAAAACTTTTTTAGTCAAACCGGACAAGGGGTTGCTGGAAATTGTAAAATTTTTAATAAACCAATGAAAATTTTCGTAACCGGAGGCACGGGTTTTATCGGAAAATATTTAGTAAAAAAATTATATAAAGATAACCACAATCTTCTGATTTTAGTTTACGGAAAGATTCCTCAAGATTTTCCTTTAAAGCCATCCAGGAAATTAAAATTTATTAATGGCGATTTAGCAGATGCATCGTCTTGGAAGAATGCAGTTAAAAAATTCAAGCCCCAAGCTACGGTTTATTTGGCTTGGGAAGATATTCCCCGATTTGACGCCAAAACCAGCTTTAAAAATTTGGTCCAAAGTTTGAATCTTGTATTTTTGATGGCGGAAATGAGCTGTAAGATATTTTTATCTGCCGGCAGTTGCTGGGAATATGGCGCTCAATACGGTAAATTAAACGAGGATGGTCTTGTTAAGCCCTTCACGGCTTTTGCTGCAGCGAAAAACTCGGTTCATTTAATGGCTAAGGCAATCGCCAAAGAGTTTGGAATGAAATTTATCTGGACAAGGTTTTTCTTCGTCTATGGTCCCGGACAGAAAGAGTCCTCTATAATACCTCATGTGATTAAGAACGTAATAGCCGGGAAAAAGCCCCAGATAAAAAATCTCTCGGCTCAAAATGATTTTGTTTACGTTGAAGACGTGGCAGAGGCGATAGTTATGATTTTAAACAAAAGCAAAGAAGATTACGCGGTTTATAATATCGGTTCTGGCAAGCTTACGAGTGTTGGAAAAATAGCAAAAATAATCTACAGTGGCTTCCATTCTCCATTTATCTTTAAATTGCCAAAAAAGAAAAATAAAGGGTTTTATGCGGATATTTCAAAAATAAAAAAGGAAATTGGTTGGCGGCCCAAAACAAGTATTGAGACCGGCATAAAAAAAACGATAGATTATTATAAAAACTTATGAAAATTGCCATTACCGGCTCGGAGGGCTTTGTAGGCCAGGAGCTTATCCGCGAGTGTCAAAAACAAAAGATAGATGTTTTAGGTATAGATATTAAAAAAGGGAGCACTCTCGATTATAAATTTCTATCGGGGGATATTAAGTCAGCGGGTTTTGCTGATTTGATTCCGGAAGGAATAGACGCCATTGTACATTTGGCGGCTTTATCACGCGACCCCGATTGTAAAAATAGAGCTTACGAATGTTTTGATATAAATGTGATGGGAACTTTAAATGTGATAAAAACGGCTATGGCAAAAAAAGCCAAGCAGCTGATATTTGCGTCTACCGAATGGGTTTACGGAAATTTTAAAGAGGGAGAGATAAAAAATGAAGATACACTCATCAATATCGCGGAACTCACATCGGAATACGCTTTATCAAAATTGGTTAGTGAAATCAATTTGAGGCAACAGTATCAGTATGGGTTTTGCCCAACGACAATTTTAAGATTCGGAATTGTTTACGGCCCGCGAAAAAATAATTGGTCAGCCGTTGAATCACTTTTCAGTTCGATTAAAAACAATGACGAGGTAACGGTAGGTTCACTCAAAACCGGGCGATGTTTTATTCATGTTTCCGATGTTGCCCGGGGTATAATTAAATCGATTGGCCTCGATGGATTCAACATCGTCGGTCTTGAAGGGAATAACCTAGTTACTTTGGGCGATATAATAAGGGTTGGGCAGTCGATTTTGAACAAAACTGTCCAGATAAATGAAAGCGATCCCGAGAAAGTAAGCGCGAGAAACATCTCGAATGAAAAAGCCAAGAAAGTTCTTGATTGGCATCCTGGGATCGATTTAAAAGAGGGACTAAAGAGCTTACTGCCTTTTATTTAATTTTTAAAAGATGGATAGAAAGAAAATAGCCGAAGAAATTTTAAGATTACGGTTCAGCCAGATGACAGTCAATGAGGGCATTAAAAAGGGGAGGTTTAAAATCCCGATACATTTAGCAATGGGACACGAATCAATTGCGGTGGCTATCAGTTCCATTATGGGGAAAAAAGACAAACTGGTGCTTTCACATCGAAATATCGCTTATAATCTCGCGCGGCTCGGTTCCTTCAAAAAGATATTGGATGAATATTTGCTTAAGCCAACAGGTTTGAACCGCGGGAAATCAGGTTCTATGAATTTGGCGAATTCCCAAAGAGGCATTATTTATACCTCGAGTATTTTGGGCAATAACTTTCCGGTCGCGACCGGAGCGGCAATGGCAGAAAAAATGCTTTCGAAAAAAGGATTAGTTATTGTTTTGGGAGGGGATGGCTCCATAGAAGAAGGCTCTTTTTATGAAAGTCTAACTTTGGCAAAAACTTTGGGGCTAAGTATTCTTTTTATAATTGAAAATAATGAATGGGCTTTGGCGACAAGAATAAAAGAAAGAAGGTGCCATATAGATTTGGCTTCTTTATCCATGACTACCGGCATCAAATATGCGAAGTTTTCGGGCAATGACCCATATAAGTATATCGCCAACTTGAAGAAATTGTGGAGTTATTCTTTGTCGAAAAAAGAACCGGCTTGCATCGAGGTTCGTATTTCTACTTTGGGATACTGGCGTGGGCCCGTAACGCCACAATACCCCAAAGGTAAATTCATTAATTATCACGCTGGAGCGTCGCCAAGCGTCAATTTTATTAGTCCCCCTATAATAAGCAAAGACTCAAGAGATCCTGTTTTTGTTTTGGGCAAGTATTTTAAAAAATCAGAATTAGAGAAGATGTGCGGTGAAATTTTAAAAAAGAAAAATTTACTTTTATGAAATACGTTGAATTCGTTAATGATTTAATAAAGAAAGAGGTCGCCCAAAGGGATAATCTCCTTTTGTTTGGCCAAAATATAAACGCCGGCTCCTATTTAAGCGGGCTTACTAGGAATATTGAGTTGAAGAAAGGGAGTAGGATAATCAATACGCAGAATTCGGAAAATTCCCTGGTTGGTTTTGGGTTTGGCTTAATGATAAACGGCATTTCCTCGGTTTATTTTATGAAGCAGATGGATTTTCTTTTGCTGGGGATAGATCAGCTTGTTAACACCTATGGTTTTATAAGGAATTTATACGGTACCAAAAACAAAGCGTCTTTTTCCATAGTTGCAACCGTCTACGACGATGGTTATCAGGGCGTTCAGTCGAGTTTAAACACCTTCGGCGATTTTTGCTCAATTGGCAGGATTCCCGGCTTCGCCATTACCAATTCCGCCGATGCCAAAAAAATTATTTCTTCGGAACTTGTTTCTCCCGGGTTCAGGATTATCGGGCTTAGTTTGCGTTTATATAAGAGTGAAATTATAGTTCCCGGAAGAATCATCAGTTTGGGAGAAAGAAATGCCTTTTCCCAGTATTCGGACGGCAAGGATGCGACGATAGTGTGTTTTAATTTTTCTTTTCCTTATGGCTGGGAGTTTTACAGCAGGCTGAAAGAGAAAAAAATCGAAGCGTCCTTATTTAATGTCAATTCTATGAATCCGATTGGCTGGGATTATATTCTCCGGAATGCGGCTAAAACCCAAAAGTTAGTCATTATTGATGACAGCAAAAGTGCTAATCTAACTGGCGACAACTTGGCGGCTCATGCAGGTCAAAACAAAGCAATTAAGAAAATCATCTTTCTAAAGCGGAAGTTGGGAAAAAATTGGTTGAACCCCGTTGCCGATCAAATGGATATTAATTACGAAAAAGTTATAAAAGAGTTAAAATAAAAATATATGAATCCTATAAAAAAATTTCAAGAAGAAGTTGCGGAAAATATAAAAAATCTGGGGCGAAATAAAAAACTAAAGAAGTTGGCTTTGCAATTTATGGTTGATTCTCTGAAAAACAAGTATTCCTATAATTTCAGCTGGCTCGGCCGGCCGATTATCCAGCATCCGCAGGATATTGTCGCCATCCAGGAATTGATTTGGAAGATTAAACCGGATTTAGTCATTGAAACCGGCATTGCTCACGGCGGCTCACTGATTCTTTCTGCGTCGATTTTGGAGCTGATTGGAGGTAAGGGAAAAGTTGTTGGGATAGATATTGATATCCGGGAACATAATCGCAAAGAAATTGAAAAGCATAAAATGTTCAAACGGATAACTTTAATAGAAGGGTCTTCAACCGACGAGGGAGTATTGAAACAGGTTTCTAAAATTGCCAAAGGCAAAAAACAAATACTCGTTTTTTTGGATTCAAGCCATGCCCACAGCCACGTTTTAAGGGAGCTGGAGCTTTACTCGCCATTCGTGACCAAAGGAAGCTATATCGTCGTTTTTGACACGATTGTGGAGGATATGCCAAAAGGCACGGTAAAAAATCGTCCCTGGGACAAAGGGAGTAACCCCAAAACCGCGGTCCGGGAATTTCTGAAAAATAATAAGAATTTTATTATTGATAAAGAAATTGAAAATAAATTACTCATTACTGCCGCGCTGGGCGGTTTTCTTAAAAGAGTTAAATAAAGTATGAAGCAACCATTTTTTTCCATTGTTATTCCCACTAAAAATAGACCAGAATTGTTGCGCGATGCGATTTTGAGCGTTCTCTGGCAGGATTTTAAAGATTACGAACTTATTGTCTCTGATAATTTTAATGATGAAAGGACGAAAAAAGTGGTGGATGAATTTGTTTCAGACCCCCGTCTTCGTTATTTTCGGACCGAGAAAGAATTAAATATGCCGGACCACTGGGAATTCGCGAGTGGTAAAGCGAACGGAACATATATTTTCATGCTCACCGATAGGTCTCTCTTCAGAAAGGGGGCGTTGAAAAGAATTTCCGATATCATACGGACTTATGTCCCCAAAGGTGTCCAAGCATACGGGTGGCAACATGCTATTTTTGATATTAAGGGTAAATTTTTGCGTCCGGTTGCGAATCCATCTCGCAGTGTTGTCGTGTCGTTCTCCCGAGATTTGATTAGGGAATACGCGCGCCAAGAAAAAGTAGACTGGCGTTTCCCCTTGTTGCCGAACGCGTGTTATCATCGGGATGTCGCCACGCTCATTAGAAACAAACACGGAAGAATGTTTTTCCCGATAGCCCCCGACATAACTTCGGAGTTTCTTATCCTTTCATACACAGATAAAATTGCGGGCATCGGCGAGCCTCTTCTTTTAGCGCAAACTGCAGAGAACAGTAATGGTGCGGTCTGTCTTGCAGTTGGCCCTGAGCCTTATTTAAACACATTAAACTTGTCCAATTGGTATCGTTATGTACCGATTAAGGCGCCATTTATTAGTAACCTCAACTTTGATGTTTTTTTGATGGTACAGGCAATGGTTCACAAGGAACCGCTCTTTGCTGACGTTGATTGGACAACTTATTTTTTGAAGTGCTACGAGGAGTTCGTTTATTTTGGGATAAACGGGTTTATTAAAAACCGCAAGCCGGAGTTTTTTGGCGCTTGGAAAAAGGCCCTCTCTTCTTTCGATAAGAAGGTACAGTCCCGTGTGAAGAAAGAAATGTTTCGGACCAAGTTAATTTTTTCTGCAAAAGCCATTTTGGCGAATAGTCCCTTGTTGCTGTCGCGATTTCTCCGACATTTGCAAGGCAGGTTGGTATATCGGAGTCCGGTTAAATATTATTCAAACGCTTTAGAAGCGGCTGGTTTTGATAATAATGTCGTTGCTTCAAAAATGAAAAATAAATAATTATGGCAAGAAAAATCTTTAAAGGAGTTTGGCTTTTGTTTATAAATCCCGTCTTATTTCTAAAATATTTAAGAAAGTTTTTCTTTGAAAGGGTCATTTTCGCATTTTTTAGGCCGCCCCTACACTTTGTTAAAAATATCAGAGGAGTAATTTTTGAGGCCGATTTTAAATCTTTTCCTCAAGATAAAGGATTTCAGGAGTGTGTTAAAGAAATCTATTTTGATACCTATGAGGTTGAGGTTCGGGAATATATGGAAAAGATTCTTAAGACCGGAGATATTTTTGTGGATGTTGGTGCGAGTGCGGGCTATCTTTCGGCTATTGGCGCAAGTCTTGTTAAAGAAAGCGGTCAGGTTCATTGTTTTGAACCGGCTCCAATACTGTTTCAATCCTTGGGTAAATTGCCGTTGAAGAATCCTAAATACAAGATTATCGTCAATAACTGTGCTTTAGGAGATAAAACGGGAACAATTAAATTTAATTACGCTGCCTTTCCTTCTTTGGGCGGCAGTAGTATTGTGCCGGGATTTTTGGAATTCCATCATATTTCGAAAGTTCAAACAATCGACGTTCCAATTATGCGGCTTGACGAATACCTTCAAAAAAATAAGTTAGAAAGAGTGGCTTTGATAAAAATAGACGTTGAAGGGTATGAATTTCCGGTTTTGAAAGGTTTAAAAAATTATTTTGAAAATACCAAACACAGACCGGATATTATATGTGAGATTCAACCCTCGGCTTATCCCTTTCTTGATTATACCAGAGGTCAGTTTTTAGAATATATGAGGGGCTATGGATATGAAGCTTACAATATTTTTGCTCCTAGATTGAAAATAGATATTACCAAACTTGAAAAGGGAGATAACGTTATATTTAGAGCAAGGTAACAAATTCTAAATGTTTAATAAAATTGTTCGAGGAATCTGCTTATTTTTTACCAACCCCCTTTTGTTTTTTAAATATTTAAGGAAGTTTTGGATAGAGACAATTTTAATTAAATTGCCGGGCGTTGATGTTGTGCCTCAAAATTTTCAGAAGAATATCAACGGAGTTCTTTTTGGAATTGATTTTGCTTTTTTCCCGAAAAACGAACATTGGTTAAGGCAAATGCGTTTTGGATTGTACGAAATTGCCACTGTTGAGTGTATAAAAAAGATATTGAAGAAAGGAGATGTCTTTATTGATGTCGGCGCGCACATTGGCTATTTAACTGCTGTGGGGGCAAGTCTGGTGGGGAAAGAGGGTCAAGTTTATAGCTTTGAACCGGTGCCACTTTATTTTGAGTATGTGCGAAAATTAGCCCTCCAAAATCCGGGTTATAAAATTGTGCCTCAAAACTGCGCTTTAGGAGATAAAACAGGAACAGCCGTGATGTGTTATGGCGGCCCATTTAACAGCGGTGGAAGTAGTTTGGTAGCCGGGGAATTAAATCCGGCTACTATTGAGGGAAGCATTAATGTTTCTGTTAGGCGACTTGATGATTATCTTCGGCAGAATAAATTAGAGGGAGTGGCTTTGATAAAAATAGACGTTGAGGGTTTTGAATTTCCGGTTTTGAAAGGTTTAAAAAGTTATTTTGAAAATACCAATTATCGACCGTCAATTATTTGCGAAATTACCCCTTCGGCCTACCCTCTTTTGAATTATAAACGCGAACAATTTATTGCTTATATGAAACGATATGGATATGATGCTTATAATATAATGGCTCCTTGGCGCAAGGTTGATATTACAAAATTTAAAGAAGGCACCAATGTGGTTTTTAAAACATCAAAACAATGAAAGCAAATCTTTACACCAGAGCCATCACTAAGAGAATCCAGAAGAAATAATTTAAAAAAGCTACACCGTTCAATATGCTACAGATAAGTAGACCGGCTAAAGCAGAGCCGATTCCAATATAGTAAATAGTATAAGATGAGAGATTTTTTTTGAGTTTATTTCTAAGATTTACAAATGCGCGCCAGAGTATATACAAAAATGCTCCCAGGGCTCCCGGTCCACCGTAAGCGAAAGAATTCAGATAATCATTATGGGTACCAGCAGGTTCCCCATTAATTTTTATAGCTAAAACCGGAAAATAGTTTAACCCCAAACCGAGCGGATTTTTTAAAGATGATTTTAAATACTCTTTCCAAATAGTTGGTCGCAGTTGGTCATATAGAATATCCGGCATACTACCCTCTGTTTTGATTTTGGATAATACTTGTCGAACTTGCTCCGATGATGTTGTCTGTAAATCCGGATGAGATTCACGAACAAAGGAGGTATATTGGGGAAATATCCTTAAAAGAGAAGTAGTCTTGGCGGATGATGGTAAAATAATAAAAGATATAACTAACAACAGAAAAGTAAGAAAGAAGTTAAGGAGCACATAATTTAATTTATTTCTTTTAAAAACATTGATTATTAAATAATTAAGAGTAATTAAAGCTACAACCATCTCTATCCATGTTGTTCTGGACTGGGACCAAAAAATGAAACTCGTCATTATAACCGAGGAAAAGAAAAAGAGTAAGGCAAAAAGTTTCTTTTTTTGATAAAAATTTTTAAAAAACAGTCCAAAAAAGAAAGATAAGGCAACTAAAAAAAATAAAGAGGCCAATGCAGGATTTTGTAAGAAGCCATAGAATCGGCCATCTCCTTTTACGAGAGAGAATTTATAAGCCAATTCCGGGAAAATTAAAAAAGGAGTGAAGATTATTGGTACGAGAAAACTTAACCATATCCGTTTATAAAATATTTCATCTTCTTTTAAAAAAACATAAAACAAAATAAAAATAATAATTATAATTAGAAATCTTATAGTGGTTAATACTCCTTCTGTATTAAACCCAACGCCATATCTTAAGTAAGAAATTAATGTAGCCAAACCGAC
>Ga0210017_1003016_pt1 | contig 14247 bp, 10 predicted proteins | sample CryGeyCG2014_020_FD_183966 | JGI IMG/M metagenome (GOLD analysis project Ga0210017, IMG submission 183966) | Groundwater microbial communities from aquifer - Crystal Geyser CG08_land_8/20/14_0.20 (SPAdes) (version 2) | ecosystem: Environmental > Aquatic > Deep subsurface > Groundwater | place... | reverse complement strand
CATAAAAAATTTCATCGTTTTCATAGGGCACATATTTGCCGATTTCGGCGTCCACGGCGGCGGGCAAGGGATTGGGTGATTTTTCCACATAAATCAATTTCGCGAAAGATTTCGCTTCCGGCAGGCTGAGCGCGACCGTCGCTGCGCTGAATTTTCCGAAGAGCGGCTGGTCCAGCGCGTTTTTTATTTTTTTGGCGATTTCCGCTTGGTTGATAATTTGGCCGTTTTCCACTAAGCCGGGGGGCAGATCCGCCCGGCCAACGGCTTGGAAAATGATTTTTTTGCCTTTTTTCCCAAGTTCAACGAGTTTCAAGCCGGTATCGGAGATATCCAGGCCGATGGGATAGCCGGAAAAATTGAACAGAGACATAGATTTATGATATTAACGGCTCCGTGGCCGCGGAAGCTAGCCGTTTATTTTTCGTCCCAGGAAATAAAAGTGTATTCGCCCGTGCTGGGATAATGCGGCGGCGGGCTGAAAGTTAGGTGATTATCATAGATTAAATTGCGAATTTGATAGCCGGTGCCGTCCGTGTAAGCAAAACCGTATCTTTGGCTGGTCGCCAGGGAGCCATAGATCGTAATCGTACTGCGGATATAATTCGCGCAAGCGGAACCGTAATAATTCCGGCCAATCCGGCCGGTTTTGGCAATGATCGCCGCGTCCACGCGTATAATATCCGCGCTGTATTGCCCGGCATTAACATCTCTCTGGGCAATCAGTCCGATAGCATCTGCTCCTTCATAATCAGTATACAATAAATCGTTATTTAGATTAATATCCGCTTCTCCACCGACAATTGGCTCGGCAAAAGCCAAAATCGTGGCGCGGCTATTGTTGATTTGACCGTCTATCCACAGGGTGTTTTTTAAAAAAATAATGCCATTTGCCGGAATGTCATAAGTTCGGGCCGCCGCTTCTTGGCTTAAAATACTGTTGCTTTTATTACCTGAACAGTCCGGATAAACTTGGCTTACCCCCCGAATATCAAAGCGGTTGTCCGAGCGCAGAGTGATATGGAAACCTTCATCGCAAGCGCCGCCGGGGGCCGCGCAGCCCCAATAATCCGGCACGGAATCAGGATCGGCGGCACCCGCCGCCGCGCCATCAAAAAGCAGGCCGGAAGAAGAGGCCAGTTGGTAGAAAATATTAATATGGTTGTCCAAAAGATCAAAACTGACGATATTGGAAGGAAATGATCGGCCAGCCGCGAAGACATCGCTTCTTTCCGGAACATTTTGCGGCGGATTATTTCCATCCGGCAGAGGATCAAGAGGCGGGAGGTGCGTATGCACGCCGAATTCATTGGCGCCGCTGTGATCCGGGTCGTCATAAGAAAGCAGGGAAGAAGTAATCAGGTGGTGGGCAAAGCCGTCAAAGCGGATGCCTTTATTGGAATGGATCGGCCCCCAGACTTCCGTACCGGCGCCGAATCTCATGTTGTCATTCGCCAAGGTGGAATAAGTTGACCAGGCGGAAATACCGCAACGGACCTCAATGGTCCTTTTGATGCTGGGCGCGGAAGACAGCCAGCCGACTGATTTGATCTTGACGATTGTAGAGCCGTTTTGGGGCGGAGGAGTAATATACAATTCATAATAGCCGGTCACCGCGCCGCTCGCGGAATCCTGGTATTCATACGGCCCATACGGACCGTAATCCGGTCCGGGTTGGCAGGCTTCTTTATTGCAATATTCGTTTTTATCATGATAAAGCACCCAGCGGTAATAATTGACGCCGGCTTCCGCCACATACAGGGCTTGGGCGCGGAGGATTTTATTTTGATTCAACTTGTATTGCAAAAGCGCCAGGCTGACCGTCCCCAGGGTTAGAGCCATAAACAAGCCGGTCGCGACCAGAACCGTGATCAGCATCGTCCCCGCTTTTTCTCTTGGCACTAAGACCGGATTGGTTTTATTTTTGTTCATAGGTTGCTTTTTAAATTACGGAGGCTAACGTCCGTTTCCACATAATAATCCGCCGGCGCTCTTTCCGGAGTAACATTGATTTTTATGGTGATATTAATCAGCCGGACAGTGTTGACCAAGTCGGTTTCCGCATTATCCTGGTCGTAATAGTGGAAAAGGGGTTCGGTTTGGTTATTAACGAAATGAGCGATGGTTTCCGCTCGCGGCACGCCGCTGTAATCATTCGCCGGCCCCGGGGGAGTGACGGTTTTGATGAGATCGCTTCCGCTGATGGCATAGCGGATTTTTTCCATTTTTTCGTCATTGTCCAAATCGGCGTAATATTCCAGCTCCTGATCGTTAATGACAGACAAGGGGTAGGAGCCGTTTTCCGATTTGTTCGCGCCGCGTATTTCTTTACTCATGATTTCTACGGCTTGGCGGGCGTTTCTAATGGCGGTTTCCTGTTCATCGGAAAAGGTGGTGTATTTAAAACCGCTGATCAGATAATCGCCGGCCAAAAAAGTGACGGTCAGAAAAATGCCCATCGTGACCAGCAATTCAACCAAAGTAAAACCCGCTCGTCCGGTCGGCTTTTTTTGATGCTGGCCGCTTGTTTTTTTTAAATTATTGGACATAAATGATCAAAGTGTAGGTTTTATTCGGCAGGATACTGATCGGCTGGACCGGATCGGTGTACACAATATTCCCGGCCGGCGGACTGCCGGCGATGACAGCCGTGTAGCCCGGGTTGTCCCATTCCACGGCCAGATCCAGCTCGCCGCTGGCGTCGGTGGAATTATTAAAAACATGTTTATAAATTACCGGATTTTCCCCGATTTTTTTTGTGCCGGTAATGATCAGAGGCACATTGGCGACCGCGGTCAGGGCGCCTGGATCGGAAAAAGCGGTGGCGAAAACATTGTCGCCGCCGTCCCGTTTGTCCGGCCAAACGGCGTAGGGGACGGCCGCGCCGTTTACCAGCAGGCGGGCTTGTTTCTGATCGGAATTATCGGTATGGATATTAATCCTTTGGTCCGCGGCCCATTGGATATTTCCGTTTGCATCATATTTTTGCGTGTAAATATCTTCATTACCCTGCCGTTTATCGGTCCAGGCCGAGTAAAGATCGCCGCCGCGGAAGGCGAGGGACGGTTCATATTGGTCGTAGCCGGCGCCGTCCGCGCTCGCGTTTTTTTGCCAGAGCCAGGCGCCGTTTTGGTCAAAACCGCCGAGTTTAACGGTTTTGGCTATGCCGCTATCTTCGGTCCAGGCCAGAAAAAAACCGTTACTCGCGTCCGGGGCTAAAGCCGGGACGCGTTGGTCAGACGCGCCGGCGGCGATCAATACCGCGTTCGGCCAAAGACTCGCGCCGTCCAGTCCGAATTTGCGGGCGTAAATTTTTTCCAGTCCGCTTTCCAGCGTTGTCCAAGCGAAAATAATTTCGTCCGCGGAGTTGATCGCGACCGTCGGACTGTATTCTTCTTCAACCGCGTCCGCGATAATCGCGTCGCTGGGCCAAAGTTTATTTCCGTTATAATCAAAGCTTTGCGCGTAGATGTCCAATTGTCCGTTCCGTTCGTCCAGCCAAGCAATGACGGTTGTGGCCGGCCCGAAATTTTCGGTAATAGCAATCACGGGCGCGCTTTGGTTCGTGTTGCCGCCATCACTATTTATTTTTTTAACTGACCAAGCCTCATTACCGGCAGAATCCAAGGCAATAATATAAATATTATTATCGCCCACTGCTCTCATTTCCGGATAGTATTGATAGACAAAATTGCTAGTATCACCAGCATTGGTTAAACGAAAGCAATAGACCGCGTCTTGCACTAAGGCAGTACTGCGCAGGGAAAATTCCACTTCCGTGAATTCCTCTTCCGCCAGGCTGATGGCGCCGGTTTGATTATTTTCGTCTTTGCTTTCGCCGGCCTGGAAAGTCGCGCCCGGATCGCTCAGGCCGGAATTATTGGCCGTGGGCGAACCGTCGGCAAAATGGCTGGAGGGGGAAATTTTCCAAGCGGCGCTGTCATCAGCGGGGACCGCCGTCCAAACGGCAATGTCGGCGCAAGTCGTGTTTTTTTGTCCGTATTCCAGCCGGTAATTGACCGGGTCGGAAGCCAGACTGCCGGCATTGACCACGGCCAAGCGGATTCTTTTGTTGGTGGTGTTGTCAATTTCGTCCGGCAGATTTTGGCTTTGCGACCAAGTGGCGCCGGCGTCATCGCCATCATCATTACGCCAGCGGTAGTAGGCCTGTTCCAAGCGGGCGGGGGCGCGCAAGATGGTGGCGCCCGCGATTTCAATCGCGCTGTTGGGAATAACCGTGCCGGCGCTGATTTCCACGTCCACGGCCGGATCGTCAATCTGGATTTCCACGCTTTGGTTTTTTTCCGCGCCGGCCAGCACGTCAAGAATCGGGTAAAGGCAGAGAGTTTTGGTTTGGGAAATTTCCACGCCGCCGCCGGCCGCCGCGCGCGCCCGGCCATCCGGTCCGTCAAAAGCCGCGGCCGGGCCGAAAAGCGCGTCCACGCCGGCGTCATAGCTTTCCGAAGCGCAATCATAGGGCGCGCTCATGTCCAGATCATAATAAAAAGAAAAATTCGCCAAATAATTTTGCGCGTCCACGGTGCCGGTTTCCGCGGCCGTGATCGCGTTGAACAGTCTGGTGCCGGTGTTGTCGGCGATGATAAAAATCCCGCCCAAGTATTGTCCATTGCTGGCAATCAGCAGATCGGCTGTTTGGCTGTTCGCGGCGCTGACGGTTACATCGTCGGGAATATCGGCCGGCTGGATGATGAGCGACCAATTGATCGATTGCTGGCTGACAAATTTATTCGCGTCGTAGTTTTTTTGACCGGTAGGCGAGTCGGATAAGCTGACGGCTTGATCCGCGCTGGCGGCCGTAATATAACTGCCAAAGTTATTGATCGGATTATTCATGCCGGCCGGAAAAATCGGTCCGCCCGGCGCGTCGCCCAGAGAACTGGTATCCGCGCCCCAGCCGCAAACCAAGAAGGAATTGTTTTTTGCGACATTCTGGCTGGGCGCCGGCCGGAGAAGATCGCCGGTCGCCGAAGAGTTGAAGGCGAGAGAACCGTTGAAGGGGTTGGCGGTATCCGCGCCGCGATAAGCGCGAATCTGTCCGGCTTTTTGCTCGCTGTTGCCGGATTGCAGAGTAAAAGTGTAATTGGCGGGATCGCCCGCCGCCGCGATTTTCCAAAAAAGGCCGCCGCGCGAATCATTGTTCGTGGGCCCGCTGGGTCGGAGATTATTATCCAAGACTTGCCAGCCCAAGCCGGCCGGCGGCACCATGGGGCCGTCCGAATAGTCGTCATGATGGATATAGGCCAAAAGCAGGTCGCCGGCGGCCGCGCCGGCCGGTACAGCCAAGGTGATATTGGTCGCGTTGCCGGTCACCGCGCCCGGTCCCACGCCGACAAAACTGACTTGGCCTTCGCCGGCCGCGGCCGGTTTGATCCCGAGCGGGCCAATTTTTTTTGCGCGCGGGGCGCGGAAAAAAGACAATAATTTTTCGGCCGCCCGCCCGCCCGGCCGGACAGACAGCCAAGACGCGACGCGCTCAGTGAAGATCCGCCGCCAATTGTTGATTTTTTCACGTGCGTCCAGGACCGGCTGGAAATCAGACCATTGCTTGGGGGAGGACGGAGACGCGGCCATATGGATTTGTTCCTCCTTTGGTTGCTGGGCGACGCGCGTTTCCGGATCGGCGCGCGTAATCAATTTTAAAGTCATTGAGTTGTCCTGCCAGACAATAAAAGAACGGCCGTTTTTCGCGGTCGCGATATCCGGATTGGTCTGAACCAAGGTCGCGGAGATGTTTTTATCCGCCGCCCAGAGGCGCGCGCCGGCGCTGGAAAATTTTTGCGCGTACACCAGGCTGGAGTTCGCGCTCGCTCCCGTCCAGACGAAATAGAGATTATCGGAATTATCCCGGCTTAAGCGCGCCCGGCTTTTAGCTTCGGACGGGACATTGGCATTAACCTGCCAATTGGCCGGCAGGGCATTGGCCACGGTGCGGATTTGTAAAACGGAAAGACGGTCTATGGCAAAACTTTCCTCGGTTTTTTCGCCTTCGATCACGGTCAGATTTACTTTGCTCGGTTCCGGATTGGCGACGCTAATGGGATAAGTCTGGTCTGTGCTGTAATTGAGCAGGGAAGTGATAATTTGGTAATTTTGGTAGGAGGCTGGTACCGGCAGGGACAGGTAGCCGGATTGGTTGCTTAGGTAATTCGCGTTAATCACCGGGTCAATACCATTGTTGATAATTTGGACGTTAGCGCCGGGGACGGCTTGGCCGGCGGCGTTCGTAACGAGCAATTTCAGGATTCCATAACCGGCCAGAGTTTCTTCCGTGCGCGGGATAAATTTGGAGAAGACTGTCACGTCCTTCGGGCCGGTGCGGCTGGTCCAACTGACTTTGACTGTTACGATTTTATAATCCGTGGGCACCAAGTCGTCATTGCCGGGCAAGCCGGCTTCTCCGTCATAAGGATCGTCATAGAAGGATATATAGGTGTTGACCGCGTATGTCCCTTGGCGGCTGATCGTTTCGGCCGGTTCAATCGTGCCCGGCGGAATGCCGGCGATCAGGCCGATATTGTCATAAGGCAGATTGCGGATCCTTTCCATTTTTTGGTTGGCGATCTCCGTCGCTTCCACGAAATTTTTATTGTCTTCGTTCAGATGCAAAGAAACGACGATCAGGCTGTAAAGCCCCAGAATTAAGATCGCGATCACGCCGATGGAAACGAGCATTTCCACCAGACTGAAGCCGTTGTGCTTAAATATTTTTTTTCTCATGGCAAAAAAAGCGGTTTTTTTAGACCGCTTCAGTGATTTTATACATCGGCAGGATGATGGCCACGGCGACGCCGCCCACCCCCACGCCCAATATCAGGATGAGCAGAGGCTCAATGATCGCGGGCAAGTTATCCATCACTTGGTTGACTTCTTCTTCATAAAATTCCGCCAGCTCAATCAAGATGTTGTCCAATTCGCCGGTTTCTTCGCCGATGGCCACCATTTGCGAGACAATCGGCGGAAAAAGCGTCGGATATTGTTTGACCGCCGAAGCGATACTGTCGCCCTTTTTCAGGACGCCGCACATATTATTGATCGCTTGCCGGTAATGGATGTTGCCAATCACGTTGGCGGTGATTTGAAAAGATTTGATAATCATGATATCGGTTTTGAGCAGCGAGCTGATGTTGCGGGCAAAGCGAGCTAAGTTGATTTTTTTCACAATCGGTCCAAAAACGGGCATTTTCAGGAGGATGGTATGCAAAGCGTATTTTCCCCAGCTGGTGCGGAGGATTTTGACCGCCACGATAATGGACAGGATAAAGGACAAGCCGGTGATCAGGCCGTGGCGGGCGATAAATTCGCTCGTTTTAATGAGGATTTTTGTCGGCAGAGGCAGATCCACGGACATTTCTTTGAAGATGGCCGTGATTTTCGGCACAACAAAAACCAGCATAAAAGTGCCGATACCGACCATGGCGATCATGATCACCGCCGGATAGGTGAGAGCGCCTTTGACTTTGGCGATCAGAGTGTGCTCTTTTTTCATTTGGACGTAAAGTTCGTTCAGGACATTTTCCAATTTGCCGGAGATTTCTCCGGCTTCCACCATACTAATGAACATTTCGCTGAAAATTTTCGGGAAAGTTTTCAAGCTGTCAGTGAAACTCGTGCCCTTTTCCACTTTGGCCGCGATACTCTTCAAGACAAAAGCAAAATATTTATGTTCGGTCTGGGCCGCCAAAGTGTAAAGGCCGATGGACAGGGAAATTCCGGCTTTCAGCATGATGCTCAAGTGCCGGACAAAAAATAATTTTTCTTTCAGAGGGACGCGGGACAAGCGCAAGAGCAAACCGTTCATTTTGTCTTCCCAGCCGGCGGCCGTTTTGCTGTCGGCCGCTTGGTTCGGATTTTGATTATTCAAATTGACTGCCATATAAAGTTGATTATATTTCAAATTTTTAATTTTCAATTTTCAAACAATGAATTAATTTTTCGGAACTGGTAGGGATTTAACGGGCTATTTGCCAGTTTTCTTCCTAACTAGTGTGATCCAATTATGATATTTTGGCAGATTAACATCAGCTAATTCTAAAGGCGATTTTCCGTTTCTACTTTTGAATCCGCTAGAGTGGATTTTGTGAAAACGGTAATCCAGCAGAATAAACTTTAGCCATCTGTCCATGTTAAGCTCTTTTTTAAAGCCCTTCATCAATCTGATTTTCCTTTTGATGATATGGTTAAATCCTTCCAACGTGTTGTTGTAGGGACTCATTTCCGGATTGTCAAAATGAGTCAAAAGCAGATGAAAGTTATGCTTGAGCACACCAACGATTTTTTTGAGCTTGTCGTTCTGCTGATGTTCTCGAGCGTACCTTTTTAAACTATTGAGCGAAGCGATCGCCTCGTCTTTGGTCGGCGCAAACAGTACTTTCTCGATCATGCCTTTTATCTCTTTGTCTATTCCTTTGGCGCGGACAAAGGGAATGATTTGGTTTGAACGCGTGTACTTATGGAAGACGCAAAGTTGCAAGGGTATATGGCTGTAATCGCTCTTCAGATGTTTCAGCAATCCCAATTCGCCATCGGCGTAAAACCCTTTTGCCCCTGTTAAAATGCCTGGTTCAGCATCATTCACCAAATCGATCAATTTTTCGTAAGTAAAGTAGTTTTCATCGTCAGCAATGAAATAATTTATCAGGTCAAGGGTGGAAACATCAAAACAAATCATCAATACTTTGTTGGCGCCGTTGAATTTGAACCAAAGGCCGTCAAAAGCGTAATAGCCGGAACGCCTCGGTTTGAACAGATGGGTGATATCCGCTATATCGGGGAGCAGATCGACTAATCGCTCCAGATGTTCAAGCACGGAATCTTTGGTCAGATAATCTTTCTCATAGAAAGATCTTACCACTTCCACGGTGCTATACAGGGAGAAAGAACGCAGATAAATGAATCCGATCCAGTTGATCATTTTGTTATCAAAGCTTCCAATCATATTGTTTGGCCGGTTGTACCAGGGGTGCAAACACTCTGAACAACGATAACCTTGATAACGCTTTTCAATCCGCCCGCTTTTAGCAAAGACAGATAATTTGATTTTTCCATCTTTTTTAAAAGAGCTTGATCGGCAATTCGGACAGAAATTTTTTTTGGCATAATTTGGACAAAAATTAAGTAAAATTATTCTCCTTTAACTTTATAAAATTAATTTTACCCAATTTTTATCTAAATTAACAGATAAATACCGACTGGTAGCCCGTTAAATCCCTACCAGTTCCAAAAATATAATTATTTCCTTGAATGTGTCCGGTTGTGGAAGAGCGGTCGGCTATATGGAAGTTATGGATTTACTGGAAAAATCGCAGCCATTTTATTATTTGGAGGAAAGCAAAAAATTGGATGATTTGATTTATGAAATAGTGGCGGAGTATAAAACCGGGATTATCAGTCTTATGAACAGGAAATATAAAAGCGGTTTAAAAACTGTCGGATTTAATCCGAATAAAAATTCAATGATATTAGTTTTAACAAGGGATCAGATTGAAGCCTCAGATAAATTATTCGAATATATCGGTCCAATATTGTCTATAAAATAAAAAACATGCGGAATGAACAAAAATTTGATATAGCACCTACTCCTGCGCATTTAGACATTTAATAATGTTACTTGGGCGGCTACGGTTGGGACATTAATTATATTACTATGCCGCTCTCCGGATTTACGGATAATTTTGACTTTTTCATTTTTCATCACCGGCCTGAAAAAGTTGCTGAATAACCGCCATTCATTTCGGTATAGATCGTTCATTAATTTTAATTGCGCAGAATTATCAAACCGTTCATAGCCCGGCAGTTTCCGAATGTGAGTATTATTTTTCTGCTCCACATAAGCGTTATCGTTTTTCATATAGGGTCGGGAACGGGTGAAAGACAAATTATTCTTTTCGCAGTATCTGACTAAATGCCAATTGATGAACTCGCCGCCTGAATCAGAATCCAGTCCGGCTAGTTTAAAAGGCAAACCATTTTTAATATCATCAATCGCCGCCACGACCCCTCTTTCACCTTTGCCCATGACCGCGTATTGCTCGCTCCAACCGCTGAAAATTTCCACTAAATCCAGCGAATAAATGAATTCGCCGCTGGGATCGCCGCCATTATGCGCCACGGTATCCATCTCGCCAAACCCCAGCTCTTGCCTGTTCCATTCCGTCAATCTAATTGGTATTGACGATTTGAGTAATGAGCCATGTCTGGTCGTGCCGCGGCTCCTGTTTAATTTCCTAATGGCTATTTCTTTTTTCAATCTTCTGTCCAGAGTCTTGCTGGATATTTCTTTCAGCTGGTTTCTGATCTTGTCGGTTTTATCGGCCAGCCTGTATCTGGCCCTGGTTACTTTAGCTAGCTCCTTCTTGGTCGTATAGTTGCCATAATTATTTGTTAATAACTACGGTAACATTTTATATGTCCCAACCGATTGGAGCAAAGCAACATTATTTATGTCTCAATGCGTCCATCTTGCTTTTTTTGGATTTTCGTGTATAATGTCTTTATTCATAAATAAATAAAATAATTTAAGCCTATAATTAACTTTCCGGCAGAGAAGCGCGCCCGCACATCAGCGCGGTCAACGCCCAGGCGGCCGGAAGCTTTCGCTTCAGCGAAGGATATGGATTTTTTTTGTTGGCGAATTAATTTTTTATGGCCAGCTGAATATCCATATAAATATACGTATATGACGGAAGAAAAAAAATCAGATCAAAGTTTGGACATCGTGGAAAATGAACGTTATAAAAAAATGGTGGATGAACACACCGTCAAGGTGCCGCAAGTCGGCGATACGGTCGTGGGCACCGTCTTATCCGCCTCCAAAGCGGAAGTCCGGCTGGATATTGACGGCGTTCTGACCGGCGTCATCCGCGCGCGCGAACTTTACGAAGAAGCGGACGAATACGCGAATTTACAGCCGGGCGACCAGGCGGAAGCGACGGTCGTGGAAGCGGAAAACGAGAACGGCGAGCTGGAGTTGTCTTTCCGTTTTGCCGGCCAGCAAAAGGCCAGGCAGGATTTGCGGGACACTTTCCGCGACAAGAAAATCATCCGCGTCAAGATCGTGGACGCCAACAAGGGCGGCTTGCTCGCGCATTACCGCCAGATTTTCGGCTTCTTGCCCGTTTCCCAACTGGCGCCGGAAAATTATCCGCGCATCAATGGCGGCGATAAGATGAAAATCCTGGAAAAGCTCCGTTCTTTCACCGGCAAGGAATTTGAGGTCAAGATTATCACTTATGACGAGAAGGAAGACAAAATTATCTTCAGCGAGAAGGAAGCCTGGAACGAGACCCAGCAGGATATTATTTCCAAATATAAAATCGGCTCCATCGTGGAAGGAAAAATTACCGCGGTCACGGATTTCGGCGTTTTTATCAGTTTCGGCGAGAATCTGGAAGGCTTGATCCATATTTCCGAATTGGCCTGGCAAAGAATTGACGATCCGGCCGACCTGTATAAAGTCGGCGAAACGATTCGGGCGGAAGTCATCAATATTGACGGCTCAAAAATTTTCCTGTCCGCCAAAAAGCTTATCGCCGACCCCTGGGCCAATGTGCAAGAGCGCTATCAGGCCGGGCAGAAGGTCAAGGGCGAAATTTTGAAAGTCAATCCCTTCGGCTTGTTTGTCAAGCTGGACGAAGAGATCCACGGCCTCGCGCATATCAGCCAATTGGGCCTGGCGGCGGGACAGAAGATCGGCGAGCGGTTCAAAGCCAATGACGAACAAGAATTTATCATTGTTTCCATTGAGCCGAAAGAACACCGTCTGGGCTTAGCGGCGGCGGGGACGGCCGAAAAGATCGCGGTGGCCGAATCGAAACCGGCCGGCGATGAAACCGACAACAGCGCGGCGGCGGCTAAAGAACCGGCCGTAGAGCCAAAAGCCAAAAAAGCGGCTAAACCGAAAAAAGCCAAAGTTAAGGAAGAGGCAGAAGGGCAGGCCAAAACCGCAGAAAAGAAAAAAAGCCCAACGCGCAAAAAAGAATCACCCGCCGAATAATCTTATTTTTTCTTCTTATTTTTGAGCGCTTAAAGCCCTCCGGTCCGGAGCGTTTTAGGCGCTCAATTAATTTGCGGTTTTTTTTATATTGGGTTATGATAGCAACAGATAAAAATAATAGTAATTGGATTTTTTCTTGCGAGCCGCTCAGGTCGGGCCGAACCGCGGATACCCGCAAAATTGTCTATAAACCAAAATAATTATAATTTTTCCGGCAAGTTTATGAAACCATTAATCAAGAATTTTTTAGTAGTTACCTTGATTTTCCTTTTTATTGCTTCCCTGTTCAGTTTATACAGCACCGGCGGCAAGACTGCGCAAAGAGTCGGCCTGGAATCTTTGCTCGCCTCTTTGGACGAAGGAAATGTGGAGAGTATCGCGGTGGAAGGAAATGATTTGAAGATTACTCTGAAGGACGGCACGGCGCAAGTGGCCAAAAAAGAGCCGGGCGAATCCTTTTCCGATCTGGTCAAAAACTATTCTTTACCTGCGGAAAAGCTCAAAGGGGTCAAGATTGAAGTCCGGGACGAATCAGGCACGCGTTATTGGTTGGGCGCGGTTCTGCCTTTTGTTCTGCCTTTTTTGTTGATCGGCGTCTTTATTTATTTCATGCTCCGGAGCGTGCAAGGGGCGAATTCCCGAGCCATGATGTTCGGCCAATCGCAAGCCAAGGAATTCAGCCGCGATACCAAGGCGCGCGTTTCTTTTAAAGACGTGGCGGGCGTCAAAGAAGCCAAAGAAGAACTTAAAGAAGTGGTGGAATTTTTGCGCCACCCGAAGAAATTTTTGGATTTGGGCGCGCGCATTCCGCGCGGCGTTCTCCTTTTGGGCAGTCCGGGCACCGGTAAGACTTTGCTCGCGCGCGCCACCGCCGGCGAGGCGAATGTGCCCTTTCTGCACATTTCCGGCTCGGAATTCGTGGAAATGTTCGTCGGCGTCGGCGCTTCCCGCGTCCGGGATCTTTTCAAGCGGGCCAAAAAGAATTCTCCCTGCATCATTTTTATTGATGAAATAGACGCGGTCGGACGCCGGCGGGGCGCCGGTTTGGGCGGATCGCACGATGAGCGGGAACAGACTTTGAATCAAATCCTCGTGGAAATGGACGGTTTTGACCAGACGACCAATGTCATCGTGATGGCCGCCACCAACCGTCCGGACGTGCTTGATCCGGCTCTTCTGCGGCCGGGCCGTTTTGACCGGCAAGTGGTGCTGGACGAACCGGATATCAAAGACCGCGAAGCGATCCTGAAAGTCCATGCCCGCCAGAAACCTTTGGGCAAGGAAGTGAGTTTGCGCCGGATCGCGGAAAGCACGCCGGGCTTTTCCGGCGCCGATTTGGCGAATATCCTGAACGAAGCGGCGATTCTGGCGGCCCGCCGGAATAAAAAGATTATTGATATGGCGGAATTGCAGGACTCAATCCTGAAAGTTATGCTCGGCCCGGAAAGAAAGAGCCGCGTCTTAACGGACAAAGAGAAAAAAATTACCGCCTTCCATGAAGGCGGGCACGCCTTGGTTTCCCATTTTTTGCCGCACGCGGATCCGGTCCAGAAGATTTCCATCATCGCCCGCGGCCGGGCGGGCGGCTATACCATCAAATTACCCCTGGAAGACAAGCATTTATACACGAAAAGCGAATACTTGGAAGAGATCTCTGTTCTGCTGGCCGGCCATGTTACGGAAAAAGAGATTTTCGGCGAAGTAACCACGGGCGCCACTTCCGATCTGCGGCGGGCCACCAATCTGGCCCGGCGGCTCGTGACCGATTATGGCATGTCGGAAAATTTGGGTCCGCGGACTTTCGGCGAAAAAGAAGAGTTGATATTTTTGGGCCGGGAAATCCACGAACAGCGCGATTACAGCGAAAAAGTGGCAGAAGAGATTGATAAAGAAATTACCCATATAATTGATCAAGCCGCGCACCAGGCCAAAGGCATTATCGGCCGTTATCGCGATTTATTGGAAAAAACCGCCGCCGCTTTGATTGCCACAGAAACTTTGGATAAAGAAGAATTTGAAAAAATTGTCGGTAAAAAACCGAAAGAAGCGGCTTAATAAAGATTTTTTCCGCTTTAGCCATAATGATAATTTGGCGATATGCACAAAAGCCGTTATTTATTAGCGGTTTTTGTTTTTTTATAATAGCTGCGCAGTTATAGTCTTTTCTCATTGAAAGATGAGCCTGAACTGGCGAGGCCAGATCAGTTATCTACTCCATAAGTTTTTAAATAATATTT
>Ga0210017_1003007_pt1 | contig 14272 bp, 14 predicted proteins | sample CryGeyCG2014_020_FD_183966 | JGI IMG/M metagenome (GOLD analysis project Ga0210017, IMG submission 183966) | Groundwater microbial communities from aquifer - Crystal Geyser CG08_land_8/20/14_0.20 (SPAdes) (version 2) | ecosystem: Environmental > Aquatic > Deep subsurface > Groundwater | place... | reverse complement strand
CATTTTTCTTCTACTCATTTTGATTTCCTCCTCGTTTATACTTATATTCTACCGCTCAAGAAGGAAACCCGAACCCATTTTACCTGTCCAAATTCTTCAGTCCATTATAGTTTGCTCCGCGTTGGCATTAAAAAGAAAGCTACCTTTCACTCCTTGCGCCACAGCTTTGCCACTCATCTTTTGGAAAACGGCGTGGATGTGCGCTATGTTCAGGAACTGCTGGGTCACAGCAATATTCGCACTACCCAGCGCTACACCCTGCTGACCAACCCTGCTTTAAAGAATATCAGAAGTCCGCTGTGAAACCCAATTATATCCAAATAAATTGTCATATGCCAATGTTGATCTTGAGGGGACGAGGGAAATTAGGGATTTGATCAAGGCTAAAGTTGAGGAGTTTGCAGCTACTGAGTAAGCTGGCTTAACCCTTTTCAATCAGCACGATCAGCTCTTCGGCGATGTTGGCTAGCTCTCTGGCTTTGTCAGCGGTCAGGCTGGCTGGCGTAAACCTTAACAAATCACACTCACTAATAAAATTGTCGAGCTTGGTTTGGGCCTGACTAGATATTCCCTTATGACTTAAGATCTCTTTTAATTGGTCCGCTGTTACCCCAAGCGAGGAAAAATTATATTTGTCTCCTAAATAACTAGTGACCGAGGCAAAGATCTCGCCAATAAATTTTTTGAGTTTGCTCTCCTTAATTAACCGATACGATTTCTTAAGCCGCTTGGCCGCGACCTTTTTTGCCCGGCTGGTGCGCAGCTTAATAGGATCAGACAAAAGCTTTTGGCGATAGGTTTTGACTCCCCACACCCAAAGGCCAATAAAAATTATGACTAACGTATATATGGAGAAAAGTATCGTCAAGATTTTTTTAGCAATTCTACGCCAGGGAATAGTTATTTTGACCAAATTATCAGCCTGATTTATGTCTGCTGTGTATTCTTTAGGCAGAGGGTGCTTGGCGGGGGTGACAGTAAACTCTATCGGCTGGCTGATAATTGTCCGGTACTCTTTTTTATTAGGGTCAAAATAAGAGAATCTGAAACCGGGAATTGTCTCTTGTCCAGAAATTAAAGGGATCAAAACAATCTCAAAGGTCTTATTGCCAAAAACGCCGAACTGGTTGTGACTAATTTGTTCTGTTGAGGTGGCTAAGAGTTTTTTGAAATCTTGCCCTAAATTGGCTTGTGGTTCGCTGATGGTTTTAATGTTGCCTTGGCCAGAAACCTTGACTAATAAAGCAATCGGTTGGCCTTGCTCGACTTCGCGCGTTTTAGCCCCAGCGGTAATTTGATAACTGCCGACCGAGCCAGAAAAACTAGCTGGCTTGCCGCTCTCTGGCAAAGGCAAAATAGTGATCGTGATCGGTTTGGTTTTTAAAGTTTGCGGATTAGTAAAGGGATCAAGTTGATAAGTTAAGGTAGCTGAGTCCAAAGTGAAAGTTCCAGGCAGGGTAGGGAATAACGCCGTCTTAAATTCCTGGGCCAAGTATTGTTTGCCATCGAGCGTGACCTGCTTTGGTTGGTCATTGCTATCTGACAGGTTAATTGACCAAAAGCCCGTAGTTTTTGGTAAGCCAAGACCTGGTTGGCTGTAGAGATTGACTCTGCGATAAAAAGTAAAGGTCATTAACACTAGCTGATTAACATATGCCGTAGTGCGATTGACAGTATTGGTGATCTTGATTGGGTCTTCAATATTTTGGCTGCGGTTAAACTTGGGGAGGGGGTCGTTAAAAAAACCATCAAACATGTTACCAAAAGGGTTTGCCTGCCTAGCTTGTAGTTTTTGGGGTTTGCCTTCGGCTTTAGTGACACTGATCTGGATCGGATCGCTTTGTAAAGTCTTTCCATTAATCGTGATACTGGCTGCGCCAATCGAGGCTGGGCCAACATTTTTTGGCCTTAAGGTGTAGGTAAAAGATTTTTGCACGCTGGTTTGGCCATTGATGATTGAGATATTGGATGATTGAAAACTGCCAATCATCTGCAAATTGTCAAAAGCCGAAAGATTCGGCTGCAGCGCGCTGTTAGCCCCAGAGCCGGAGATTCCTACTGTGTAAGCCACGGTGTCGTCGAGCGCGACTGCTTTTTTGTCAACACTGGCGGAAAAATTGGTTTCATCAGCTAAGGCTTGGCTAGATAAGATCGCGCCAATAATAAATAGTATATAGAACCAGCGTTTCACCAGTCTTTCCCGCCTAAGCCTTGGCCTCTGCCTTGGCCTTTCTTTGCCTCTTTATGCTTCGCCTCATTTTCCAAGGCATTTAATAGCCTTTGCGCGTCTTCGCGGCTCATTTGGCCTGGCTTGGGTTGTTTTTCTTGGTTTTGTTCTTGGTCATTTTTTGGCTTATTTTTGTTCTGTTGGTCTTTTTGTTTTTTTTTATCCTGATCTTTTTTTTGCTGATCTTTTTTGTTTTGATTGTTTTTCTTGTCTTGCTGTTGCTTTTGTTTTGGCTGGGCTGCTTTTTTCTTGGCCAGTTCCAGGTTGAACTTGGCGTCTTTATCTTTAGGGTCAAGCTTTAAGGCTTCCTCATATGATTTAATCGCATTTTTATAATCTTCTTGCTTAAATAAGCTGTTGCCCAGGTTGTAGTATGAGCGTTGCTTGAGTTTTTGGGAAGTTGCTTCCGCGGTCAACTTGGTGAAAAGCTGTTGGCTCGCTTCATATTGACCGTCTTTGTAAAGAGAGTCTCCTAGATTAAATTGGCTCTTTTGATCTTTAGGCTTTTGTTTAATAATTTTTTGGTAAATCTGGCCGGCTTCTGGATAAGCTTGTTTTTGGTAAAGGTCATTGCCGCGATTAAGATTAGAGCGGAAGGGGAGAGCGATTGCCTGGCTGGCAGCCAGGCAGAATGTCAAATTACAAATGACCAATGTCAAATGAAGGTATTTATTATTTAACATCTTTGCGCTCCGAAATTAGCATTTCTAAAACTAGGCAGAGGAGACCTAGGCCAAGGAAAATTTGGAAGCGGTCTTGGTATTGATAAGCCGGGCTATTTTTGAGTTTCTGCTTGGGCAAGAGGTTGATGGCAGAAAAGAGCTCTTGAAAGCCGCTGGCACTATTGCTGATCATAAAACTAAAACCGTGAGTTTTTTTAGCCAGCATTGCTAAAAGCAGAGGGTTGGCGCGAGAAATAACAGGCTGGCCTTGTTTGTCCTTTTTAATCCCATTTCCGTCGGGAATGGTGGCGCCGTCCAGTGAGCCGAGGCCCACGGCAAAAATCTTGATATTGTTTTTCGCGGCCAGGTCAGCACCAGCCACAGCTGAACCGTCCAGCTCTTCGCCGTCGGTCAAGAGGATGAGGGCCTTGTTGTTAGTTGATTTACCAAAGGCCTTAACCCCAGCCGTGATTGCCGCCCCAATGTCTGTGCCGGGATTTGGGATCAGATTGGTATCAATCGAGCTCAGAAATAATTTAAGGACATCAACATCGCTGGTTAGCGGACATTGGATAAAGGCGGTGCCGCTAAAAGCCACCAGCCCTAAGCGATTGCCGGCCAGCTCGTCGAGCAATAAAGCAAGGGAAATTTTAGCGTTTTCCAGACGATTGGGCTTTAGGTCCTCGACCAGCATGCTCCTTGAGGTATCAATCGCAAAAACAATGTCAATTCCTTTGCGACCGGAAAGCTCTGTCCTTTTTCCCCACTCTGGGCCAGACAAGGCAATGATAAGAAAGAACAAAGCTGACAAAAATAGACCGCGTTTTATCAGGTGTTTGCGCTTATTCCAATTTTTAAAGATCAAACCAAAAAGCTCGCCAGGGAAAAGGGTTTTTAGCTGCTGGTCATTCTGGCGATAGTGCCAAACTTCCAAAACAATTAATCCTAGTAAAATCAGCAGCCACCACAAGTTTTTAGCTTGGTTCAAGATCATGGGATTCTCCTAACAAATAAGTGTCTAAGCATTAGCTCACCGATCAATAATAGGCAAGCCGCGAAAACCCACGGATAATAATGTTCTTCAAAGACAAAAATATTCTTAGCCTTAAACTCAACTTTTTCCAGCTTATTGATCTGGTCAAAGATGTTATTGAGCTTGCTTAAATTTGAGGCAATAAAATAGTTGCCCTCACTTAAGGCTGTGATCTCTTTTAGTCCAACTTCGTTCATTTTAGTTAAAAACAGCGAACCATCAGGATTTCTGGCATAAAAGACGCGGCCGAATTGGTCCTGGACCTTAATGGGTGCGCCTTTGAGATCACCAATGCCAATCGTGTAAATCTTTATCCCCATGGCTTGGGCTAATTTTGCTGCTGTCTTAGGGTCAATCTCGCCGGCATTATTGTCTCCGTCAGTTAAAAGTAAAATAACCCGGCTTTTAGCCTGCGAGTTCTTCAAGCGGTTAACACAGTTAGCTAAGGCCATCCCAATAGCAGTGCCATCCTCGGCCAAACCGACGTTGACCTGGTCGAGAAAATTAAGCAATGTATCGTGATCATTGGTTAAGGGGCATTGGACATAACTTTTGCTACCAAAGACCACCAGGCCAATCCTGTCGGTTGGCCGGCCTTTGATGAATTTGGCCAGAACTTCTTTGGCAGCGGTGATCCTGTTGGGTTTAAAATCATCGGCATACATGGAGCTGGAGATATCTAGAGCAACCATGATATCAATGCCAAAACGGTTGCTGGTGTCGGCGACATAGCCGGTTTGCGGTCTGGCCAAGGCAATAATGAGCAAGGCGAAGGTGGCTAATCTTATAAAGAGAGGAACTTTAGCTTTGAGCGATGAGCGATGAGCGATAAGCTTGGTCACCAGGTCAGGATGGGGGATGGTGGCTGGCTTTTGCTTTTCTACCCAAAAGTAGAGCCAGGGCAAGCCAGCTAATAGTATTAATAAGTACCAGTTGCTAAAGTGCAGCATTGGTTTTCTCTTTTTTTACAATAATTAAGGCTTGGGATTTTTTCTCTTTCAGTTCCACCAAAGTAGGCTGATATTTGGCAAATTTCACCAGGTCACAGGCAGCCAAAAATCGGTCGAGAAATTTAACCTTATCAAAATTGCGTTCCTTTGATTCAATTGCCTCAATGATTTCCAGCGAGGTTTTTCCCAAGGTCTCGACCCGGTAATTTTGGGCCAGGTATTGGCGGATAATCTCGGTCAAATTGAAATAATATTCTTTGATCATTTTTTGCTCAAAGTGCTTTTCTGGGTTAAGCTCTTCGACCAGCTCGCTAAACGACTTTTGCGGCTCCGCTTTAATTGGCTCTGCAGCCGGCGCTTTTTTTTGCCTTTTGCTTAACCATTGCAGAGCAAAATAAAGGGCTGCTCCCAATAATAATATGACTAGCAAGAGGAACAAAAAAGTTTCCCAATCAAATTGATAATAAACACCTTTAATATCTCGCAGCGTTTCTTGGTTCAATGCTTGATCCTTCTTTCCCTGGCTTTGAAGAATTTGGTTAGTGCCGCGGCATAGTGGCCGTCGCAAGTTAGCTCTAAATGGTCTAGTTTTAGCGACCGGAAAAATTTGGCTAAGGTTTGTGAATCATTACTGCTTTGGGCTTGGTACTGCGCTCTAATTTTTTGATCGCTTAGATCAAGACTATATATCTCGTTGCTTTCAGGGTCTTCGAAATTGACTAGGCCGAGTTGGGGCAGCGTTTTTTCCAGCCGGTCCTTGATCACGATCGGGACCAGGTCGTGGTGTTTCGATAAGACCCTGATCGGTTTTTGGAAGTCTTGAGCCAGGAAATCAGAGATTAAGACAATGATTGAACTTTTGCGGTTGACTCGGTTAAGATAACGCAAGGCTTGGCCAAGGTCGGTTTTTACGCTGCTTTTTTGTTGGGAAAGGATCTCTCTGATCACCCGCAAAACATGACGCTTGCCCTTTTTGGGCGGGATATATTTTTCGATCTTGTCGGAAAAGAGGAGCAACCCGACTAGGTCGTTGTTTTTGATGGCGGAAAAGGCGAGGGCCGCGGCAATTTCAGCCGCAGTCTCGTTTTTACTCTGTTTTTGTGAGCCAAAGTCTAGCGAGCCGCTCACGTCAACTGCTACCACCAGGCGCTGCTGGCGCTCCTCGATAAATTTTTTGATGTAAGGCTGGCCAAGCCTGGCACTAACGTTCCAGTCGATTAAACGGATATCGTCGCCGGGCGCGTATTCCCTGACCTCGTGGAATTCCAGCCCCTGGCCCTTAAAGACACTGCGGTAGGAGCCGACAAAGAGCTGGTTAACTGCTTTTCTGGTCCGGACCTCGATATTCCGGATTTTTTTGTAGATAGATCGATCAAGCATAATTACTTATGGGACTTGGACAGCGTCAAATATTTTTTGGATAATTGTTTCCGTGGTTTGTTCTTCGGCTTCAGCCTCGTAAGTTAGGATCAAACGATGACGCAGCACATCCAGGCCAATTGATTTAATGTCGTCGGGAGTAACATAGCCGCGGCGCCTGGTAAAAGCGTGGCCTTTGGCAGTCTGGGCTAGGTAGATTGAGGCGCGGGGTGAGGCGCCGTATTGGATTAAGCCCCTGATCTCGTTTAAGCCATACTCTTCCGGTTTTCTGGTGGCGTTGATGAGATTAATAATGTAATGCTTTAATTTTTCGTCAATATAGATTTGGTTGATAATTTGTCTGGTTGAGATAATTTCTTCAATGGTTGCTACTTGTTTGGGCACAGGCTCCTTAGCAATCAAGGCTTGGTCAATGATCTTTAGCTCTTCCTCTTTTAGCGGATAGGTTATTTTTAGCTTAAAGATAAAACGGTCAATGGCTGCTTCGGGCAAAGGGTAGGTTCCTTCTTGTTCGATCGGGTTTTGGGTCGCCATGACCATAAAGGGCTGCGGGAGTTTATGGGTCTTACCGCCAATCGTGACTTGATGTTCCTGCATGGCTTCAAGCAAGGCGCTTTGGACCTTTGATGGCGCCCTGTTAATTTCGTCTGCCAGGATCAGATTGGCAAAGATCGGGCCTTGGCGTTCGGAGAATTCGCCTGTTCTGGGATTTAGGATCATGGTGCCAATCAAGTCTGATGGGAGCAGGTCGGGTGTAAACTGGATCCGGCTGAATTGGGCGCTGATTGCGTTAGACAGTGATTTGATAATCAGGGTCTTGGCCAGGCCAGGGAGCCCTTCGATCAAGACATGGCCGTTGCAAAGCAGGGCGATAATCAACTTGTCGATAATAGTTTTTTGGCCAACCACTGTTTCAGCTAGGGCTCTTTCAAGTTTGGTCACAAATCCGCTGGCAGTTTTAACCTTCTCGTCAATAGCTTTGATCTCTTCGTTCATTGTTTTTATACCCCCTTATAAAAATAATTTTACTCCTGTGAAAAAATAATTTCAAGTAGTGGAGGGGTGGAATAAATCCTTAAGTAATTTTGCCATGTTATAATAGTTTCATGTTGTTAATCGATCTCTTAATCTTTGACCTAGACGGCACTTTGCTCAATTCACGCCAAACAATTATTGATTCCATTAACTTTATGCTTCAAAAGGTGGGGAAAAAAGAAAAACCGGCTGAATTAATTGCTTCATATATAGGGATTGGCGATCGGCATTTGATTGAAGAGGCTGTTGATGGCGACCAAGCCTTGGCGGATAAAGGGCTAGAGATATTCCGCGCCGATTATCCGCAAAGGATTGCCAAGGAAGGCAAATTGTTTGCCGGCACGGTTGAAATGCTGGAAAAATTCAAAAACAAGAAGAAAGTCGCTTTTTCCAATGGTCGTCGGGCAATGCTTGAGCTTAATTTTAATAAACACGGCCTTTGCCGCTATTTTGACAAGCTGATCGGCGGGGACGATCCTAAATTGGCTAAACCAAACCCTTACTTTGTTAAAGAACTTTTGCTTGAATATAATATTTCTCAAGACAGGGCTATGATAGTTGGTGACCTGCCAATTGATATCCAGACCGGTGAAAATGCCGGGATTAAAACCTGCGCTACTACCTATGGCATTGGCACAAAAGCTGATTTGACTTTAGCCGGCCCTGATTTTATGATTGATGATATCATGAAATTAATGAACTTAGTGCATTGAGATCATAAGCAATATGGATAAAATAAAAATAGCCTTTTTTGACAGCAAGCCTTATGACATCGAGTTTTTTAATGAGGCCAACCTTGCCTTTGGCTATGAGATTAAATTTTTAAAGACCCGCCTCAATAAGGACACGGTTATGCTCACCAAGGGCTATGACGCTATCTGTCCCTTTGTTAACGACGATGTTTCCGCTGAAATCATTGGTCAGCTTGTTGCTAATGGGATAAAACTGATCGCCCTGCGCAGCGCTGGCTATAATAATGTAAACCTTAAGGCTGCTTACCAGAAAATTAATGTGGTCCGTGTCCCTGCTTATTCGCCCCATGCCGTGGCCGAGCACGCTGTGGCCTTAATGCTCTCGCTTAACCGGCATATCCACAGGGCTTACTATCGTGTCCGGGACCTCAATTTTAGCATCGACGGTTTGGTTGGCTTTGATATGGCCGGCAAGACAGTGGGAATTATCGGCACTGGCAAGATTGGGCTGGTGGCGGCTAAGATATTAAAGGGTTTTGAGATGGAGGTCATTGCTTATGACCCATACCCCAACCAAAAGCAGGCAAGGGCCCTTGGTTTTGCTTATGTACCTCTTAATGAGCTCTACAGCCGCTCTGACATTATTAGTTTGCACTGTCCCTTGACTCCGGAGACCAAGGATATTATCAATAAAAAGAGCTTGGCGATAATGAAAGACGGGGCTATGCTGATCAATACCGGCCGCGGTAAGTTAATAAAAACCGAGGATTTAATTGAGGCCCTTATCAGCAAAAAAATCGGATCGGCAGGGCTGGATGTTTATGAGGAGGAGAGCGAGTACTTTTTTGAGGATTTTTCCGGTTCTTTTATCAGCGACGAAATTTTGGCCAGGCTTTTGGCCCTCAATAATGTCTTGATCACTTCTCACCAGGGATTTTTTACCAGGGAGGCACTCCGCAGCATTGCCTTGACAACTTTAAACAATATCAAGGAATATTTTGCCGATGGCGCCTTGACTAATGAAGTTTGTTATCAGTGTGAGGAAAAAGGGACCAGGTGTATAAAAGAACGAGACGGAAAGTGTTTTTAAGGTCGTCCAGATAAGGGAGATGAATTGTAATGCAGCCTATCGCTCCACTAATGATCGAGCATCGTTTGATTGACAAAGTAATCGCTAAGATTGAGGCTAGGTTGAGTGGTCCCTCTATCCCAGTAGAAGTTGTCTTGAGCGTTGTTGATTTTTTCCGGACTTATGCTGACGCCTGCCACCATGGTAAAGAAGAAGATATTCTTTTTAAGGCTCTAGAAACAAAGGCGCTAAAATCAGAGGACAAAAAATTAATGCATGAGCTCCTTGATGAGCATAAAAATGGGCGGGCAGTAGTCAAGAAGGTGTTGGATTCTGTTGCTACCCCGGCTGCGGCCTTAAAAGAGCTGATTGGCCTTTATCCACAACATATCAAAAAAGAAGATAAGGTTTTTTTTATAGCTTCAATGAATTATTTTGACGCAGGAGAGCAAGCAAAGATGCTCACAGAGATGAACGAGTTTGATCGCAACTTTATTCACGATGTCTACAAGCAAAAAGTGGAGAGGCTGTAAAGGATGAAGATTTTGCACGTTGCTTCTATTGCAGGCAAACTTCATGGATAAGTCAATTGTTTTAGGCGGCGAAGCTGGCCAGGGTTTGGTTACGGTTGAAAAGATCTTGATTAAAATAATTGGCCAGGCAGGCTTCCATGTCTTTTCCACCAAAGAGGCGATGTCGCTGGTGCGCGGAGGCTATAATACCACGTCACTTAGGATTTCCAGCCAGCCGGTTTCGGCTTATGTTGAACGGATAGATCTTTTTGTGCCGTTAGCCGATGGCGAAACCAAGCATTTAAAGGCGCGTCTTTCTAAAGAGACAAAAATTTTAGCGCGGCCTCAAGGTGATTATGCCAATACAACAGCCATTGGCGCTATCTGTGGGGCGCTAAAAATTGACCAAAAACAGGCCCAGCAGGTTTTAGCTGATTATTTCCGGAAAAAAGGGGACAAAGTTGTTCAAGATAATTTAGCTGCTTTGGGACAGGGGTACTCAAGCGCTAAAGAGAGTTTTGACCTTACTCCTGATAAAACTTTAAAAGGGAGGCTTTTGATTAATGGGGCAGAGGCCGTTGATCGGGGGGCAATTGCCGGCGGCTGTAATTTTATCTCTTCAAACCCAATGTCCCCTTCAACCGGGGTGCTGGTCTATTTAGCCGGCTGGACAAAAGAAGTTTTAGCTGAACAAGCAGAAGACGAGATCTCGGCGATCAATATGGGACTGGGGGCTTGGTACGCGGGTGCCCGTGCTTTAGTTTCCACTTCCGGCGGTGGGTTTGCTTTAATGCAGGAGGGGATGAGTTTGGCCGGTATGACCGAAACTCCGATCGTTGTCCATCTTGCCCAGCGGCCAGGCCCGGCCACTGGACTGCCGACCAGGACAGAACAAGGTGATCTTGATCTGGCCCTTTATTCTGGTCACGGCGAATTCCCCAGGATTATTTTAGCGCCAGGGGATTTGGCAGAGGCTTTTTCTTTAACTGCCAAAGCCTTTGATTTGGCAGACAAGCACCAAAGCCCGGTCATAATTTTAACTGACCAGTATTTAATGGACTCTTATTATGATATTGACCAACAAGATTTGAAGAACGAGCCAATTAAGCACCATTTTGTCAAAACAGAGAAGGATTACCAACGCTATGTTATTACCGAAAGTGGTCTCTCTTTGCGTGGCATTCCAGGAAGTGGCGAAGGTTTAGTCCACTCAGACAGCGATGAGCACACTGAAGAGGGCTATATTACCGAAGACTTAGAGCTGCGCGTAAAAATGGTTGATAAACGTTTGCGCAAAGCCAAGGGGATATTGGCTGATGCTATAGAGCCAACTTTTATTGGCCAACAAAACTTTGAAACATTAGTTATTAGCTGGGGGTTCAACCAAAGAGATAGTTAAGGAAGCCTTGGCCAAACTCAATGATGCAAAACTCGCGTTTTTGCATTTTAGTCAGGTTTATCCTGTGTTGAAAGAGTCATTAGTAAATTTTAAGCATGCCAAACGAACTATTGTTATTGAAAACAATGCAACTGGTCAATTTGCTAGTCTTTTGGAAAAAGAGGTTGGAGTGAAAATTGACCAGCGGATATTAAAATATAACGGCCTACCATTTTCAGTGGAAGAAGTTATAGAGAGGCTAAAAAATGGATAAAAATATTGCTTGGTGCCCAGGGTGTGGCAACTTTGGCATCCTTAATACCTTAAAGCAGGCTTTGGCCGAGCTAAACTTAAAGCCGCAGGATATTTGTTTGGTTTCTGGCATAGGCCAGGCAGCCAAAATTCCACATTATTTAGACTGCTTTTTTAATGGCCTGCACGGTCGGGCCCTGCCGTCGGCTACGGCAATTAAAGCTGTTAATCCAAAGTTAACTGTGATTGCCGAGAGTGGGGATGGGGACATGTACGGGGAGGGGGGGAAGCATTTTATCCACACTATCCGACGTAATCCTGATATTACTAATTTAGTCCACAATAATATGGTCTATGGTTTGACCAAAGGCCAGGCTTCACCCACCAGCCAGTGCGGTTTTATGACCCCTGTCCAGGTGAGTGGGGTTTCAGAGATGCCATTTAACCCGATTGCGGTGGCCATTAGCCTTGACGCTTCGTTTGTGGCCAGGGCTTTTAGCGCTGATATCGAGCAGACCAAAGAGATTATCAAAGCTGCGATCCAGCATCCTGGTTATGCTTTGGTTGATATTCTGCAGCCCTGTGTTTCATTTAATAAAGTTAATACCTACCAATGGTTTAAGGACAATACTTATTATTTAGAAAAAGAGCACAACCCCTGCGACCGCCAGGCCGCTCTCAAGTGGGCTTTGGAAAACGAAAAATTTGCCTTGGGGATTTTTTATAAGAGTGAAGGCAAACAAGTTTTTGCAGCAAAGGAGGAGTAACATGGCCAAGATTATTATTCCCATTACCGGCATGCACTGTGCTTCCTGCGTTAGCGCTATTGAGAATGCCTTAAAAAGTTTTAAGGGGGTCAAAAACGCCAGCGTAAACTTTGCATCAGAAAAAGCCACCGTTGAATATGATCCGACAATTACTGACCTGCCAAGAATTGAAGAAGTGATTAAAAATACCGGTTATAAAGTTATTAGGGAGCCGATGATTGATCAGGATAGTGAGAAATTAGCTCGTGAAAAAGAGATCAAAAACCTGCGCAACCGCTTTCTTGGATCTTTATTTTTATGCTTGCCTTTACTATATTATATGTTGAGCATGCTCGTTGGCTTGCCGCTCCCTTTGTTTATGATGCAAAACGTCGCTACCATCCAATTTTTAATTACCACCCCTGTCATATTTATTGGCAGCTTGTTTTTTACCAGGGGCATTGTCTCGCTGGTCAAAACTAAGACCGCGAACATGGATACCCTGGTTTCTCTGGGGGTTGGCTCAGCTTATATTTATAGCTTATATGTTACGTTCATGATTTGGTCTGGCAGCAGCGCTTTCGGTATGAGCAACCTTTATTATGAAGTTGTGGCCTTTTTAATTACTTTTATCCTCCTGGGCAAATATTTTGAAGCCCTGGCTAAGGGGCGTACCTCGGAAGCCATTAAAAAACTAATCGGCCTGCAGTCCAAGACAGCTTTGGTGGTTAAAGACGGCCAAGAGGTTGAAGTCGGGATTAAAGAGGTTGTTGTTGGCGATATTATTGTGGTCAAGCCCGGCGGCAAGGTTCCGGTTGATGGCGTTGTTGTTGATGGCCATTCCTCTGTGGATGAGTCAATGGTCTCTGGCGAAAGCATTCCGGCTGAGAAAAAAGCTGGTGATAAAGTGATCGGGGCAACGATCAATAAGACCGGCTCCTTCAAGTTTAAGGCTGCAAAGATTGGCAAAGACACTTTTATCTCCCAAGTGATCCGGTTGGTTGAGGAGGCCCAGGGGAGCAAAGCGCCGATTGAGGCGCTGGCTGATAAAATTTCCGCGGTTTTTGTGCCGGCAGTAGTGCTTATTGCCTCGCTGGCTTTTGTTGTTTGGCTCTTGGCCGGGCAAAGTTTTATCTTTGCCCTGACTATTTTTATAGCTGTTTTAATTATTGCTTGTCCTTGCGCGCTGGGGTTGGCTACGCCAACAGTTGTCATGGTAGCCACTGGCCTGGGGGCAGAGCACGGCATTTTAATCAAAAACGCAGCTAGCCTGCAGATAGCGGCCCAACTTAAAACCATTGTTTTTGATAAGACAGGGACGCTGACCAAGGGAGAGCCGGAAGTAACTGATCTAATGTCAAATGATGGAAGGGAATTATTATTAAATGCGGTGGTGGCGGAGAAACAATCCGAGCATCCCTTAGCAGAAGCGATTGTTAAAAAGGCGCAAGCTGAAAAATTAGATATCCCGGAACCTGAAAGTTTTAATTCAATCTCCGGCAAAGGGGTGGAGGCTCAGCTCAAAGGGGAGACAATTCTTTTGGGTAATCGCTTGCTGATGAAAGAAAAGAATATCTCGTTTGCTGATTTGGACGAGAAAATTAACCAACTCGAATTCCAGGGTAAGACTGTCATGCTGGTGGCCAAGAACAATGCTTTGCTTGGCTTGATTGCTGTGGCTGATACTTTGAAACAGTATTCAAAAGAAGCGGTGACAGAGCTTCATCGTATGGGAAGGGAGGTGGTGATGATTACCGGTGATAATAAGCGCACCGGTGAAGCGATTGCCAAACAGGTGGGGATTGATCGGGTGCTAGCCGAAGTTTTGCCGGAAGATAAAGCAGCCAATGTTAAAAAACTGCAGGCGGAAAAGCAAAAAGTTGCCATGGTTGGCGACGGCGTCAATGATGCGCCGGCGTTGGCCCAAGCAGATATTGGGATTGCGATTGGCAGTGGCACTGATGTAGCAATTGAGGCCGGTGATATTGTGCTGGTCAAGGATGACCTGCGCGACGTGGTCACGGCCATTGATTTGAGCGCTTATTCAATGCGCAAAATTAAGCAAAACCTCTTCTGGGCGTTTGCCTACAACTCCCTTGGCCTTCCAATTGCGGCAGGGGTACTTTATCCCTTTACTGGTTTTCTCTTAAGCCCAATAATTGCCGGCGCAGCCATGGTGTTTAGCTCGGTATCAGTTGTGACAAATTCGTGTCAAGGCAAAGTGAAAATGTCCGGTTCTTAGCAAAGTAAAAATGTCCTGTTTTACACACAGATCAGATTTTTTTTCTTTGTTGCAACCCATCTTCTCCAAGGATGGTTTTTGGGTGGGGGATAGA
>Ga0210017_1003001_pt1 | contig 14289 bp, 18 predicted proteins | sample CryGeyCG2014_020_FD_183966 | JGI IMG/M metagenome (GOLD analysis project Ga0210017, IMG submission 183966) | Groundwater microbial communities from aquifer - Crystal Geyser CG08_land_8/20/14_0.20 (SPAdes) (version 2) | ecosystem: Environmental > Aquatic > Deep subsurface > Groundwater | place... | reverse complement strand
TTCTTTATTGGTTTTTTGGCATCCTCTTTGATTTTTATCCAAAACCCGGAATATTTAACCGCCCACTATCTAACGGGTCTTTATTTAGGTGTGGGGATAATCATTGTTCTTGGGGTAATCGACGACAAACTTGATCTAAACCCGTACCTTCGACTCGGCATCTTAAGTCTAGCTATCCTTTTAATTATTTTCTCTGGAGTGAGAGCCCTTTATATTGATGATCCTTTCAACGGTGTTTTTCGTCTGGATACGATTAAATTTCAATTCAATCTCTTTGGTCCTAAAGAAATTATTCTCCTGGCCGATATTTTCTCCTTCCTTTGGATTCTTTGGGTGGCAAATTTATTGTCGTGGTCGAACGGGGTAGACGGACAGTTTTCCGGAATCATTTTCATAACCGCCCTCGTAATCGCCATCCTTTCGGTTAGACCAGCCGCAGAAGGATCACAAGCCCAAATCGCAACCCTTGCCGCCGCCACCGCTGGAGGCGCTTTGGGGTTACTTCCGTTTACGTGGCACCCCGCCAAAATTTTCTGGGGATTCGGGGCAGCCGCCGTTGGGATGATTATTGCCGTTTTAAGCATTTTCTCCGGTACAAAAGTCGCCACCGCAAGCCTAATCCTTATGGTACCTTTACTCGACGCTCTTTATGCCATTTTTAGACGAGTGCGGGCAGGAAAATCCCCTTTCTTTGGCGATCGGGCGCATCTACATCACAAACTTTTGGACCTTGGTTGGTCCCACCAAAAAATTGCGCTATTCTACTGGCTGGCTACGCTGGTATTAGGAATCTCCGCCCTTGGCGTCTCGGGTAAAGCAAAGCTTATGGCGATTATAACCGCGGGAGGAACCGTTGGCTTTTTGATTGCCTTTGTCAGCCTAAAAGGAGAAGGAGGAAAAAGACGACTATTGCAACTTGTGGGAAAAGCCCCCAAGGAAATTTCGCCCGAAAATGGAAAAAATGCTGAAAACCGTTGATTGCGTTTGAAATAGGATTGCTTTTCCCAAAGATTGATTTGGGCATTTCCAAGCCATCGGGAAGATTAGCTAAAAAGGCGCCGGCGCAAATACGTAAAAAAAGATTTTTATCGGGAAGCGCCCTAAAAGCAAAAAAAAGCCCCACCGCTAGGGCAACCAAGAATTCTCCGGCAATTCTTTTGAGGATAACGGGAGTCACCTTCTCAACTCCTGTCAAAAAATCCCAGTGAGGGACGATATCCAAAGCAAAATGGGACAAGAAAGCTAAGGGAAGGGCTAAATATGGATTTGATACTTTCGTGGCGATGACAATGCCGGCTAATGTGTGAGGTGTCAACAACATAAGATTGATTGTAGATCATCTTAGAGACTGATACAATATAGCCAGCTCAAAACTCAAATGTCAAAACTCAAAACCAAAGTTTAAAACTAATAAACTAAGGGGCTGATTTCGGGTTGAGGGGTTTTTACATATGGTTTTGCGCTTTAAGCTTTGCGCTTTGAGTTATCAGATATGAAATTTCTAATTCTTATAAAAGATATTGCTAGATCAGTTAGGCCAAGACAATGGCTTAAAAACCTGTCCCTTTTTGCGGCAATTACCTTTTGGGGGGAATTATTTGAACCAGGCAAATTTAGCCTTGTCTCAAGGGCCTTTTTGATATTTTGCGCTGTCTCTTCCGCCGTTTACCTAATCAACGATATCGCCGACGCCCCAAAGGATCGGCTTCATCCTATCAAGAAAAATCGGCCGATCGCAAAGGGGCTGGTACCTTCCTGGCTGGCAGGGATGATTGCCTTCTTTCTTCTTCTTTTTGCGTTGCCCGTCGCCGCAAACCTTAACCGAGACTTCCTTTTAATGATCATTTCTTACCTAGTTCTTCAAGCTTTTTATATTTTTATGCTTCGAGATATTATCATTATGGACGCCCTCGCCGTCGCCGGCGGGTTCGTGATCCGAGTTTACGCTGGTTCGGTGGTCGCTGCCATTTCTATCTCTAGTTGGTTAGCATTAACCGTTGTCGGACTCTCCTTGCTCCTCGCTTTCGGAAAAAGAAGAAGTGAAAGAACCCTTCTTGAAAAAATCGACCATATAAAAACAAGAGCTACCCTTGAACATTATCCAAACGCGATGCTTGATGCGATTATCTCCATGGCTTCCAGCATGACAATTTTAAGTTATTCTCTTTTTGCTTTTCAAACTTCCCCAAGCGCTGTCGTTCAACCATTAATCGGACTTTTGCCACAAAGTTTAGCCGCCCCAAAATGGATGATGCTCACCATTCCTTTGGTAATTTACGGAGTAGCGAGATATTTATATGTTATTTATGAGAAAAAAGAGGGGGAATCCCCCGACCGCGTGCTTCTTTCCGATATGCCACTTCTTTTTTCTGTCACTTCTTGGGTAGCTCTAACAATCGCCATCATTTACGGGCTGGATTAAGAAAAATTACTTCTCTAGAACCAAGAAGGTTAGATTAGATTCAAGAGAATCTGGGGTAGGGAAAAAGCCCTCGGCGGAAAGGGAAATTGAGGCTTTGCCATTAGGAGGAAGGGCAATTTCCGTCTGGGTTTCGGAGGCATTAAAATAAACACTGGCAAAAACCTCATTGTATGAGTCATTCTTAACAATCAAAATCTGATAATTTACCACGTCGGCGCTTTCGTTTTTAAGCTCAAGCAGTCCTTCATAAGTTACTTTCTTTCCCGCGTAGGCGGTAAAGGCGACATCTCGCATCAAAGGAGCTGGCGCAGGTTGGGTAACGGAAACGAAACCTTCATATTTACGCTCGGAAACGGCGGATAGAGTGGCGCCCTTTAGGGTCGCGGGAGCAGAGACTTTAAGATATTTAAAAGCCCCAAAAGGAGCACTAATCAACCCCAGGAAGAAAACGAGCAAAAACATATTTAGAGCATATTTGGCAATTTTCATAAAATCATTCTGCGAACTTCAAAACTCTTTCTTTAACAGTAACTGTTTCCTCTCGCTTTGGAGAAGGAAAAACTTCCTTTTCGACATCGGAAACGATGAACCAGGTCGCTTCAAGACTAACTAAAAACGCAACCACCGCTACCCACGGATAGGTAGTACCAGTAAACGCCTGCACACCTAAGATTACAGTCGTCAGCCAAGTGTAGGAAAGCCAAACAAAGGCGGAAGAATAGATTGTTTTTGTATCTTGGACTAAAGGTAGCATCCTTAAAGAGGCAAGCCGAGCGGATAGGCGGGGGGTAACATGGGTTTCATGAAGAGATCTAGCTCGAACAACAACCCACGCCAATCCCAAAACAACAAAACCAAACATAATCAAGGACGAATAGGAATTAGCGGCGATAAATTCGTCAGAGGAAGAAAATACCAAACCCGTCTTTGACATTTCCCAATTTAGGTTTAGATATTCTGCGACTAGAATAGAGCCAAGAACCTTGGCAGAAACCAAAGCGACGGCGGGAATGACAGCTTCATCAATTAGTTTTACCAACGTTTTTGAAACCATGGGCAGAAACAAAAACCAATAAACTTCGAGCCTAAACAACTGATACAATCATATTATGTTTAAAACCTCTATCCTGTCAACTGCCAAAAAGATGATTGATTTCGGTTACCTCACTCTTTTTTTCATCACCCCGCTTCTTGTTCTTCCTTATTCTCATGAACTTTTTGAGTTTCCAAAAATGATGTTTGTCTATTTCCTGACTGGGTTGATTTTAATTTCCTATGGCGTGTATTCAGCAGGTGGACCAGCCTCGCCTACGAGTCTAGGCGGGGGTCTTGTCAGCAAATTTCATATTAAGTCATTGATCCCGTTTGGTCTTTTTTTATCCGTAAATCTTATAAGTTCGGTGAATTCCATCAACAAATATACTTCAATTTTTGGATATTACACGAGATTTAACGACGGTTTAGTGAGTTTAATTTGCTTTGCAGTCCTATTTTATGTCTTTGTTAAAACGCAATTCGAAAAAAGCAAGGGTGGCCGGTCCCCTGCTTGCATGTATCGATACATAGATACACTAATAATCTCGGGCGTTTTTGTCTCTATTTACGCCATTGCCCAACATTTTGGCATCGATAAAGACTACTGGGTGCAAAATTCAGCCGCCCGCGCCTTCTCTACCCTAGGTCAACCAAATTGGCTCGCTGCCTTTCTTGCTGCCATTATCCCCATCTCCATTGCCCAAATGATAAACCAAAAAGAAAAGGGTCGTAAAATTGCTTTTTTGGTCACTCCCATTGTCACTTTCGCCGGTTTTTGGTTTACCTATTCCCTTTCGGGAATTTTGGGATTAGCGGGGGGACTCCTCGTCTTGGGGATTTTCGCCCTCAAAAGCGAGGAGATCAAAAACACGATGTCTTTAAACAAATACCCGCTTGTAATTCTCGTTGTTAGCTACATCCTAATTATTATTATCTTTCCAGGAATGTTTTTGACCCGCCTTAAGGATACCGGAAAAGGCATTAAGGAAAAATTATCCTATGTTGCCTACGCGGCTGAGGAAAACTTGGAAGCGGGGCCGGGAAATACTGCTAATATCAGATTAACTCTTTGGAAAAGCACTCTTTCTTTAATTAAATCTAAACCACTTTTTGGAAGCGGGCCAGAAAATTTTGCCTACGCTTTTCTCCCCAATCGCACAAAAGAACTTAACCAAACCACCGAGTGGTCATTTCTCTACAATAAAGCCCACAATGAATATTTAAACCTCGCCGCCTGCACCGGAATCGTTGGCGTTTTAACTTACCTTTACCTTCTATTTTGGCTGGGAAAAATCCAGGTAGAGAAGTTATTAAATGAGAAAGACAACCGCTTAAAAATCATTCGGGCGGGAATATTTTCCGGTTGGTTAACAATTTTAATCACAAATTTCTTTGGCTTTTCCGTCGTAAATACAAATCTCTTGCTTTTTCTACTACCGGCAATAGCCTTTTCTTATGGAAAAGAAAATGAACAAAAACAAGAAAAGGCAAACTTTATACCTTTAATCGTCCTTAATCTTTTGGGGGCCTTTTTGATCGCTCTCCCATTAGCGGAAACGACCACGGATATAATTTTCGCGGAAGGAGAAAGAGAAGAAGGAATGGGGAGTTATGAAAAGGCAAATGATTATTTTAAAAAGGCAGTAAAAATCAACCCGTTCGAACCAGCTTATTCAAGAGAGCTGGCTTTTTCTTTGGCGAAGGAAGGGAATTTTGAGGAGGCGGATTTTTACGCCCAAAGGGCATTTGCCCTTAATCCTTACAACTCTTTGTCTTTAAAATCCCTTACCCGTACTTATTTTGTGATGGCAGAAAGCGAAAATGATTATTATAAAAAAGCGGAAACGGTAGCTAAATATACCGCGAATTATATTCCGACCGATCCTCAGGCTAGTTATAACTTGGCAGTAATCTACTTTTCAGAAGGGAAATTAAAGGAAGCCAGGGAGGAGATTAAAAGAACCTTGGAGCTCAAACCTGACTACCTTGAAGCTCGAAAAGTATCAGAATCTTTATGATTTCTCGCCCCATCTTTAATCTTTGATATTTGATCTTTGATATTTTTACGTGTATCTATCCGCCACTTTGCTTGCCGCAAAAGAATCTGGCTTGGTTTTGACCTTAAATCCGGAGGCACGAACCATCCCCACCACCTCCGAAATAAGCACCCTGGTTTCCCCCACATTTCCAATATCGACATGAACCTCAAAATCGTATCCCCACAAGCCATTCCGATGGGACTCATCCAGAAATTTATGGGCAAGTTCAAGGGCGCAGGTGGCCTCCTCATAAATGCGGGTTCGCAAAACATACTTCTTGATCCTTTTTTCTCGCGACCAGAAATAAACCCCTCCCCCACCTAAGCGGTGAACGATAATTGCCCCAACAAAATCCGCCTCTTCTCCGTGATTTTTCATCTGAGAGTCAACCCCAATAATCACTCGGTAATTGGCATCCTTATTTTCCGCCATAAAGGAAGCCACCTTTTCCCGTACCTCCGAAAGGGTTAACGTGCCGTATGTTGGACTGTTGAAAAGCTCAAGAAAGGAATCAGTCATACTATGGGAGATATTTTACCACAAAAGGAGTCTTTTCCAAGCCACGGAAGGTTTTTCTACTTCTTTAACAGAAGCACTCTCCCCAAGAACCGGGACGGGCTCGTTTTTTTGAGAATTTTCCGAAACAATTAAGACCTTCTCATCCGGAAATGAATAGCCTAGGCGATCTCTAGCCTCTCTTTCCGTAAATTTGTCCGTATCTGCGTCAACAAGCGCTTCTTTGATAACCTCATTTTCCTTCTCAAGCGCGGAAACCTCTTCTTTAAGAACGTTAAACCTGTCTGCCCGAGAATAAATATCAAGAAAAGTCCTCCCCAAAGAAAGAACGGCGGAGCCAATTAAAAACAGAAAAAGGAGAAATTGAAATTTCTTCATAACGGGTTTATTCTACAACATCCTAAAAAATTGTATAATCACCGATGATGAATACTACAAAGATTTATCTAATAAGACATGCGGAACCAACCGCAAGGGACATTGACCGCCCATTATCGGAAATTGGTCAAAGACAGGCAGCAAAAGTGGCAGAAAAACTAAGAGATAGCGGAATCTCTTTGATTTACGCTAGTCCCCTAAAGCGAGCGCGGGAAACAGCCGAGTTTGTGGCGAACGTTTGCAAAAGTGAAATCGTGGAAAGACCGGGTCTTGAAGAACTAAACTGGGAAGTTTGGCATAAAGAGGGAGAGAAATGGGATTTTGTCACCGCCCAGGAACATCTTGAAGACTTGCCTCTTTTTGAAGAGCAAAACGCCTTCCTTAGGATTGCCCAAGATAGGGCCCAAGATCAAATCAATGCGATTTATAAAGAAAACGTCGGCCGAACGGTCGCGGTTATCTCCCACGGAAATGTAATCCGCTCTTTTTTAACTGGGATAATGGGCGCCCACGTGATTGGATTTTTAAGCCTGGATATCGCACTTACCGGGGTCTCTCTTATTGAAATGAATGACAGGGGGCGCTATAAAATACTCTTCATCAACAATTCTGACCATCTTTTCCCCGCGCCTTTAGCTTAACGGATCGAGCACCGGCCTCCGGAGTCGGGGATGGGAGTTCAATTCTCCCAGGGCGCACCACCCTACGCTCTTCGAGCTTCGGGTGGCTTCCAGCCAGGGGGCCGGCAACTTTTAGAGCTCCGGGCTCAAAATTAATCTATATCAACCACTTAATACCAAATAGCAGTTTTCGTTCGTTCTCCGGAAGAGAGCAAATATGCGACGGCCCGTCATTAGTCTTCCAACATACGTACCAAGGAGTCGCTCTTTCCCAATAATACACAATCAATCTAACCGCTGAAATCCCTCTTCAGCGGTTTTTTCTTGCCGCTAATAGGAGATTTATACCCTTGACATGGTTACAGAATCATTATATAATTATTAAATATGGTTAAGCAATTTATTAATAGCGAAAAATTTGTCAATATCCAACGGGCCCAAGCGGGTCTAACTCAGTTGCTTCTATCTGCTGAAAAAGAGGACTCCTTTTACCGGGTATTAAAAAACGACCAACCTCTGGGCGTTTTGATACCGGAAAATCTTTGGAAAAGCTTCTCTGAGGACATTGAAGCCCTTTCTTCCCCTTCTTTCCGTAACCGTATTGCAAAAGCCAGATCGGGTAAAGAAGTTATCAAAAGTTCGGCGGTTAAGAAACTACTCGGCTTTTAAGCACTATGTACTCATATGTCTTCAAACCTCAAGCGGTAAAAGACCTCAAAAAACTGCCAAAAAGCACCCAAATAAGGATATTTAAAAAGCTTGATTATTTTGTTTCAAAAGACAACCCTCTTTCATTCGCTGATCGACTGATAAACTTTGAAATCGGATCCTTTCGCTTTCGCATTGGTGACTATAGAATAATCTTCGATTTGGAGGAGGATACCCTAATCATTCTTACCCTGGGACACCGGAGAGAAATATACAAATAAGTACGGGGTTTTATTCTCTAGAGCAGTCAAGCATTTTCTATACCAATTTCCCAAGCTTTCCAAAAATACCTTCCAATAAATTTAACTGATGTTTATAAAAGTTTGGAAGCGCCCGTTTGGAATTTCGCACAACGTTTGCGTGTATGAGAAGTTTTGCCGACTTCCTTATATCTTATAATAGAGGAGGCGGAATTCGGGTGAAAGAAAAAGTGAAACTTTGAAAATTATTAACGCACTTTTTCTTGAACCTCATACACGCTGTTATTTGATGTTCGGCTTTTATACTTTTTTAGACAGACTAACAACAATAAATCCGATTCCAGACAAAATGGAAGCAATGTCATAGGCCAAAACTCCTCCGTTGTCGGAAATGTTGATTAGCCCGTTTAATACTAAAAGACCAGCGATAATTAGCAATGAAATTTTTGTCATTTTACTCATAGTGTCATTTTAAATTATAAATTATTAAAAATAAAAGCCAAATTTCACATAACGTTAGGGATATACGAAGTTTTTCTACCGTAGGGAGAAAAATTTGGAGAAATGGCGAGCCGAGCCATTTCTCGTATATCCCTTGTTATATGACCCGAGCGTAACGCAGTGAAGCGAGAGCGCAGCGGGGCTTTAGCGTATTTTGATGGCAATTTTATAATATTTTTAAAAACTTTTATTTCAATATTTCTTCAACAGTAGCATCTGCTAGTATCTTCATCGTATCAAACACATCTATCTTTTGTAAGATAGGATTAAGCAATTGTAAATCTGTACAAGCAAGCACAACACAATCAGATTTGTCAAACTTATTCATAATATCTAGCAATTCTCTTCTCATCGATTCATCTTTTTCTCCTACAACTAATTTATAGACAATTTGATTAAGTTTGACTTGATCATTCTCATTTGGAGAAAAATATAACATACCTTTGCTAGATAACTCTTTTTCATATAATTTGTGTTGTGCGGTGATTGCCGTAGAAACAATACCTATATTATCGAAACTTCTTTTTTGCAAAAATTCTGCCGTTTTTTCAATTATACTCAAAACTGGAATGTTAACGTTTTTACGGATATCATCAACGAATAAGTGCAACGAATTGCAGGGCATAACAATAAAATCTGAACCTGCTTTTTCCAATCTCTTGGCTTCTGTAATAAGATAAGGTAAGAATTTTTGCAAATTAGAATTATTTACAATTGCGTCCTTTTCTAGAGCATATGGCAAAGGAACACTTGAAATGATGATTGGAGGTCTTTTTGATTTATTAAGTTTTTGGCAAGAAAAAATAATTTCTAAATAAAACTTTGATGTTGTTTCTGGTCCGAGACCTCCAATTATTCCTACTGTTTTCATAATAATATTGTATCTTAATAAAAGTTTTTAAAACTTACGTTTTTTATTGCTATCAAAATATGTCATATAACTCTCTTTTATACGAATTGTTTTCGTAATTATATTTAATATTTGTATGTTATACGAAACAATGATATGTTTCAACCGCATGTTAAGTATATCAATTTTAAGTGTTTATGCAAAAAGAACTTATTAGGACAGAGAGAGAATTGAAGATCAGGAGTTATAGCCCCAAAACTATAAAAAGTTATCTTTATGGTATGCGGGAATATTTTGCCTTCAAGAAAACGAATTTGGAAATTGTGGATGTTGAAAATATTAAAGATTTTCTTTTGCGTTGCGAGCAAAAAGGCATTTCTGCCCAAAGCAGAAATTTATATCTGAGTGCAATCAAATTCTACTACAGAAACGTGGTAAATAATTCGCATAAAATTGAAATTCAATCCGCCAAAAAATCAAAAAGGTTACCTGTGTTTTTGTCACGAAGTGAAGTAAAAATAATTTTAGAAGCTCCAAAGAACCTAAAACACAAACTCCTCTTGTCACTTGCTTATGGAGCAGGTCTGCGAGTCAGTGAAGTTATTGCCATAAAAGTGCAAGATTTGGATTTTGAAGAATTGACTGTGCATGTCAAGTTGGCAAAAGGCCAAAAAGACCGGATCAGCGTAATACCAAAAGTTTTAGTTTCTGACTTGAAAAATTTAGTTGCCGGAAAATCAAAAAATGATCTTGTCTTTGCAAGCGAACGGGGAGGAAAGTTGACCACACGAACGGCACAGAAAGTTTTTGAAAATGCTTTGCGAAACTCTAAAATAAAAAAAGACGCCACGTTCCACTCGCTTAGACATTCTTTTGCTACACACTTACTGGAAAGCGGAACTGATGTGCGTTATGTTCAAGAGCTTTTGGGGCACCAGAATATCAGGACCACTCAAATATATACCCACGTAACCAACCCAAAACTTAAAAATATTAAAAGCCCTTTATAAATAAAAAACGGAAAAGCCTGTTTTCGATCAACTAACAAATTCACCAACTGGCGGTGGGAAGAGGATTCGAACCTCTGGTTCCGTGTTAGCGGAACGCTCGTTTTCGAAACGAGTCCGTTAGACCACTCTGGCATCCCACCAATTAAAGAAACCTGATCGGCGCCGCCCGCCTTGCCAAAGCGCAGCGAGGCAAGTACGACCACTTGGCTACCCTTCCAAAATTGACCTGCCACGTTTATCTGGGCGATTGTGGCTTTCCGTGCCCCGTAATATCCTTCGCTTTGCTCAGGATACACGGGGTTCCGTAATCTCTAGGCTTCCCGATGTAATCGGGATCGCCAAGATATTACGTGGTGGACCCGGGGGGAGTCGAACCCCCCTTTCCAGTATGCCATACTGGCGTTCTACCGATATACCACGGGCCCGCTAGAAGCTGTTGGCAAGTGCCAACGAGCCTACAGATTCTTGCGCCCAGTGCGTTTCGAGCGCAAGCGAGAAATGTTACTGGGCAAACACTTATTTAACAACGCTTCCCTCCGGCACTTCTTGTTCTGGCGCTAAAAGAACCGGACGACCATCATCGTCCGCCGCAAGGAGCATACCATAGGAAGTCTCTCCTAACATAACTTTTGGCGCTAAATTAGAAACGACAATTATTTGTTTTCCAAGTAAGTAATCGATTACGTAATCTTTTCCGATGCCCGCTAAAATCTGACGGGTATCGTTTTTTGAATCTGTCATATCCGGATCAGGCGCAGGACCAAGATCGACCAAAAGCCTAACCAGCTTTTCTGAACCGTTAACCATCGTCGCTTCTACGATCCTGCCAACTCGTAAATCTAATTTTTGAAAGTCTGCAAAAGTTATTTCTTCTGACATAATAATTTTCTGGTGGGCACGCCTGGATTCGAACCAGGGACATTCGCCTTATAAGAGCGACGCTCTAACCAGCTGAGCTACATGCCCAAAAGTTTATGCTGTGTGGCCTGCCACGTTTATCTTGGCGATCGTGGCTATCCGCGCCACGTAATGATTTGGCGAAGCCACGTTAAATCTTGATGACTTGCCATTTCCAGCCCCGTAATATCTTTCGCTTCGCTCAAGATACACGAGGGCACTGTAAAACTCTAGATTCGTCCCGACGTAAACGTCGGGGCTCATCAAGATTTTTACGTGGTGCGCCTGGAAGGATTCGAACCTTCAATCGCTGGGTCCGCAACCCAGTGCTCTATCCATTAAGCTACAGACGCATGTAAAAAATCTCTGATCTACTGGTATAGGCATGTGCTCTATCCCGCCTCGACTCGCCGTCTCGGCGAGGCGGGCCATTAAGCTACAGACGCATGTAAAAAATCTCTGATCTACTGGTATAGGCATGTGCTCTATCCCGCCTCGACTCGCCGTCTCGGCGAGGCGGGCCATTAAGCTACAAGCGCAAAATAATTTAGGAGGTTCGCGAACAAACAAACACCAACTCGGCAGGTTAGCGAAAATAAAACTTACTAAACTACTCTTATTCAAAAGAGAGCTTACCGGAAATTTTATTAATTAGTCGCTCCTCCCAGCTCACCGGTGGAACGGTAATCAACTTTAGCTTTTCCTCAAGCAAAGGTGTAAGTTTAGCCTTTACTCCTTCTCCCAAAATCATGAAAAGAATCTTAGATACCTGTTCTTTGGTACGAACGTTAAGACAAGTTACTCCGTTTTTTTCGGAAAACCAGTAGGAATCAAGCTGGTCCCAAAAATATTCTTTCTCCCCGGTAACAATTCCCTGAGAGGTAATTTGGTGAGTAACCATTTCCGGTTTTACGGTTGACATGGCGTAAAAAACGAAATATAGAGCTGCCAAAACAAAGATCACAAACCACTGCTGGGCAAAAGCGAAGATTAAGGAAACCACCACTGCTACAATACCCACGTTTTTCATAAATTCTTTCGAATGGGCAGTATAAGTTCTCTCTGGCGCTTCCCAGGAAAATGTTCTTTCCATCATAAAAAAGCACCTCCTTTCAGTTTAAACAAGTCTTTTATTCCTAAACGCCTGACCAGAACCAGTCTTCAGATAAACCTCAAACCTTCTAGCTGACAGCATTGATGGAAAAGCACAAAACCACACCAACTCCAAAGGACGAAAATTCCTAGTCGAAAAACATGTTCCATTTTCATGCTCTCTAAACCTAACCTTAACATCAGGAGTACTTCCTGTATAGAAATCTCCGTTTGATAATTTCAACAAATAAACGTAATACATTATTTACTAGTCCTCCTTCGCTAAAGCTACGGGGGACACTCCTAGCTCTAGTCAACCTTCGTGTGGACGTAGTCCACCCGAAGCTCGAAGAGCGTAGGGTGGCGGAGGAGGTGGGATTCGAACCCACGTGAGGGGGATAAACCCCTCAGCGGTTTAGCAAACCGCCGCAATGGACCGAACTATGCGACTCCTCCATTAGAAACTCTTATTGAACGGTAGTGAAATTAGAGTTTCTTATGCCACGTGGCCAGATGTAATCGGGCTTACGTGGCTATAAATCACATACCGTGATTGATTATACCACTAATCAGTGGGCAAAGGTCATTGCGTAAACATAACGGGCGCCTGCCTTTTTCAAAACCCGGCAAACTTCAAGAATGGTCGCCCCGGTAGTGTAAACATCATCAAAAACAATAAAATCCCTGCCTTTAATAAAATTCTCATCGGTTGCGGAAAAAGCTCCCGCCACATTTTCTTTTCTGGCCTCTTTTTTTAGTTCCGTTTGTGAGGGAGTGTCTCTTACTCTTTCCACTAAATCACTTCTAGCTTCAAGCCCCAAGCTTCTAGCTAGCTCGTTTGCCAAAAGTTCGGATTGATTAAACCCCCTTAATAGCTTTTTGACTGGATGGAGCGGCACCGGTACAATAACGGCTTCTTCACCAAAAGAAACTCCGTTTTCCTCCAAAGAGGAAGTAATTAAATTAGTGATTTCTGAAACCAAACTGACATAACCTTTATATTTAAGAAGATGAATCGCTCGAGAAACAACTTTTTCATGAAAATCAAAATAACAAATTATTCTTTCCGGATTGTTCCTGGTTCTACATTGAACATGAGTAAAACCCCCCAAAGCAGGACGCTGACAAATCAAACAATGAAGTTCGGCAACCGGACGCAAAGTTTCGGCGCAATCTTCGCAAAACCACTTCCCCACCCGTCCGCATTTTAAGCACTTGATCGGAAATAGAAAAGCAATTATATTTTTGTAAATTGTTCTTAACAAGTTATCCACAAGAAGATTATGACTGGCAAACGGCCTAAAAGCTAGACAGGGTCCTGTAGCTATATAACTTTTATAACCCCTAGTTTTTTATGTCAAAACTCAAAGCGTAAAGTTCAAAACTAATAAAGCAGGGCAAAAAACAACTATTTTTTGATTTATAGATTTACAGTTTGGCTTTGAGATTTTAACTTTAAGTTTTGAGCTAGTGACATAAATTCATGTTACCATTTACTAAGATGAGCTACTCACCAAAGTTCTTAATTACTAATAATATCTTAAGAAGCATCGGCTCGATCGAGGCGGCTAAGGCAATTATTGAAAGTTCGCCTTTGATCCCTTCTTGGGAAAGACAATTTCAGAAAGAAGCGGTTGCCCGAACGATCCATTACTCTACTCATATTGAAGGTAACCCGCTAAATTTTACCGAGGTCAAAAAGATTATTTCTGGGCAAGAGGAAGACGTGGTGGCCAGGGAAAGGGATATCCAGGAAATCATAAACTATCGAAAGGCGATGGAATACATTGACGAGATGGCCCGTAAAGAAAAGGAAGAGGGCAAAAGCTATTATATCGGCGTGGATTTGATCAAAGGAATTCACAAAATTCTTTCGGAAAAATTTTTGGACTCCAACCGTGGAGGGAAATACCGCGAGCACCAAGCCACTTCAAGAAATTCCATCACCAAAGAAATTACGATTGTTTACCCGCCTGCTGATGAAATTGCCGCCGGGGTAGAGAATTTTTTGGACTGGTTAA
>Ga0210017_1002998_pt1 | contig 14297 bp, 13 predicted proteins | sample CryGeyCG2014_020_FD_183966 | JGI IMG/M metagenome (GOLD analysis project Ga0210017, IMG submission 183966) | Groundwater microbial communities from aquifer - Crystal Geyser CG08_land_8/20/14_0.20 (SPAdes) (version 2) | ecosystem: Environmental > Aquatic > Deep subsurface > Groundwater | place... | reverse complement strand
TTTTGAGACCGGTCTTCTGACCGGTATGCCTTTCAGCCCCCTGGCGCTGGCGCCCCTGAGCAGGTTAAGCAACACCGTTTCGGCGTTATCGTCGGCATGGTGGGCGGTGCAGACGCAAAGGCAGTTCTTTCTGCGCGCGGTCTTGAGGAGGAAAGAATATCTCGCGTTCCTGGCGGCGTGTTCCAGGCTTTTCTTCTCCCTGGCCGCTATCGCCGGCACGTCTATTTCGGCGCTCACGAAGGCGACGCCGTTTTTTTTGCAGAAATTTCTGGAAAAAGCCAGGTCCCGTTCCGCGCTTTTCCCCCGTATCCCGTGATTGACGTGGCAGGCCAGTATTTCCAGGTCCTTTCTTCTTTTCACCAGGTAATGAAGGAGGGCCAGCGAGTCCGGGCCCCCGGAAAAAGCCACCAGCGCCTTCGAGCGTTTTTTAATGAGCCCGAACTTCCTTATGAAGCGGTCGGTTCTGTTCCAGAAATCGAGAGTTATGTTCTTCGCTGAAACCATGACTCAATTATATCATAATAGAAAAAAGGGGGGTAAGCCGGGAAATCCCCGCGGCAACGCAGTGTGATTATTGTTACATTGACCAAAGTCATAGGTAAAGTCTCCATTTTATTTGCTAGAATAACAAATAACGGGGGGACTTTGTTTTTCTTGCGAAAACGCAAGGGGTTTGACAGTGGACAGAATACTGCTTATAGAAGACGATCCTGAGGTGGCTCAGGTGGTTCAGCTTTGCCTGGAGTCGAAGAATTATATGGTGATCTCCACCATGTCGGGAGAGAAAGGCCTTAAGTGGCTCGAAGGCCCGGAGAAGCCCGCTCTTGTTATCTGCGACATAGGTCTGCCTGATATGAACGGCCTGGACCTGTGCAAAAAAGTCAAAAGCGACATGAATCTTCGGAAAATACCGGTGATAATGCTGACCGGCAGGACGGATAACGCGTCGAGATTGACCGCCGGAACGGATTCGAAGGCGAATCTTTATCTGACCAAGCCGGTGGAATTCGACGATTTGATCAGAGCCGTGGAAACGCTTATTGCCAGGCATAAGGAAGAACAATCGCTGCTGAAGGGCATTTATATAAAAAAATTTAATTTTCAGAACCCGAAAAGCTGAATAAATCGGCTTAAAAAGTCGGGGCCAGGCGTCAAAAAAGTTTTTAAAAGGAATGGCCATGAAAAAGCTGCTTATTGTCGAAGATGATATGAATCTGGCGCAGATGTTTCAGGTTTATTTCGAGGAAAACGGTTACATGGTTCATTGCACGTCTTCCGGCGGGCATGCCCTTAAATGGCTCGAAAGTTCCGAAAAGCCGGAAGTGATAATAATGGATATCGGTCTTCCGGACATGAACGGCCTGGACCTGTGCAAAAAAGTCAAAAGCGACATGAAGCTGCGTAAAATACCGGTGATAATACTTACCGGGAGAAAAGATAACGCCTCGGGTGTTTCGGCCACTATGGATTCAGGAGCGAGTCTTTATCTGACCAAGCCGGTGGAATTGGCCGAGCTCCTCAAAGCCGTTGAAGTTTTTGCGGCCAAATACAAAGAAGAGCAGGCCCTGCTTAAGAACATCCACATAAAGAAATTCAATTTTCAGGACCCCCGCTCCAGGTAAAGGTTTTTTCGGGTGGCGTCGCGGGAAAAACGGGGTTGTAAACAGGGGATAAAATGGAAAGAATACTCATAGTGGAAGACGACTCCAGCCTTTCGCAGGTGCTTCAGATATATCTGGAAAGGAAGGGTTATCTGGTGAGCTGTACGCCCACCTCCGAGCACGCGCTCAAATGGCTGGAAGGGTTGGATAAGCCGGATCTCGTCATAGTGGACATCGGTCTTCCCGACATGGACGGGCTTCAGCTCTGTAAGAAAATAAAAACCGGCCTTAATACGAGAAAAATACCCGTGATAATCCTGACCGGCAGGACCGACAACGCCTCCAGAATGCAGGCGGGCCTGGATTCCAGCGCCAACCTGTACCTTAACAAACCCATAGAGTTCGAGGACCTGCACCAGGCCATTAAAAGCCTCATAAAAAAATATAAAGAAGAGCGGAGCATGCTCAAAAATATTTACGCGAAGAAATTCGACATCCCTAAAAAGTAGATTAAACGTCCCCTGTCTCTCGCCCGGGGCGTTACAAACAAACGTTTTTGTGTTAGAATTTTGGTAGCTTCACGCCCTGATTTTAGAGGAATAAAATGTACAAGATCCTGATAATCGAAGACGACAAGTATCTGGCCGAACTCCTGCGTTCTTTTTTCGAACTGAGGGGCTGCCTCGCCGCGGTGATGGATCTCGGCAAGAACGGCCTTAAATGGATAGAGGAAATAGGCAAGCCGGACCTTATCCTCCTCGATGTGGGGCTCCCGGATATGGACGGGCTCGAGATCTGCAGGGTGGTCAAGGAATACCGCCAGAGGAAAAAGGTGGCCGTCATCGTGATGACCGGTATGCAGGACGAAAAGCTCAGGGAAAAGGCCCTTTCCGAATACAAGGCCGACCTTTACGTGAAAAAACCCTTCGACCTGAACCAGTTTTACGCCCAGGCCAAAGAAATAATGGACAGGTACGAGAAGGAAAGCCTGCTGTAGCCTTCCGCCGCGCGTCTTTCTGCGCTCCGTGAAATAATATAAAATATAAGGATTGGACGAGTTGGAAGCATTAGAAGCGTTAGACGAAGTAGAAGTATTAGAAGCTATGGAGGATATAGAAGCGTTGGAGGCTTTGGAAGGTGGCAAGAATTCTTCCTTTGTATCGTCTAAAACCTCTATAACTTCCAATCCTTCCATGCCTTCTATTTCATCTATACCCTCTACTTCGTCTATTTCTTCCAATCCTTCCAAAGCTTCTATTTTCGCCGGAGATTTTTATGAAAAGCTATGAAATAAGGAAAGGTTTCCTCGATTTTTTCGCCAAAAACGGCCATCCCGTCGTCGCGTCCGGCCCCCTGATACCGCAGGGCGACCCTTCTCTGCTTTTTACTTCGGCCGGCATGGTGCAGTTCAAGCCTTATTACCTCGGTCTGAAAACCGACATGAAAAGAGCGGCTTCCAGCCAGAAATGTTTCCGTACCACCGATATCGACAACGTGGGCAAAACCATACGGCATCTGACCTTTTTCGAAATGCTGGGCAATTTCTCCTTCGGAGATTATTTCAAGGAAGAATCTCTTAAATGGGGATATGAGTTCCTCGTGAAGGAAATGTCCTTGAACCCGGAAAAGCTGTACTTTTCCATTTACAAAGGCGGCGTGGCTCCAAAGGACGAGGAAGCCGTGCGGATCTGGGAAAAGATACTTCCGGCCGGTCTTCATTCGCATATTTTCGAGATGGGCGAGGACAATTTCTGGGCCATGGGCGACACCGGGCCCTGCGGACCCTGTTCGGAAATTTATTACGACCGCGGCGAACAATTTTCCCACAAAGGCTGTTCCGGGCCCGGTTGTTCCTGCGACAGGTACATAGAGATCTGGAACCACGTTTTTACCCAGTTCGACAAACAGGCCGACGGAACCTTAAGGCCTCTGCCGAAAAAGAATATAGACACGGGCATGGGCCTTGAACGCCTGGCCTTCGTGGTGGAGGGGAAATATTCCCCTTTCGAGACTTCACTTTTCTATCCGGTCATAGAAGGTTTTTTAAATCTGAACCCTTCCGTGAAATACGACGGGAATTCCCCGGAGGCGGGCGGCTTCAGGATAATTTCAGACCATCTGCGCGGGGCGGCTTTCCTCATCTCGGAAGGAGTGATACCTTCCAACGAGGGGCGCGGCTACGTGCTCAGGCGGCTTATAAGAAGGGCGGAGAGGTTCGGAATGATAATGGGCGTCAGGGACTCTTTCCTGCACAAACTCGTGGATCCGGTGATAGGGATTTTCAAAGACCAGTATCCCCAGCTGCGGAAGAACAGGGAACATATAATCTCGGCTCTCAGGTACGAGGAAGACGGCTTTCTGGAAACCCTCGCCAACGGAGAGAAATATCTGAACGAGCTTATGGAAAGATCTTCCGGCGTTATAAACGGCCGCGAAGCTTTCAGCCTTTATGAAACCTACGGTTTTCCTTTCGAGCTGACCCGGGAAATAGCCCTCAAAAACGGCCTTAAAGCCGACGAAGACGGGTTCCTCGCGGCTAGGAAAGAGGCCCAAGATACCGCGAAGGGCGCCTGGAAATCTTCCGGCGAAAAAGACGCCTTTTTGTTCCAGAAGGCGGAGGAAAAACTGTCCGAAACGGAGTTTACCGGTTATGAAAAGACCGAAGACTCGGGCCGTCTGACCGGAATAGTCAGCGCCGAAGGGGCCCTGCTGGATTCCGCGCAGTCCGGGGAATGCTGGCTGGTTTTCGACAAAACTCCTTTTTACGCCGAAAGCGGCGGCCAGCTGGCCGATACCGGCGCGGTTTTCGAGGGAGAAAAAAGAATAGCGGAGGTTCTGGACGTGCAGAAACCGGTGGGCAAGGTTTTTTACCACAAGGCGAGGCTTAACGCTCCCGTGAAGAAGGGAGTCCCGCTCCGGCTCGTGGTGGACGGCCTGAAAAGGAAGAAAACGGCCGCGAACCACACGGCCACCCATCTTCTGAACGCCGCGCTTAAAAAAGTTTTCGGCGAGAATACCCGTCAGGCGGGCTCTCTGGTATCGGACGAAAAGTTCAGGTTCGATTATACGGTTTCAAAGACGCCGGAATGGACGGAGATACTCGAAGTCGAGAGGATAGCCAACGAGGCCGCGAGGGCGGGTTACAGGGTTTTCAAGCGGGTAAGGCCTCTGGCCGACGCCGACTCTCTCGGCGCCACCGTTTTGCCGGGCGAAAAATATTCCGATCCCGCCAGGTTCATACTGATAAACGGCGGCGGTTTCGAGAAGGCCAAAGACAGATATAGCCTGGAGCTTTGCGGCGGCACCCACGTGGACGATCTCAGGGACGTTTTCTTTTTGAAAATAACCAGGGAATCCTCCCTTTCCAGGGGAGTAAGAAGGATAGAAGGCGTGGCCGGTTACGCGGCGGTGGAATACGTAGGCGGGCGGGCCGAGTCGCTGGAATCGCTGATGTCGGAGTTTTCGGCGGACAAGCCTGAAAATCTCGCGGTTCTGATAAATAAGTATAAAAGCGAGATAAAGGCTCTCAGGGACGAAATGCGGAAGATAAAGACCGGCTCCGCGGGCCTTTCCGGCGGCAAACGCGAGGAATTCCCGATAAAGGGCGGCGTTACCCTGATCTCCGAGGAGATCTCCGATCCCGACGTGAAAATACTGCGCGCCCTTTCCGACAAGCTCAGGAACGAGACCAGAAATTCGCTTATTTTCCTTTATTCCCTCAAAGACGGGAAGATAAATTTCACTCTTTCCCTGTCCAGCGACCTCAAGGATCCCTCTTTCGACGCTTCGGCCGAAGCCAGAAAGATCTCGGGGCTTTTCGAAGGGCGTGCCGGCGGCAGAAAGGATTTCGCGCAGGGCGGCGGAGTTCTGAAAGAGGATATTAAGAGCGTGAAGAATAAGATAGTCGCCATGCTTAAATAACCGTTCCTCTTATCGACTTTTCAACTTATAAACTTACCGGCTGTGTTTTTGTCTGAAACATTTTTCATGTTTCCGTGTCATATGCAGTGAAGAGTGAATAGAAATTAAGAGATTGAGAAATTGAGCCGGAAAAGCAAAATGACAAATAAACAAAGGAATAAAGGCGGTTATAAAGAGTTGCCGCAAACGAACTTAATATCTCAATATCTATTTTCTTAATCTCTGCCAAGGGAGGCGGAAATATGAAAAATACGGAACAGCCGCTCTGCGGCCCCAGGTGCCGTGCCCTCTTCGAGGACTGCTTCGCTGAGTTACATGAACGGCCGGAAAATGAAAAAAAGATAATATATGTATACGTGCCTGTAGCGGCGGGAGCGGGTTTTGAAGCGGTTTGCGTGGGATAAAAAATGAGCTTCAGGGCAATTGATCGGCGAATTGAAAAGGTTTTTGCAATTTTTATCTTCCGCCTTTTGCCTTAAGCCTTCCGCCTTTTTAAATATGGAAAATGAAGAAAGCCTGTTAAAAAAAATAACCAGCGGGGAGAAGGAGTTTTTCGGCGAACTGGTGCTGAAACACCAGGACTTCATTTTCAACGTGGTAAAAAATTACGTTCGTTTCGAAGAAGAGGCCAGGGACATAACCCAGGAAGTTTTCGTTAAGGCCTACGAGAATATAGACAAGTTCAGGGGGGATTCCAGGTTTTCCTCCTGGCTTTACAGGATAGCCTACAACCTGAGCATAAACTGGTCGGAGAGAAAGAGGGACAGGGAAATCCAACTGGACGACGAATTTGCGGAAACCCTGGTTTCGGAAGAGGACCCGGTGGACCTGGCCTTCGAGAAGGAGCTCCTGGCGGCGGATATAAACCGTGTCATAGAAGAGCTTCCGGAAAAATACAGGATAGTCATAAAGCTTTATTATTTCGAGGAGAAATCCTATCAGGAAACAGCCGACACCCTGGGCATACCGATAAATACGGTAAAGATACAGCTTTTGAGGGCAAAGAAGATAATAACGGAAAAAATGTGGGAAAATAATAAGGAACAAAGCGGCAAAGGCGCATAGGGGCAAAGTGAACATCGTTCGGCTGAAAGAAATTCCTTATTTCTTAACCTTAACCTGCTTTTTAGTGAAACATTTTTTGAAGTTGTGTGTCATATAGAGTGAAGATTGAGTAGAAATTAAGAGATTGAGAGATTAAGCCGGAAGGAATAAAATGACGAAGGAACAAAGAAATAAAGGCAGTTATAAAGAGTTGCCGCAAGCAAACTTAATATCTCAATATCTATTTTCTTAATATCTGTCAACGGAGGTGGTATGATAAAAAAACTTATAGAAGTAACGATTCTTTCGATACTGGTGGTAGGCCTGGTCTATCTGCTCAACCAGTTGGGCCCCCTTGGCGCGGACGCCAGGGTAGCCCTGAAATACCTGTGGCTCGGCCTGCTGGGACTGGCGGCTCTGGGGATAGTTTCCGTGACCCTCATAGCGCTCGCGGCCATAATCCTGGGCATTCCTTTCATAAAAAGCATGTCCGGCGCCGACGGCGGCTTTTGGAGCAGAAGGGGCAGGGGCGAAAGGTCTCATGGCGACGAGGTCAAGGCGGGAATAGGCGGTTTCGTGGGCGAAACCGTGGGCGGAGCCCTTAAAGGCGCTTTCGGTTCCATAAAGGATATAAAGAACCTTTCTTCCCGCGAAGTCGGGATCTCGGTGGAGAAATACGGCTGGGATCGTTTCAAGATAAAGACCCTGAACGGCGACCTGGAAGTTTCGGGCCACGACGAGCCCGGCGCTAAAGCTTTCGTCGAGGTGCTGGAAAAGGAGGAAGGCGACGCGGAGGCGTTTTTCGAGGACGGGGAAATAAAACTGAAAAGCAAAAGCGGCGCCAGGACGCTCATGGGCGACGCCAGGATCTCCCTCCCCAAAAAGCTTTCCTCCATTAACGTGGAAAGCGTCAACGGCGATATAAAAGTGACGGATTTCGCCACCGAAAACGCTTCCGCTTTCAAGGGAGTGAACGGAGACCTTTCAGTCGAGCGGTTCAGCAATACGGGCGAAGTTTCGGTCAAGACCGTAAGCGGCGACGTGACCATAACCGAATCCAGGTTCAATTCCCTGCTTTCCCAGAGCATAAGCGGCGATATCGTCATAAAGGACACGGCCGCCGAAAGCGCGGTGCTCAAGACGGTAAGCGGAGATATAGACTACGCGGAAAGCGATATAAAGAATCCGGTCGTGAAAACGGTCAGCGGTTCGGTAAAAAAGTAAAAAAGAGGGACAAGCGGGAAGGCAAAACAGTTGTGAAGCTTAAAGTGTTATAAAGGCGTCCGCTCGATGCGGGCGCCTTTTTTGTCGTTTTCAGGCCATTAAACTTTCTTGCTTGCATTGCTTTTAACCTGAAAGTTTCGGTTGAAACTTTCAGGTTAAAATAAAGTAAAATAAAATTATGATCCAGCCACCCGCTTATCGCCCGTCGGGCGATTTAAACGCAAAAAAAGCCCCGGTAAACCGGGGCAAGCAGGTGGCTGGATGAATTTCGAGGAAGAACTTCTTCTTCTCATAAAATCCCGCTATCCTCTGGTCTGGGTGGAAACCTATGACGAGGAGTACGTCGGCAACAGCATCGCGGAAATAGCCGTCGCCCAGGGCCTGCGGCATTACCAGTGGTCGGTGAGCAAAGGCATAAGGTTCGCGCCTACCGGTGAAAGCCTCTACGATTCCCATGAACCGCTGAAAATGCTGAAGAACCTCACGGACCTGACCTTCGTAGTCAAAGAGAAAGCCATTTACGTCCTTTACGACCTGGACAAATATCTCGAGAACGCCACCGTGCTGAGGTATTTCAAGGATATACTGGAAAAGATAAAGGGAACGCCCACCACGGTTATTCTGGTCTCCGCGGGCTACAAGGATATAAAAGACCTTTCAGCCCATGTGGCCAGGATAACCGGCGGCTTCCCGGATGAAAAAGAGATCTTTTCGATGATAAGCTCCGAACTCCTCCAGATCCGCAAGAGCCTGCCCCAGTTGCAGGTGGACCTGCGGGATTCCGACGTCAAAAGGATAACCACCCTTCTCAAGGGGCTTACCTCCCAGCAGATAAAGAACGTGATAAACAAATGCGTGATCCAGGACATGAATTTCGACTTTTCCGACATTTCCAAAATAGAGCTGTATAAAAAGGAGATTTTCGACCGGGACGGCGTGCTCGAGTATTACACCTCCGAAAGCGTGTCGAATGTCGGGGGCTTCGAAAATCTGAAAAAGTGGGTTTCCCTCAGGAAAAAGTTTTTCCTGAGGAAAGATCTCGCCATGCCCGCCCCCAAGGGCCTGATGATAGTAGGGGTTTCAGGCTGCGGCAAGAGCCTCGCGGCCAAGGCCATAGGCGGGGAGCTCGGCATCCCGCTTTACCGTCTGGACGTCACCAAGCTTTACTCCAAGTATATAGGCGAAACCGAGGAGAACGTGCGGAAGGCCTTCGAGGTGCTGAAAAAGCTTTCTCCCGTCTGCGTCTGGATAGACGAAATAGAGAAGATCTTCTCCTCTTCCAGCGGAGAGATAGACGGCGGCGTCTCCAAAAGAATACTGGGTTCCTTCCTCATCTGGATGCAGGAAAGAAAAGAAGATTCTTTTATAGTGGCCACTTCCAACGACATAAACTCCATGCCGACGGAATTTCTCCGCAAGGGCCGTTTCGACGAGATTTTTTTCGTGGACCTGCCTACCGCCGCCGAACGCGAGACCATCTTCAAAATACACCTGGCAAAAAGGAAAATAGGGCTTTCCGCCGAAGAAGTGAAAAAGCTCGCGGCGGCGACTCCCGGCTTCAACGGTTCGGAAATAGAGCAGGCCGTTATCTCGGCCATGTATTCCGCGGAAGACGCGAGGAATATCTCCGCCGCCGAAGTCGGGCGGCAGCTCGGGATCACCACGCCCCTTTCCAAAATGCGCAGCGAGGAGATAAACTCCCTGCGTTCCTGGGCCAAAGAAAAGAACGTCCTTTATGTCTAAAAAGATCCTGCTTACGGGCCCTACCGGCTATGTCGGCCTGAGGCTCGCTCCCCGGCTGATAGAAAAGGGTTACGAAGTCCGTTGTTGTTCGAGAACCGCCCAAAACCTGAAAAGCTTTCCCTGGGCCGGTTCGGCTTCCCTGGTCAAAGGGGATTTTTATTGCGGCTCCCGTCTTGACGAGGCCTTTGAGGGTATAGACACGGCCTATTACCTCATGCATTCCATGAATGAAACTTCGGATTTCGAGAAACACGAGGAGATCGCGGCCCTCAATTTCGCCGAATACGCCAAAAAACACGGCGTAAAAAAGGTGGTTTATCTGGGAGGTCTCGGCAGGGATACCGACGACCTTTCGAAACATTTGCGGTCCCGGCATAAGGTGGGGGAGATACTGCGCTCTTCGGGCCTGAACGTTACGGAATTCCGGGCCGGGATAATAGTCGGTTCCGGCAGCGTCTCTTTCGAGATGATCAGATATCTTTCCGAGCGGCTTCCCCTGATACCCAATTTCAGGTACATAGGGGATTCCAAATGTCAGCCGATAGCCATAAGGGACGTTTTGAGCTATCTTATCGGAGTTGTTGAAAAACCGGAAACGGACGGGAAAATAATAGAAATAGCGGGTCCTTCGGTTTTGAAGTATATAGAGCTCGTGGATATTTATTCCTCGATAAGAGGGCTCAAGAGGCCTCATTTCTCCTGTCTTTTATGGTCCGCCGGGGCTTATTCCAGGTTCATTTCGCTGATAACTCCGATTCCCTATAATATAGCGCGTTCGCTTATCGAAAGTCTTAGAAACGACGCGGTAAAATCCAACGACGACGCTTTAAGGCTTTTTCCCGAAATAAAACCTTTGGATTACGCCACGGCGGTAAAATACGCCCTCGTAAGGATCTCCGAGAACCGGGTGGAAAGTTCCTGGACCACGTCTTATATGCCGCATTACCTGAAACCCTGCTCCTTCGTGGACGTGGAAGGGCTTATCCTGCAGGACTATAACACAGAAATAGCTTCCGCGCCGGAGACCGTGTATAAGATTTTTACCGGCATAGGCGGCGAGAGGGGATATTATTTCGCGCAGGGGCTCTGGGACCTCAAGGCCTGGCAGGACAAGCTGGTCGGGGGAATCGGCATGCGTACCGGCCGCCGGGACCCGGACATCATACATCAGGGGGAAACCCTGGATTTCTGGCGCGTCGAACGGATAATAGAGAACAGGATGATGCTTTTGAGGGCCGAGATGAAACTGCCGGGCCGCGGCTGGCTGCAGTTCCAGATTGCTCCGGCCGGAGAAAACGATAAAAAGACCTCGCTTTTCAGGGTGACGGCCTATTTCGAGCCGCGCGGCTTTTTCGGCTATTTCTACTGGTACGCCCTTTATCCGGTTCATACTTTTATTTTCAAGGGGTTGATAAAAAGGATAAAGAGAATGGCCGAAGCGCGGGCTTCTTCCGTTCCGGACGTTAAAAAATAATGTAAAATAAAAACGGGCGGACTATGGAAGAGAACGACAGCAATTTTTATTTCAAAAAGGACAAGGCCGGCGCCTTTTTCAATAATTCCCGCGGCGTCTGGATCTACGAGCTGGCCGGCGGCCGGGAGAAAAAAGGCAACTGGGCCTATATAGCGGCCGGCGTCTTTTTCGCGGTCCTGAATTATTACGTTTTCGCCATTCTCTACCTTTCTTTCAGGGCGTACAATGTAATTTCCTTAAGTTTTCTTTTCGGCCTCGCCGCGATTTTAGGCAGCCTTTTCGTGTTCTGGCTTTTTCTGAGAAATTTTTTATTTATAAAGACCTTTTTTATTTCCGATTCCAGAGGCGAGAAGGTTGTTTCGGGGCTTAAAAAGGACTTCTTTTCCGTTTTCAATTCCAATTATCTGCTGACGGACGCCAAAGGCGGTTACGCCGGCCGCGTAAATAAAAGAGGCCTTCTGCGTTTCGCCCTTTTCGTCTACGATTCCAACGGGGAAGCTCTTTTCAGGATGGACCGCAAGAAGGGGGTATATTACTTCTACGGGGTTACCGGCAACGCGGTCGGCTTCGCCAAGAAAAGTTCCGCCGGCGCTTACAGCATAGATCTTTCCAGGGACGTGAACGGCCAGATAAGCCAAAAATTCTGCGCCGCCGCGATGTTCCTGGTATAACAGTAAAAATTATAGAGGATTAGAGGACTGGAGGAAGGGAGGATAATTTATCGTAAAACGTAAAGAGTAAAGCGTAAAAAGTAATATGGAAGTCCCTTACAAACGCTTTCCGTTTTACGTTTCCCGCTTCACGCTAATCCCTTAATCCTCCAATCCTCTATTTTGCCAACCTTCTAAACCTCCAACCATCCAACCCTCGCTTGTTTTTTTGGGGGGGCTCTTGACAAAATTACTATACGGATGTATAATTATACATATGAGTAGTTATTGCGGTTTTAAGCCGGTTTTTGATCTTTTTACCTTGGAACTTTAGCGTTTTTGCTCTTGTCTCGCCGTTACTTGTGCCCTGTGACTTCTCCCTTTTGTTTTTGCCCTTTTGCCTTTTTTTACTTGCGACTTGAGACCTGCAACTTGTAACTTGAGACTTGCGACTTATTTTATGGAGGTTATATGGCAAGGCCGTCGACCGGAACCGATAAAAAACTGATAGAAGCCGGGAAGAAACTGGCCCGGGAGGACGGGGTCGCCTCCCTGAGCGCGCGCAGCGTCTGCAAAGAGGCGGGCGTGAACCTGGGGATGTTCCATTACCATTTCAGGAACAAGAAAAATTTCGAGCACGCCGTTTTAAAGGAGCTCTACGCCGAACTTATGCTGAAGTTCGCCCCCGCCGTGTCCGGCGAAGGGGAGCCGCTGGAAAAACTGAGAAGAGCCCTTTTCACCCTGGCCTGTTTCGTGCGGGAGAACAGGGGCGTAATAGTGCCGCTGGCCAGGGACATTCTTTCCGGCAACAGGGAAACCCTTTTGTTCGTAAAGAAGAATTTCACCGCTCACGTGCGCCTGCTGGTCGGGCTGATAGAGGAATGCAGGAAAAAGAAAATGATAGCCGATTATCCTTTGACCGTAACCCTGCCGATGATAGTGCCTGCCGTTCTCCTTCCGGTGGCCGGGGTGGGAGTGGCGGAAAGGCTGGAGCTGGGTCCTTTTTCCCCCACGGCTTTTTCTTTCGTTAAGAACGGGATAATTTCCGATTCGGCCATAAAGACAAGGATAGACCTGGCCTTGAGAGGCCTTTCGCCGAAGGGGGGAGTATGAAAAGGCTTCTGCCGGTATTTCTCCTTTTTTTGTCCGGTCTCTGTTACGGCCGGACGACGCTGGAACTCACGCTCGGGGAAACCGTAGCCGCGGCGATAAACCATTCCCCGGCCCTGAAAGCCCTCAAAGCGGGTCTCGACTCCAAAAGAGCCGGGGCCTCTTCCCTGGAATCGCTCCTTTATCCCAGGGTTTTGCTGGAGGGCAGTTTTAAATACCAGAGCGAAGTGCAGGAAATGACTTTGGCCCTGCCCGGCGCCGATAAGACCGTAAAATTAGGCGATAACTGGAATATGTCGGCCGGTCCTTCGGCTTATTACACCCTTTTCGACAAAGGGGCGGATGAAAAAAATTATAAAGCCTCGCTGGCTTCGCTGAAAGCCGCCGAAAAGGAATACGAAGCGGAGAAACGCTCCGTGGAGCTTGCCGCGAGAATGGCTTATTTCGACCTGAAACTCGCTCTCGAAAGAATCTCTTTCCTGGAAGACGCCGTGTCCGTAGTCAAAAGCCAGTACGAAGAGATAAAGCTCAAAAGCAAAGCCGGCTTGTCTGCCAGGCAGGACGAATTGCGAGCCCACCAGGAGCTTAACTCCCGGCTCATAGACCTGATAAATGCCCGTTCAGCTTTCGCCCGGTCATTCAGAGAACTCGCGGCTCTTTGCGGCAAATGGGGCGAAGTGGATCCCGCCGCGGCTCTGCCGGCCGGCGCCGGCTCCGCGGCCGGAACCCCGGCCACTCTTTATATTTCGCTCGAGCCGGCCGAAGAATTGCTGAAAAAGATCTTTCTTTCCGGCAAAACCGTGGACGGCCATCCTTCTTTGCTTTCGATGGAGGAAAGCGTCCGGGCTTTGCGTCTCCTCTCCGAAAGTCTCGGAGCCGGGCTCTGGCCCAGGGCGAATCTCGCCTTACGCAGTTCGCTCGATTATCCTGACGGGACTAAAACCTCGAGTCACTGGCAGAATTCCGCTTCCCTGTCCATAAGCGTGCCGCTTTTCGAAAGGGGAAAGACCAAATCGCGGGAAGAGGAGCAGAAACTGAAAGCGTTTTCCGCCGAAGAGCTGAAGAACGGGTGGAAAAACGAGCTAGAAAAAGGCTGGCTGAATGCCAAAGACAGGCTCTTGTCCCTGCTTTCCCGGAAAAAACTCATGGCGGAGAACGCCGCCGAGTCGGAAGAGGTGGCCGGCCTCGTTTACGCTTCTTACAGGTCCGGCTCTTCCACCTATCTCGAAGTGCAAAGCGCCAATTTAAAGGCGCTCGAGTCCAGATTACTGAAAGCGGAGAACGATATCTCCGCGCTGGCCCAGACGGCCGTGCTGGCGGCCCTGGAAGGGGAATGAAGGAGTGAAAAGTGAAGAGTGAAGGGTGAGCCGGGAGGAAGGCGCAAAGAGAACTCTCAACTTTGAACTGTGAACCATGAACCTTGAACTTTCGTTAACCTGAATTCTGCAGTTGAAGCCGGTTTTCATTGGGAAACCGGCGGCATAAAAAAATGCAGAATTCTCCGCGTCAGCGTCCCACTCCCCATAGCCC
>Ga0210017_1002995_pt1 | contig 14301 bp, 14 predicted proteins | sample CryGeyCG2014_020_FD_183966 | JGI IMG/M metagenome (GOLD analysis project Ga0210017, IMG submission 183966) | Groundwater microbial communities from aquifer - Crystal Geyser CG08_land_8/20/14_0.20 (SPAdes) (version 2) | ecosystem: Environmental > Aquatic > Deep subsurface > Groundwater | place... | reverse complement strand
AAGAAAAGACTGAAAATCCGTTTACCTTTGCCAAGAAAAACCGGCGGAGTGCACCGAAAAAATAAAGGGCGCGGTTCGTATGACCGGAAAGAGGGAAAACTGATTATTGCAGATTATGAAAGCTCGGAATAAATTCTGGGTTTTTTTATTTATTTAATCCTGCCATTATGCTGCGCTTACGGCAGCTAAAGCAATTGCCGCAATTAGCGCAAGAGTAATGCCGATATATTAATGACGTTGCAAACGCGCTTTATTGATAATAATCCCAAGCAGAGCGGCAAGGGCAATATAGCTTTCGGAAATGGTAATGGTGATTGAAATTGGTATCGCTAAAACAGCCGCGGCATAGGCGACCCAGGTTAGGTTATCAAATATACTTTGGATTACGATTGGCCGCCAATGTTTTTTGGCATGCAGAAAAGACGACCGAATTTCTTTTCGGATAATCATCCATAGCAAACACATTATTGTCAAAGAGGTATGGATGCCCTAGATGGCGAGCGATGGTTTTGATTGTTGGCTTAAAACTCCGGTAAAAACATTGGTCATTGCGGATAAGATAGTGGCGATGCCGGCCAAGACGACTCTATGTTCAAGAAAAGAATGTTTGCGGAAGAATTGCCACCAATGACTGGGTTCGCGGTGGATTACGGTAATGATTAATCCGATAAAAATGATTATTGTTAAGAATAGTTGAAATGAGCTGATTGTTTCGCCGATGATGAGAATGCCTATGGCTATGGTGATCGGCAGCTCAAAACTCATGACTGGCTCTGTGACCGAAAGTTTTCCCTGGCCTAGAGATTTGAAAAGAAAAATCGCGTAGATAAAGGTGGCGACTCCGGTAAACCCAAGAAGCATGTCCAGATTACCTTGCGAAAAGAAAAGCGGAATATCAGACCAGACAAATGGCAATAACCCAAATAATCCAAATGCTCCAATAAAAAATAACGCCGGAACAGTGCCGACTGCCCTTACTGAACGTTGAATGGCGAAGTCGCCAAAGCCCCAGGCTAAAAATGTGATAAATGCGGCAAGTAAACCAGCTGTGGGTGACATAGATGTGTATAGTATATCATTTCATCATTTGAAATATCCCTCCTCTCCCTTGGAGATTGGGCGTGCTTACCTCTTAATTATCCCCTCCTGTCCGAGGAGGGGCCAGGGGTGGTGTGAGAGGAAATCTGATTAAGTGTATCTAAGATAATCTGTAATACTCCATTAATATTGTTATAAACATCTGTATTTAAGACTCTTAAAACATTTATTTTATATTGTTTAATAAATTTTTCTCTTTTTAAATCATATAACATAGCCGTATTTGAGAAATGGCTTTCGCCATCAATTTCAATGGCCAGTTTAACTGTTGGACAATAAAAATCGACAATGTATGGGCCAATACATTGTTGTCGGCGAAATTTAAAGCCTTCTAGTTGTCTGTTTTTTAAATACGACCAAAGAATTATTTCAGCCTTGGGCATGTTATTGCGTAATGACTGGCGCTTTGATTTGGCTATTTTATTATTGAAGATTTTTATCATAAACCACCCTGCCCCTCGACTTTGCCCTCTCGATTACACTCGGGAGCTTCACTCGGGGCACCCCTCCTTGTGAAAGGAGGGGATATTTAGGAAGAGGAAATTTGTTTACTTACCCAGTCAATTACTTTCTTATTCGCCAAAACCATTTTTAGATAGTCTTTATAATCCTCCGACTGTAATCGCTTCAAAATTTCCGGCTGATTGGTATAGCGCAGGCTTTCGGCGGAAATTTCATTTTCTACCTCCTGGTCTGTGGCAAAAAGTTTTTCTTTTTCCGCCAAAGTTCGCAAAACCAAAGCCACTTTTACCCGGGTTTCGGCTTTGGGCAGAAACTCTTTTTTCAAGTCGTCTCTGTTTTTTTTAATGTTGCTTAAATAGTCTTCAAATTTGCCCCCATCATCACCAATGGCGTGCTCCAATTCATGCAGCATTTTGTCGGTTTCAGCTTCCACTAAAATTTCCGGCATTTCCCCGATTTTACACTTGGTTAAAACCGCTTCCAGCATTGCTTGTTCAAACTTTTGCTCTTCTTTCATTTTGGCTTCCTGGTGCAAATTTTCCTGAATTTTGGCGCGCAAGTCTTCCATGGATTCAAACTTACCTAACTTTTTCGCGAATTCATTATCCAAGGCGGGCAAAGCCACATCATACACGGCTTTTAAGGTAACTTTAAAATCCGCTTGTTTGCCCTGCAGATCTTTTTTAACGTAATCTTTGGGAAAAGTCAGCTTGAATTCTTTGACTTCATTTTCTTTCATGCCGATTACCTGGTCTTCAAAGCCCGGGATAAAAACTTTTTCGCCAATGGTCAAAGGATAATTTTGGCCTTTGCCGCCGTCTAACGGCACATTATCCAGATAGACATTAAAATCCACATCCACCCGATCTCCGGTTTTGGCCGGCCGATTGGTCCGCGTTTCAGTGGCGTGCATTTTTTGCAGGCCTTTCAAAGTTTCCTCAACTTTTTCGGTTTTAACCTCTGCCGGCTTTTTTTCAAGTTTAATAGATTTAATATCACCAATGGAAATCTCCGGCAAAACCGCGACTTCGGCTTTGTAAATAAACGGGTTGCCTTCAGCCAGCTTCTCAATGAAAATTTTGGGCGCGCCCAAAGATTTAATGTCTTTTTCAATAACGGCTTTGGGAAAAGAGTCCTGTACAGCCAACTCGGCTGCTTCTTCCAAAAGCGCTTTTGAGCTGACTTTTTTTTCAACAACATCCCGCGGGGCTTTGCCAGGTCTGAAGCCGGGAATTTTTATTTCTTCAGCCAGATGGTTAACGGCCTTGGTTATAAACTTGGAAAATTCATCAGCGGTTAATTCAATAGTCAGCGCTGTTAAACTTTTAGGTTTTAATTCGACTGTGATTTGCATAAAAAATATTAAAGGGTTAAGAATTTTAACCTAACTGATTTTTGGAGATTGGTCAATTTAGTGAAAAAAAGGGGGGCGAGCAAGGCCATAAAATGACCCTCTATATTATTAGAGGGTCAAAAGTCACCAGGCCATTTCAACCAGATCATCAATAGAGTTAATCGGAATGGCATCTAATTCGGCAAAAGTCGGCCATTCACCACAGGCTTCGCAAAAAAGATGGAATATGGCGTAGGTTGTTCCAGAGAATTGTCGTTCAAAACTCATAATTATAACCGGTTTATCAGTTTCTTTGCATAACCAAATTGGATTACCATCCAGGTTTATTATGCGCGCGTGATGTTCGCACCATTTTTGCTCGGATTTTAAAAAAAGCATGATTTCTCCTTTTGGGAGATTATAACAAACAGTAAAGGGAATTTCAAAAAAGAAGTGCCGCAGTAGGCAGGGTTTAAAAAGCAAATAATTGAAAATGTTGGGTCTTTTTTGTATGGCATAATATTGACATACAATTTCCATAACGATACTCTACATTTATCGATTATGAAACCTTGAACCTTAAAGGAGGGCAGAATGCGTAATCGGCGGTTTGTTCCTTCCCCCCTGCTCATTGAGGGTATTGCTATCATACTACTCGTGGGATCATGGGTCGGGACATATTATCTCATGCCATTAATCGTGAGAATTATGCGCTCAGCAGTAGGCGTTTTATGACAAGACAGATGGGGTTCATTGGAAACTATAAGCTCCTTTATTTTAATATGACCTTGGGGCTGCCACTAAAAATCCCAGTGCGGCCCGCTACGGCTGCGTGAACAAGCATAAATTCATCTTAAATAAGTCCAGCTCAGGCAGAGTCGCCTGAGCTGGGAAAATTTTTATAAACAAATAGATTATCCTTTCGGTCTTTTATCCACGATTCTTTTTTCCTTCAGCTCGCTTTCCATGCCGATCATTTGTAAAACCTCGTTCAGGTTTTTTTGCACTATCTTTGGGGTAATGCCGGTTTCGGACAAAACTTTTCGGTTAATATCTCTGCTCAAAGCTTCAAAATCAACCTTGGGTTTTGACGCGATGTATAGAACCATTTCATCCACTTCATAAGGGTCATTATTCACCTTAGAAATTTCCAATTGCCATTCGTCCACATCCTTTATGCCGGAAAGTACGGGATAAAAAGCGTTCAAATTAACCAGTTCGCCTTTTACTTTGGTCAGGCGGAATTCTTTGAAATCGCATTTTCTTTGAATATCTTTGGAAATTTGCGGAACCGTCCGGCCGCAATGCGGGCAGGTTTTCCAGGAAAGCCCCTGGATCATATCGCCAGTCCGGTATCTGACCATAACAGTCCCCCGCCAATTCAAGCTGGTGTAAACCAATTCGCCCGGCGTGTTTTCCGGCACCCGGTTGCCGTTTTCATCCACTACTTCAAAAATTTCCATGTCCGGATAGGTGTGATAGCCGGTTTCTTCACTGCATTGAACCCAGGCGGTTTTGCCTTCAGTCATGGCATAGGTTGCCAGGATCTTTGTGTTAAAAGCGCCCACTTCTTTAAGCAGTTCCTTAACCTTTCCGCGCAAGCCTTCACTGACCCGTTCACCGCCAAAAACTACAAATTCCAGACCCGACCAATTCCGTTTTTGGGCCACGGCTTCGCGTAAAATATGATAAAAATAACCAGGGATGGAAGTAACTACCTTGGCTTTTAATTTTTCAATGGCGTCAATGATTTTTGGCGTGCCTAAAATTTTGCCGCCACCGGACTGTAAGGTGGTCAGTTGCAAAGAAGAGGTGGCAAAATAAGTCAGCCAAAAAGCCAGGTGCGGAGCATAAGGAAAAGAATTTACCACCACGGCATCAGAAGGAATGCCCATGGTTTGAAAAAGTCGGCGAGCAGTTTTTTTGATAGTTACCAGATCCCGGCTGGTGTAGCCCACGGCCGTGGGCAGGGCTGAACGGCCAGTGGTGAAATGCAAATGCACGGGCTTATATTCCCATTCCAGATTTTTTTTGTAATCCAAGCCGGCAATTTTCTGGCCTAAAATTTTCAGCAGTTTGGTTTTGGGCGCGAATTTTTTAATTAATTTTTCATCCGGCTGCAGGATAAATCTGCGGGACTTGCCCGGATCTTCAGCGGTCGGTGCCAAGTCGGTTTTGGAGGTAAAAGGAATTTTTTGTAAATCTTCCAGATTGTTTATATCCGTGAATTTCAGCTTATGTTTTTCAAAAAGTTCCCTGAAAAACGACGAATAGGGCAATTCGTGGTGGAAAAATTTTTTAATAGCCCGGTTTTGCAGAGCCTCAATTTCGGTTCGGGCTAAATGGGAAAGGGTGAGCCAGTCCATAGGATTTGATGGTTAAAAAGGGTAGTGGCGGCCAGAGAGTTGGCCGATCATTGCCATAATCTCACGAGTCGTCCTGACAAGCAAGTCCTTGGTTATTTTGTCCTGGGGCATTTTGGGAAAGAACATGGCTTTGCCAATATGCAGGCGCATGTCTTTTTTGAACATCAGACTGGCATATAAGCCCTGGTTAAAAGTCCAAGTTGCCGGGCCTGCAAAGCCAAAAGGGATAACTGGCGCGCCAGTCCAATGCGCCAGCCTGGCTACACCGGTTTTGCCCGGCATTAAAAAGGGTGCGGAATTGCGCATACCTTCGGGAAAAATGCCAATCGGATTGCCGTTTTCCAGTTCCATTTTTAAATATTTTAAACACTCAGCTGGCCTGTCTTCATCTTTGCCAATCGCGCCCAGCCAATCATAAGCTCTTTTTTTTCCGAAAAAATTTACGACTTTGTCAAAAGCCAAAAAAATTACCGGGCGCTGGATGGTAAAGTAGACCAAGGACATGATAAAAATCGGATCAGGCGAACCAATATGATTGCCAGCTAATATAAAAGGCTCGCTTTTGGGCAGGTTTTCCAAACCGGAAATTTCCTGAAACCTGCGTTGGCCCAGGCGCAAAAACCATTTTAGGCCCTTGTACCTTTTCATCCCAGATATTTTTTATTGGCGAGGCTGGCCACTGCTGACATAATTATAGCGTTGACTTTTTGGATTAGATTTTTATCAATAGTTAAATTATACCAGGGCGAAAGGTCGATTGGCCGGCCGATTTTAATTTTAACCCGGCCAAAAAGCATGTCCCAACGGTGATGCCATTTATTTTGAGGCGGGGGCGAAGTCCGGATCAAGCCAATGGGAATAACCGGTGTTTTGGTCAGTAAAGCCAGGCGGGTAGCGCCGGATTTGATTTTATGGATTTCATTAAAGATATTTACTTTGCCTTCCGGGTAAATCAGCACAATTTCGCCTTTTTTCAGTAATTTTTTGGACATTTCAAAAGTTTTTGCGCGATCAGTCAGAAGCGGAATCGTGCCCAGCCACTTTTGGACAAAAGGCGAATGAAAAATTTTCCATCTGGCAATGGCATGAATTTTTTTACCGCCTGTGTGCCTGATTAAAGTGGCAATCAAGAGTTGAGGGTCTTGCAAGCCCACATGATTGGCGACTAAAAGTACTGGGCCGGTTTTTGGCATGTCTTCCAAGCCATCCACTGACGCTATGCGTCTGCGGAGAAGCAGGGGGTAAATAATTTTTCTGATTACTGAATAAGCCATAATGTAATTTTAAACCCCTGACCGCGTTAAATCCAGCCAGGGGTTTAATTGTTTTTCATTGCGAGTTTACATTTTCAAATTAATCAGTAAGCCCACTATCAATAAGGCGACAATATTAATAATTTTAATCATAGGATTGATAGCCGGACCAGCCGTGTCTTTGTAGGGATCGCCTACGGTGTCGCCGGTAACCGCGGCTTTGTGCGCGTCAGAGCCTTTGCCGCCGAAATTTCCAGCTTCGATATATTTTTTAGCATTGTCCCAGGCCGCGCCGCCGCTGGTCATGGAAATTGCCACGAACAAGCCGGTAATAATTGCGCCAACCAGCAAGCCGCCTAAAGCAATCGGGCCTAAAATTAGACCTACTAAAATCGGCGCTAAAACCGGGATTAAGGCCGGAACATACATAGCCCTGATCGCGCCTTTGGTAACAATATCAACCGCTCTTTTATAGTCCGGCTTTTGCGTGCCTTGCATAATACCCGGAATTTCGCGGAATTGCCGTCTGACTTCTTCCACCACCAAGCCCGCGACTTTGCCTACGGCTTGCATGGCTTTGGCGCCGAAGAAATACGGCAAAAGGCCGCCAATAAACAAGCCAACCAGCACCTTTACATCATTTAAAGAAAAATTCAAAGCATAGCCGCGGTCGGCAAATTCCTGGGTGTAGGCGGCGAATAAAACAATTGCCGCAAGTCCGGCAGAGCCGATGGCATAGCCTTTGGTTATGGCTTTGGTGGTGTTGCCAACGGCGTCCAAGGGGTCGGTAACATCCCGGACTTCTTTTGGCAGTCCGGCCATTTCGGCAATGCCGCCCGCATTGTCAGTAATCGGGCCAAAAGCGTCAATAGTAACAATGATGCCGGTTAAAGACAGCATGGCCATGGCCGCGATTGCCACGCCATATAGGTCAGCCAAAGAATAGGCGCCCCAGATTCCGGCCGCAATCACTAAAACCGGTAAAGCCGTTGATTTCATGCCTACGGCTAAGCCGGTAATAATGTTGGTGCCGTGGCCGGTTTTGGAAGATTCAGCAATGGATCTGACGGGTTTATATTTGGTGGAAGTGAAATATTCAGTAATTATCACGATGGCGGCAGTAACTGTCAGGCCGATCAAGCTGGAAAGATACAGGTTGGCAACACTGTACAATCCATTGTCTTTCATCAACCATTGGGTTACCGGGTAGAAAAATATGGCGGCAATAACTCCGGAAGCGATCAAGCCTTTGTACAGAGCGCCCATGATTTTTTGTTTGCGGCCTGGGCGCACGAAAAAAGTGCCAAGGATTGAAGCGATAATGGAAATAGCGCCCAATGCCAGCGGAAATAAAACCGGTTTTTCATCGCCGGAAAACATTAAAAAGCCCAAAAGCATGGCGGCAATCGCGGTTACGGCATAGGTTTCGAATAAATCTGCGGCCATGCCGGCGTCATCGCCGACATTATCACCCACATTATCGGCAATCACCGCCGGGTTTCGGGGGTCATCTTCGGGAATGCCAGCTTCAATCTTGCCGACCAAATCAGCCCCGACATCAGCGGCTTTGGTGAAAATCCCGCCGCCCAAACGGGCAAATACGGAAATTAAGGAGCCGCCAAAGCCGAGTCCGATTAAGGCTTTAACATCTTTGGTAATCCAGTAAAAAGCCGTTACGCCAAGCAAACCTAGGCCAACTACCAGTAATCCAGTTACTGCGCCGCCCCGAACCGCGACTTTTAATGCGCTGCTCAGGCCGGATTTGGCTGCTTCAGCAGTCCGGACATTGGCCCGGACGGCGATATTCATGCCGATATAACCGGCCAAAGCGGAAAAAACCGCGCCGACTAAAAAGCCAAAAGCAGTGTTGTGATTTATTAAAAAGAAAAGCAATAAAAATAAAACCACGGCAATCCAGGCCACGGTCTTGGTTTGCCGGTTCAAATAGGCCTTGGCCCCGTCTTGAATGGCTTTGGCAATTTCCTTCATTTTATCCGTGCCTTGGGGCAAACCCAAAATCCATTTTGCCAGGCCCAAACCGACTAAAATGGCTAAAACTGCCGCGATGACTGACATCAGTAAAATTTGCGTCATATTGTTATGAGGTTAATTAAAAGATGTAAATAATTATTAGGTTTTTTCAGCGTCAGCGGGTTTTTCGGTTTTTTCCGCCTTGGTGTCTTCAGTTTTCGTTTCCGGAGCTCCAACAGGTTTTTCAGTTTCTTTTTCAGCTTTTGTTTCCGGGGTTTCTGCTGAATCTGTTTTGGTCGGTTCGGCCTCGCCTTCAGTTTTAGTTTCTGCGTCCTTGGCCTTTCCGCTTTCGCCCACAATATCAATGCGCCAGCCGGTTAATTTGGCGGCCAAACGGACATTTTGGCCTGACTTGCCAATGGCCAAAGACAGCTGATCTTCTTTAACTTCAACCAGGGCGGTGTGCTGCTCCTGGTCAAGGTTGATGGCAATAACTTTGGCCGGTGAAAGCGAATTGCCGATAAAAGTGATTGAATCCTCCGACCATTCAATAATGTCAATTTTTTCCCCGCCTAATTCATTAATAACGGTTTGCACGCGGCTGCCGCGCTGGCCAACGCAAGAGCCGATTGGATCGATATTCGGTTGCAGCGAAGTCACGGCAATTTTTGATCGAAAGCCCGCTTCTCTGGCCACGGCTTTGATTTCCACAGTGTTATTTTGGATTTCCGGCACTTCAGTGGCGAATAATTTTTTGACCATTTCCGGATGCGTGCGCGAAACCACGATTTCCGGGCCTTTGGTAGTGGCATTGACGGAAACAATGTAGACTTTTATCCGGGCGCCAGCGCGGTATTGTTCAGTTGGCAATTGCTCGGAAGGAGGCATAATGGCCATGGTGTGGCCAATATCAAACATAACTAATTTGCCTTCTTGTCTTTGGACAGTGGCATTAATCATTTCGCCCTCTTTGTCTTTGTATTCCTTAAAGACGATTTCCCTTTCAGCCTCGCGCAATTGCTGAATAATAACCTGTTTTGCGGTTTGCGCGGCCATGCGGCCATAGGCTGCGGGCGGGAAAAGCTCGGTTTTAATAATGTCGTCAATATTGACGTCTTTTTTAATGGCTGAAGCGTCAGTTAGAGTGATTTCAGTTTTTGGATCAAATCTTTCAAAAGCTTCTTCTGGTTTTTCTTCGGAGTTGGTTTTTTCCGCCATTGCTTCCCGTTCAGCTTCGTCAGCCGATCTAACCACTGTTTCACCCGCGGCTACTTTCGCCTCTCGTTCAGCTTCCTCGGCTTCGATACGGGCTTTGCGTTCAGCATCATAAGCTTCGGTTTTAATTTTCTTTTCATCTTCCACCACGGTTTTTACATCAAAAACCCTGGAAGAACCGTCTTCCAGACTAAAATCAACTTTAATATTCTGGTCTTTGCTGCCAAAGTCTTTGCGGTATGCCACGGCTAAAGCGGCTTCCACCGTATGGATAACGGATTCCATGGGAATGCGCTTTTCATCGGCAATTTGGTTCATAGCTTGGACAATTGGATTTTCCGGCATGTATTTAATTATTAAAAAAGAAAAACAGTCTTTTTTAGACTGCCTGGTGTGAGTATACAGGATATTGAAAAGATGTCAACCCCGTATGATGTAAAAGAAAAAGCCTGGGGCGATTCACCGCAATCACTCAATATTTTCCAAGTGGGAAATTTTTGGCGGACGACTATCAGCTTCAATGGCAATTAAATCCAGCCGGTATTCTTTGATTGAAGGATTATTTAAAATATACCACTCGATTGATTTTGTCAGTTTGTGCAGTTTATTCCCAACCACGGAATCTTCTGGATTGCCAAAGGTTTTGGAATTTCTTAATTTCACCTCCACAAAAACTGTTTTGCCGCCTTGCCTGCAGACAAGATCAATTTCTCCAAAGGGAGTCCTGACATTTCGGTTAAGCATTTTAAAGCCCCGCTCGATCAGATATTCAGCGGCTAAGTCCTCTCCTTTTTGGCCTTGAATTTGGGTCTGGCCCACTTTGTTTATTTCCCTTCGCTAATACCGCCGAGCCATTCTTGAGTTAAGGCAATATCAAGTAAGTCCTTGGAGTCTTGAGAGAACAAAGGAAAGAAGCTACGGGGGATAAACTTAATTTTATTTAGTTGCGATAAATCGCAACTTATTGTTAGGAGGTTCATTTTCGAAAAACCAAGGCAAAATGATAAGGCCCTGGTGTAAATTCTTCCACGAATTCAAAACCCGCATCCAGTGCGTCTTCATGAACGTTTTTCGGATTGATTAAATTTTCTTGGGTCGGGCCCATTTTCATGCCGCTGATTTTCCAATCAATTACCAACAACCTGCCTTTGGGTTTTAGCATCCGATATGTTTCGCGCAGAATGTCGGCGTGCCTTTTGGATTGGAAAAGCAAATTAATCAGCAGACCCACATCCACGACTTCATCTCTGACCAACCGGGCGCCGCGAAAAATTTCCAAATTTGACCAAACCGGAATTATATTTGCCAAACCTGCCAGTCTGGCGCGGCTGATTAAATTTGATAAGGCGGATTTCAAAACATCAATGCCGAAAACCGTACCTTTACTGCCGACCATTTTGGCGGCCTGTAAAACAAAATAACCAGATCCGCCGCAACCTAAATCCGCCACCACCTGCCCAGGGCCAACACCTATGCGGTGTAAGATTTTGTCAGTCTTGAACAAAGTTGTGCCCGAAGGGATCTTTGTCATAATTATTTTCGTTTGCGTTTTGATTTGGCCACCCTTCTTTTCCTGGGAGCTGGTTTCCTTTTTGGTTTAGCGGATTTTTTCTCCAGAATATCTTTGATTGGTGAAAAGCTTTTCCGGTGTTCTGGACAGGGCCCGTGCTTTAATAATAGCCTTCTATGCAGACTCGTGCCATAGCCCTTGTGCGTGGCGAATTCATACTTGGGATGGGCGTGATGAATTTCCGAACTCATCAATCTGTCTCTGACCACCTTTGCGATTATCGAAGCCGCACCAATAGACCTTTCCAGCGCATCGCCATCAATAATACTAATGACCGGACGATTGCCATAAGTAATTTTAAAAGCGTCCACCAAGACGGCTTGGGGTTTGATATGAAGTTTTTTCACGGCCAGGGTCAAAGCTTCTAAGTCAGCTTTTTGGATTCCCTGTTCGTCGATTTTACTTGCCGGCACCAGGTGGATAGACCAGGAAACGGATTTTTTGGTAATTTGCACAAAAGCTTCTTCCCTTTGCTTGGCAGAAAGCATTTTACTGTCAAAAATATTTTCCGGGATATTTTCTTCATCCAGAATCACAGCCGCGGCCACCAAAGGCCCGGCCCAACTGCCCTTGCCTGCCTCATCCACGCCGGCAATTAATCGATAGCCGGCTTTTCTCAATTTTTTCTCATGGTGGTTAAGAGGCTTCTTTTTTGGCATATACAAGGAGTATAGCTTATTTCCTGGATTTTTTCAGCAAAATGTTTTTAAGAGTTGAATTACTGATGGAAGCCAAAATTTTCCCGGTTTACAGCGGTGTATGTCTCGGCATATTTAGACACGACAAGGCATAAACCCGTCCGCTTCGAAATGCGAAGCAATTCGGGCGGGAGCTTTGCCTAACCGCTTAATTTTCAGCAAAATAAAAAGGGCGCTGGCGTCCGAATAATATAATGATTAATAGGACTGCGCCCTTTAAAGTTGAATGTGTAGCTTATATCCGCCACGTTTAGAATTCCTTGGGTTTTAGAAGTCCTAAACGCGGCAGATATAGGCATTAACCACGTTCAACTGCATGATTCTTCGTTGTCCATGAATAGCGAAGAATATTTAACTACCACTCTTGTGGTTATACCCCTCACCAATAAAGGCTTAAAGGCTAACCTTTTATTTCCAGTGATTTTTTATAATCTCCTGGATTTTTGTTTTCCAGACAGGCTCATGGTTGCCTATGACGAGCAGTAGAACAGAAGCCTCATAACGCGTTAAACTATTGCCAGCTGTGCTACTTCTCAATCATGCAAGAGTAGTTCTTTTAATTTTAAAGAGCTTTTTGTTATTTACAGCCATAGTATATCACGGTTTTGACTGGCTGTCAACAATCTGTCTTGGCTAAGATTAGCCAAAATTATTTTCTGCGCTTTTGCCAGGTATGGAAAGCAGTCTTAACCCTACTGACCACCTTGGGAATGGGCATTCGGCTGGTATCCAACACATAGTCGAATTTGTGTAGGTCTAGGATATTTAGATTATAAAGCTTTCGATATCGACACACATCCGAGCGGAAACGTTGTTGGTGTAAGCGTATAAGACTGGCCAGGCTTATCCCCGCTATAAATTCATTAGGTCGGTCTTTTTGGTTAGCGAGCGTTCGGCGGGCACCTTCTCGGGCGGAAACTTTTAAGAAGACTTTAAAAGATTCGGGCAGGAAATGGTAGGCTACCCGTCCGGTGACGATAATATTTCGTTTCCGTCGCGCAGTACGGATGAATTTCTGATCGAATGCCCAATCGCCGGCCTTGGGGTGCTTTTCCGCCCAGGCATTAAAGGCGGCAAGGGTCATACCTCGACGTTTGGCTTCGGCTCGTCGCAAGCCGCCAATGTCAAGCGTTGGGTAGCCCAAACTTTTAGCTATGCGCTTGGCAACAGTCGATTTACCAGAGCCGATATTTCCAGAGATAGTTATAATCATATTTTTACGGACATTTTTTTATTTTTAGCATCCTGGATTTCCCGATAAGAGAGAAAAAGGAAGATGCCGAGCAGCAAAAAGGTGTTTAAGGGCGCCAGCCAGAAAGGAAATTCCCTGCCAAAGCTTTCGAGCAGCATAATCGCGCCCAGCATGCCGATTGAATACATGGCGCCGTTTTTCAAATAGGCGAATTTGTTGATTAAATTCAAACCGCGAATGGTAAATTCCCTGACCACGAACGCGCCAATGCCATTGCCGATGATGATTAAAGGAATGGAAAGGGTGAATGCGAACGCGCCGATCACTCCGTCAATGGAAAAAGACATATCCAAAACCTCCAGGTAGATTATTTTGCTCCAGGCACTCATGTGGCTGCTGGCTAATTGCTTTTCTTTATCTTCCGCGTTTTTTTTAAAGCCGTCGGTTATGAAAAATAGGGTTGTGCCGATTGAGGCGGCCAAGGCCAGCATGGGGTTGGCTTTGATTGAAAAATAAATAATCAAAGTGAACAAAAGGGAGCTGACGGCGTAAAACCACATGCCTTGGCGGTGAATAAAGTGCTCCGCTAAAAAAACGTATTTTTTTTCTTCCAAAAACAGCCAGCCCAAAAAAACTAAAAGTAAGTACATACCTCCGCCAAGCAAGAGGAAAGGTTTTGATTGGTTTAAGTAATTAGCAATGTCTTGCTTATTGGAAAAAGCCGCGGTAAAAACTTCACCCACGGAAAGTCCTGGATTGGCCAGCCAGACGATTATAAAAGGCAAAATGCCGCGGACAACAAAAACCGCGAAAATTAAGCCCCAGGTTATAAATATCTTTCGATATTTTGGCGAAATGGTTTTTAAAACATGGGCGTTCACCACGGCATTATCAACACTGCTGATTACTTCAAACAGGCAGAGGCCGAGGATGACGATTAAAAAATTGAAAAGCATTTCTAAAGAGTAATTAAATTATGTTTAAAGTATTTTTCCTGAAAATCAATAAGCTGTTCAATTGATTCTTTTGGAAAATTTTGATTAGTCACCACCAGCTTTTCTTCATCATTTTCTCTTTTGACAATCGCTATAACCTTGCCAGTAAATTCTTTCAATGGTCCTTTAGGTCCAAGCACATAGGCAT
>Ga0210017_1002994_pt1 | contig 14304 bp, 10 predicted proteins | sample CryGeyCG2014_020_FD_183966 | JGI IMG/M metagenome (GOLD analysis project Ga0210017, IMG submission 183966) | Groundwater microbial communities from aquifer - Crystal Geyser CG08_land_8/20/14_0.20 (SPAdes) (version 2) | ecosystem: Environmental > Aquatic > Deep subsurface > Groundwater | place... | reverse complement strand
CCGGGGCCCCGTAGCCTACCTGAACGAGACACTTTGAGTCTAACAGGTCCGTCCTCTGTTTTTCCTTGCCTCCATCCCCATTTTTTCGTATAATCCCCGCATTCCGGCCACCCGTCTCGGATCCCACTTCACGGCTCTGCACTAGGTTAGGTGCATCAAGAGGCTGGCTTCAAGATAGCATCAAGAAATCAACCATTGATCTTGACAATGAACTGTCCAACTGGTATATTCTTTCATGTACAGCAGATCCTTCACGAATATGGAGGGGATACATGAAAAAGAAAATTGGTACCGTTCTTGATATGGAGATCCTGACCAAGGCGAAAGAACGGGCGGTCCGCGATGGCAGACCTTTGTCCGATCTGCTGCAGGACGCGCTGGCGGCATACCTTCAGGGAGACGCTGCCCGGGGTGATTTCGAACGTGCCTGCAAACTCTTTTGCTCGCACGGAAGCGGCCTTACGCTCGAAGAGATCGACGAGCTGCTCCAGGAGGACATTCTGGCGTTATGAAACTCTCAGTAATTCGTGAAGGAGAGGTCGTTGTTCTGGATACAAATATTCTTGTCTACGCCAGTCAGCAGAAATCCGAAGAATGCGCGCAGCTCTTGGCGCGATGTGCAAGAAGAGAGGTGCAGGGAATCGTGCCCATACCGGTGGTTGCGGAGCTGATGCACACCTTGATGTTGATCGAGGCTCGGGAGAACGGCTGGATCGAGCGGTCAAATCCATCGCGTGCCTTATCGGAAAAACCTGAACGGGTCCGCCGGCTCACAAACTACGAAAAGCAGATGCGGGAGTTCATGGGTATCGGTCTCAGGCTTGAGCCGGCTTCAACCCAGGATATACTTGAAGCCATGAGCATTCAAAGAGAGTTCGGACTGCTAACCAACGACGCCCTTCTGGTAGCCGCTGCCCGGCGGTTGAACTGCTCCTCCATTGCCACGGCGGACCGGGCTTTTAAAAATCTCAAGAAGTTCAAGGTCTATTCACCATCGGATCTCAAGGACAAACCATAGAAGGCACCCTCCTCCTCTTCTTTTGTCCGTCATCCATCTCTTGCCGTCCTCTGTGTCTTTACGCTTTCCTCTGATCTTACTGCCCACCGTTCTTACCGCCCACTGGTCTTAATCTGCCCTCTGTCCTCTGGGTTTATGCCGTCCATCCGTCCTCTTATTTTCCCCTTGCCTCCCTCCCCATTTCTTCGTATAATCCCCGCATTCCGGCAGCATGGGAGGAGACAGAATGGAACTGTCCCAACTGAAACCGAACGTGATTGTCCACGGACCAATTTTTCCTGAACCGGTTCAGGTAATCGTTACGATTCCCATAGGCGATTCGGTGAAACTCGTGGGAAGGGGGCTCAAGACCGGCAAGGTCCACGATCCGATCCTCAACGCCGACCAGCTCGCAAAGCTTGAGGCCACGCCGGAAAAGGAACCATTCGATGGAGACTCACGGAACTTTCGCCTTGGCATCGAAGCCATGCGGCTGGCGCTGGCTTATGAGTACGACCCCTATTTTACCCTTTCCATCGCGCGGGTGGACCCCTTGCCGCATCAGCTCGAGGCCGTCTACGATTATTTTCTCAAACTGCCTCGAATTCGCTTTCTGCTTGCAGATGATCCGGGAGCCGGTAAGACGATCATGGCCGGCCTCTTGCTAAAGGAACTCAAGATACGAGGGCTGATCAGCCGTATTCTCATCGTCACACCCGCCAACCTCTCCTTCCAGTGGCAACGCGAGCTGAAGGACAAATTCCGTGAAAACTTTGAGGTTGTACGCAGCGAGGTGCTGAGAGCGAATTACGGCCAGAACCCCTGGCAAGAGAAAAACCAGGTCATCACTTCAGTGTCTTGGGTCTCGCGCATTGAGGACGCAAAGGAAAGTCTCCTGCGCAGCCAATGGGACCTGATCATCGTGGATGAAGCGCACAAGATGAGTGCGTACAGCGCCGACAAGAAGACCCTTGCCTATCAATTGGGCGAGGCCCTCTCGAGCATGACCGATCATTATCTTCTCATGACCGCCACGCCGCACAAGGGCTATCCGACAAACTTCTGCCTTTTTCTTGAACTTCTCGACAAAGACGTTTATGGCGACGTGAAAAGCCTTGAAGAGGCGATGAGGCGGCACGAAGCGCCTTTTTACTTGCGCCGGATCAAGGAAGCTCTGGTGACGTTCCCCGATCCGGATACGGGAAAAGTTAAAACACTCTTCACCCGTCGCTTCGTCCAGACCACGGAATTTCAGATCGACGAGGACGAATGGGATTTTTACGATGCTCTCACCCGGTACGTTGAAGACCGCTGAGCGGTTACGCAAAGACTATTGGCTCTATGTAGTGTATGATTGCTCATCCGATCCGGAGGTCCATGCCGTCCAGGACCCGATCCGTCTCGGCTGGGAACCGCTGGTCAAGGTTGAGCATTACCACGTCGGATCTGAAAAGATTCTGGAGGTCGGGCATGATGGATCGTAACCGCCTTATCGAATTATTGGCGGCCGGAGAATCACTTGAAATAGAGTTCAAGTCCGACAGGCGTCAGATCTCCGATAATGAGATTTATGAAGAGATCGTAGCATTCGCAAATACCAAGGGAGGAGTGCTCCTGATAGGCGTCGAGGACAACGGGGCAATCACCGGTGCGAGGCACCGACACGGAAAGACAACCGACCCCGTTAAGCTCCAGTCTGCGATTTTCAACAATACCGTGCCTAATATCAACACACGCGTTTCGGTGATCCCCCATGAGAACGGGAGGGTGATCGCCATAGCGGTGGACGCATACCCAGAGCCTTGCGCTACTTCCTCCGGCAAATCGCTTCGGCGTACGATCGGAGCCGATGGAAAGCCTCAAACTTTGCCGTTCTACCCTCGAGATCAGCGTTCCCGAAAGGTCGATCTCGGTCTCCTGGATTTTTCGGCCCAGACCATCGAGGATGTTTCATTTGAAAATTTGGACCCTTTGGAGTTCGAGCGTCTGCGCCAGACCGTATCTCGGTTGCATGGCGACAGGAGGCTGCTCGGACTGAAGGATGAAGAGATCGCAAAGGCCCTGCGTCTGGTGGAAACGAGAAACGACCGTCTTGTGCCGACGATCGCGGGGATTCTGCTCCTGGGGCGGGAAGAGGTTCTCCATCAGGCGCTTCCTACCCATGAGGTTAGGTTCCAGGTACTCGATGCCCAGGGCAACGTCAAGGTGAACGATGTCTTCCGTCTTCCATTGCTCCGCGTGATTCAGGAAGTGGAAACCCGTTTCAGTGCGCGTAATGAGGAACAGGAAGTCAGCGTCGGCCTCTTCCGCATACCCGTTCCCGATTACTCACCGGACGGCTTCCGGGAGGCATTCAACAACGCCGTGCTCCACCGCGATTACAGCCGCCTCGGCGCTGTTTACGTGCAGTGGCAGCCCGACCACCTTCTCATGACTAACCCGGGCGGCTTTCCGGAGGGGATTACGGTAAACAATATTCTGGTCCATGAACCCAAGCCTAAGAACCCGCGGCTTGCCGAGGCATTCCGGCGGATCGGCCTTGTGGAACAAACCGGGCGGGGCGTGGACAAGATCTATCTCGGCCAGTTGCGGTACGGACGGACGGCCCCTGACTATACACGGAGCGATGCCGACGGTGTTCGGGTGGTGCTCCGCGGCGGAAAGCCCTCTCTGCAATTCGCAGCCTTTGTGTATGAGCAGGATCGCCAGGGGATGCCATTGACGCTCGAAGAGATGATTGTATTGAATGCGCTGTTTTTCGAGCGGCGCATCGATTCCGAGCAGGCAGGGCGCTTGATCCAAAAAGAAGTAAATGAGGGCCGCGCCGTGCTCGAAAGACTGAATGAACGCGGTCTCGTGGAAGCAAAGGGTGAGAAAAAGGGGAGGGTCTATCACCTGAGCGCCCCCCTCTATCGGAAACTCGGCCAGCCAGACGGCTATGTTCGGACCCACGGCATATCTTCCATTCGCCATGAGGCCATGGTGCTTGAATATGTTCAGGCTCATGGTCGGATCGAAAGAAATAAGGTGATGTCCTTATGTGACTTGTCCAATCAACAGGCCGGTAGATTACTGAAAAAAATGTGTGATGACGGCAAGCTGGCACGAAAGGGCACACCGCCGCGGTGGACATACTATGTGTTGAAAAAATAGGGCGATACTCACTATCGCCGCTATAGATTAATCTATAGATCATATTTTACGGTCTATCGTCGCGACGATAGAAGTGCTCATAGAACGCACAACTACTTAAAATTAAGGCACTTTCTATAAGCGCACTACGGTTCATATAAAGCTCATAGAACGTTACAAAGGATATAGAAGTGAGCATTTCTTACCCCAAACGCCTCATAGAAGTTGATCTTCCCGTCAAGCGCATCTCCCAACATGCGCGGCGGGAGAAGAGCATCCGGCACGGCAAAAAAAGATAGGGTTCATTGCCAAGGAAGGCAGACCCAAGTACAAAGCGGAGCGCCCCCGTTAGACGCATGGCGCGTAAAGGGGCTTAAGTCCCCCTTTGTCAAAGGGGGATATAGGGGGATTTTTGAATGCCGTCCTCAGTCCTCTGACCTTCTGCCCTCTGTCGTCTGTCCTCTGGGTTTATTCCATCCTCTGTTTTTCCTTGCCTCTATCCCCATTTCTTCGTATAATCCCCGCATTCCAGCCATCCGGGCCTGATTTCGCTTCACGGTCCCGGCGGGCGGGCTTGCTGTCAGGTTATATATAACAGAGGGGGATTGGTTGAATGAAACCGACGGATATCTTATGGGTGAGGCCGTAAGATTGAAGATGGTTTTTTTATCTTGATTTCTACAAATAGAGCGCCCATTTTCTGAAAAAAAGCCTATGTCTCCAACACCCGAACAAGAGGCCCGAGAAAAAATTGATGAAATGCTGGAGCAGGCCGGCTGGAAAGTCCAGGATGCCAAGAAGGTCAACATTCACGCTGGCCCTGGTGTCGCCATCCGAAACTTTGCCCTCAAGCAAGGCCACGGGTTTGCGGATTATCTGCTCTATGTGAAAGGCAAGGCTGCCGGAGTTATCGAGGCAAAGCCGGAGGGGACCACCCTTACCGGAGTGGAGATCCAATCGGCCAAATACACAACCGGCCTGCCTGACACATTACCATCCTGGCATAACCCGCTTCCCTTTTCCTACCAATCCACAGGGGTCGAGACCCGTTTCACGAACGGACTGGACCCGGATCCTCGCTCCAGACAGGTATTCGCATTTCACAGACCAGAACACTTGATCGATTTGTTGGACATCCCGGAATCCATAGCAGCGGAAAGGCCGGAGATGCCATACGCTTATCGGGGCAGAACCGTCCTTGAACGCTTCCAGAATATGCCCCCATTACAGGAAGAAGGTCTCTGGTCTGCTCAAATCAAAGCCATCAAGAATCTGGAAAAGTCCATGGCCGAAAACCGCCCCCGTGCCCTGGTTCAAATGGCCACCGGAAGTGGAAAGACCTTCACCGCCATCAACTTCATCTATCGGCTCATTAAATTTGGCGGCACCAGGCGGATCCTGTTTCTCGTCGACCGTGGCAACCTGGGCGACCAGGCCCTGAAGGAATTCCAGCAGTACGTCTCGCCCTACAGCAATTTCAAGTTCACCGAGGAGTATATCGTTCAACGCCTGACCAGCAACACCCTCGACACCACGGCTCGGGTCTGTATCTGCACCATTCAGCGTATGTTCTCCATGCTCAAGGGCAGAGACCTCAGTGAGGAAGATGAGGAGATGTCCGTTGAAGGCCTGGAGAAGCTCTTCAAACAGCCGGAGCCCATCGAATACAACCCGGCCATCCCCATCGAGACCTTTGATATCATCATTACCGATGAATGTCACCGCTCCATCTACAATCTCTGGGCGCAGGTGCTCGAGTACTTCGACGCCTACCTCATCGGCCTCACCGCCACACCCAGCAAGCAGACCTTCGGGTTCTTTAACCAGAACCTGGTGATGGAGTACCCGCATGAGCAGGCCGTAGCCGATGGAGTTAACGTCAATTACGACGTCTACCGTATCCGTACCCAAATCACCGAAGCCGGCTCCAAGGTGGAAGCCGGCTACTATGTAGAAAAACGAGAGCGAGAAACCCGGAAAACCCGCTGGGAAGAGCTGGACGATGACTTCGAATACGATCCCGACCAGCTCGACCGCGATGTGGTCGCAAAGGATCAGATCCGTACCATCATCCGAGCTTTTCGCGACAAGCTATCCGCAGAAATCTTCCCCGGCCGGGACTGGGTCCCCAAGACCCTCATCTTCGCCAAGGACGACAACCACGCCGAGAACATCGTCGAAATCGTGCGCGAGGAATTCGCCAAGGGGAACGAATTCGCCCAGAAGATCACCTACCGTACCACGGGGGCATCGCCCAAGGAACTGATCAAACAGTTTCGCAACAGCCCCATGCCCCGCATCGCCGTCACCGTGGACATGATCGCCACCGGGACCGACATCAAACCCGTAGAAATCGTCTTCTTCATGCGTGCCGTCAAGTCCCGCTCCTTCTTCGAGCAGATGAAAGGCCGCGGCGTGCGCGTCATTCATCCCGACGACCTTAAGGCCGTCACACCCGACGCCGTTACCAAGGACCACTTCGTCATTGTCGATGCCGTCGGAGTCTGCGAGCAGGACAAGACTGATGCCCGGCCCATGGAGAAAAAGCCCAGCGTCTCCTTTGAAAAGCTCCTTCAGGCTGTGGCCTTAGGCAACACCGAGGAAGATGTCATCACCTCCATCGCCGGCCGTCTCGCCCGTATGGAGCACCGCATCAGCGTAGAAGACGACGCTAAAATCCGTGCCGCGAGCGGCGGTTTCGGACTAAAGGATTTGACGCATCGCCTGGTGCAATCGCTCGACCCTGACGCCTTTACTCCCTCTCCACTCGCGGGAGAGGGCGGGGGTGAGGGGGCCGCGCTGCAAGCTCGGATTCAAGCCGTCAAACCTCTGCATGATCCCAAGGTGCGCGATCTGCTGGTCGACATCAAGAAGAAGAACGAAATTACCATTGACCACGTCAGCCAGGACCAGGTCATCGAAGCCCGTTTCTCCCAATCTGCCTTGGACCGTGCCAAAGGCGTCGTCGAATCCTTTGAAAAGTTCATCGAAGAGAACAAGGACGAAATCACTGCGCTGCAAATTTTGTTTAGCAGGCCCTACAAACAGAGACTCACCTTCGCGGCCGTCAAGGAACTCGCCGACGCCATCGAAAAGCCTCCCTATCTCTGGAACGAATCGCAACTTTGGCAGGCTTACGCCGCGCTGGAAGCGTCAAAGGTCAAAGGAGCGAGCGGCAAACGGATACTAACGGATCTGGTCTCCCTGGTCCGCTTTGCCATCCACCAGGACAATGAGCTTGTTCCTTTCCCGGAGAGAGTGAATGCGAATTTTGAGAAGTGGATAGCGGAGCAACAAACACTCCCTCGCCCTCAGGGAGAGGGCAGGGGTGAGGGTGGGGTCAATGGTAAGCGTTTCACCGCAGAGCAGCGCCGCTGGCTCGAGATGATTCGTGACCATATCGCCGCGAATCTCAGTATTGAGACAGATGACTTCGACTATGCCCCCTTTTCGCAGGCAGGCGGGCTCGGGAAGTTTCACCAGCTATTTGGAAACAAGGTGTCTGAAATATTGGAGGGAATCAACGGCGCTCTCGCTGCCTGATTCTGTACGGGTGTCCCACAAATGTAACCTGCAATGCTAAATAAAGCATTATACAAGCAATATATGCACATTATGATTGACATATAATAATAATAAGTGTATTTTATTTGCTATGAACCCACTCTTTGACAGATCCGAAAGCGTTGCCGTTCTTCGAGGTTTCAATCCGTGGTGGAGCGGTCGACCTGTGGTCGTGCCTGAATTTCGCAGGCTCGCTCATGGGGCATGCCTGAAATACCTGGAGACGTCCGGCTTGCGAAGGGCCATTCTGCTTTCGGGTCCGCGGCGAGTGGGCAAAACGACCATTCTCCAGCAACTCGCCTCGGATCTGATTGGAAAGGGACAGTCTCCCAAAAGCATATTCTATCTCAGCCTCGACCACCCGATGCTCAAGCTTCTTGCCCTTCGAGAAATCCTAGCGCTCTACCATGAACACATTCATCCGGAGGGTAGTCCGGCATTACTCTTGCTCGATGAGGTTCAGTATTCCAAGGAGTGGGAAACCGAGATCAAGCTTCTCATCGATCACCACCCGAATTACCGTATCGTGGCCACAGGCTCCGCCACGGTCGTTCACAAGGAACGCCTTGCGGAAAGCGGCGTGGGACGTTGGATCACGGTTCCGGTCCCGACCCTCTCCTTTTACGAATTCATCCATATCCGCGGCGAGCGGATACCGGAGATCTCTTCCCGGCTTCGGCCAAGAGATTTTTTCGAGGCTTCATCAGGTGATCTGTCCGAGGCGGCGGACGCTCTGCGCCCATTGCTGCCCCTGTTTCAGCGATACCTGGTGGCAGGAGGTTTCCCGGAAACGGCCCGTCAGGAGGATCTGGAGCTCTGCCAGCGGCTCCTTCGGGAGGATGTGGTCGAGCGCGTCCTCAAACGGGACATGACCGCACTCTTTGGAGTCCGAAACATCAACGACCTGGAAAAGCTTTTTATCTACCTCTGCCTGCATACAGGAGGAATTCTGGGACACAAAACCATTGCGGATGCGCTGGAGACCTCAAGGGTCACCGTATCGAATCACCTGACGCTTCTGGAACAGGCAAATCTTATCTACTGTCTGCCGCCGGTCCGTATGGGCGGGAAGAAGGTGCTCAAGGCACAGAACAAATATTACCTGGTGGACGCGGCACTGCGCAACGCCGTGCTGCTCCGCAGCGAAGAAGTGCTGACCAAGCCCCAGGAGCTTGGCTTGATTGTGGAGACCACGGTCCTGCGCCACCTCTATGCGTATTACTATCGGGATACGCCCGAGATTACCTACTGGAGAGACGCCGCGAGCAACAAAGAGGTAGACATTATCGTTCGAAGCCCTGCCTACCATCTGCCCTTTGAAGTCAAATACAGAGAAGATGCATCCCTCGGCTCAGCAGACGGACTCGCGATTTACAGCGCCCAGGAAGGGATTAAGCAGGCATACATGGTGACAAAACGAGAAAGGGATTTCGGAGTTGAGGACCTCCAAGGCATTGATACCAAGTTTCTCAAAATACCGGCGCATATTCTATGTTATCTCCTTGGCCAGGCAGAACGGTTGCTGTGGGAACAGTGAAGCAGACGGGCGGATTAGGGAAGGTCTATCAGCTTTTTGGGCAGGAACTGAATACGATAATTGAAGAATTGAGTGAGGCGTTAGCAGCGTGACTTCTATGAGCAAATTGCCGGACAATTGGGCCGTTAAGCCCCTCGGTGAAGTGTGCAAGATCATTAAAGGTAAGAAGCCAAAAGACAGCGGATCTGCCTCGAATGAGCGGACTGTTCCTTACATCAACATCAAAGCATTTGAGTCTGGTCAGCCCGTGGAATTTGCTGCACCCGGAGGTTACCCTGCATGCGAACGTGATGATGTTCTAATTGTTTGGGATGGCGCACGTGCGGGCCTCACGGGTCGCGGGGTATCCGGCTACATCGGCTCGACTCTTGCCAAGATTTATTCCGATGCTGCGGATAATCGATACTTGTTCTACTTCCTGCGATCACAGTATGACCAGATTAACAGTCGTACAAAAGGCGTCGGGATTCCGCACGTAGACCCGTCGATCTTCAACAAGATTCCTTTTCCGATAGCTCCCCTTGACCAACAAGAACGCATCGTCTCAGAAATCGAAAAACAATTCTCCCGCCTCGACGAAGCCGTCGCCAACCTCAAGCGCGTCAAGACCAACCTCAAACGCTACAAAGCCGCCGTCCTCAAAGCCGCCGTCGAAGGCAAACTCACCGAAGAATGGCGCAAGGAACATCTCGACGTTGAGCCTGCAAGCGAACTCCTAAAACGCATCCTCACCGAACGCCGTAAGAAATGGGAAGAAGCCGAACTGGCTAAGATGAAGGCCAAGGGTAAGGAGCCGAAAGATGATGAGTGGAAGAAAAAATATAAGCAGCCCAGTGATTTAGATTCAACAAACCTGCCAGATTTGCCGCAGAACTGGATCTGGGGGACCATTGACCAACTGGCAGCACCAGGACCAAACTCGATAACCGACGGGCCATTTGGCTCCAATCTTAAAACTGCACATTACCGATCATCTGGGCCTCGGGTCATACGTCTTCAGAACATAAGTGAGGGTAAGTTCCTGGATGAGGAAGCTCATATATCCGAAGAACATTATAAGAAGCTTCTTAAGCATGAGGTGCTGCCAGGTGATGTTATAATTGCTGCACTTGGGCACCCTGCTCCCCGGGCCTGCTTAATACCGCTCACGCTTGGAAAGGCAATCGTAAAAGCTGACTGCATAAAGTTTCGGCCGTCTGCTCCAAAAGTCCTGCCTGCCTATCTCATGTATGCTATAAATAGCCAGCCCACACAGAAAAGAACTTATGCGATTGTTCATGGTGTAGGGCGCCCCCGACTTAATTTGGGGGAGATTAAGGGGATAGCACTACCTGTCCCTCCAACAGACGAACAGAAGTCAGTACTGCAGGAAATTGAAAGTCGATTATCAGTGGTCGAAGGAATTGTCAACGAACTTGACCACAATATAGAACGCGCCGAACGTCTCCGACAATCAATATTAGCCAGAGCTTTCTCTGGTGCACTTATACAGCAAGAATTAGGCCTGAACGAAGAACATACAAGTAAGGAAATGACCAATGGCTAAAATTTACCCAAGTGGATCTGAATGGAGGATATGGGATCTCCATGTACATACTCCGGCATCCATCGTACACAATTATGGCGGAGATACTGAAGATGTTTGGGATAAGTATATTGCTGATCTTGAGAGTTTGCCAGCGGAATACAAAGTGTTAGGTATTAATGATTATTTGTTTATTGACGGGTATGAACGTCTTTTAAATGAAAAAATCAAAAATGAACGATTACAAAATATTGATTTAATTTTACCAGTCCTCGAGTTTCGTATTCAAAAGTTCACAGGTATTGAATTTGATAAGACGAAACGAATTAATCTTCATGTCATATTCTCAAATGAAATTGAACCCGCAACGATTAAAAGCCAATTTATTAATGCTCTTCAACAAGGTTATCAATTGAGTCCAGGCATAGATGGCAGTTTCTGGAATGGAACTATTTCCAAAGAAGGTTTAGCCGACCTCGGTAAGAAAATTAAAGAAACGGTACCTTCTGAAAAATTGTCAAAATATGGTTCTGATCTCCATGAAGGTTTTCGGAATCTTAATTTAGATGAAAAGATAATTTTCAAAATTCTCAATGATAGCTCTTACTTTAAGGGAAAATATCTTACTGCTATTGGAAAGACAGAATGGGATCAATTGAAATGGTCTGATACCTCAATTAGCACAAAGAAAGACATTATAAATAGTGTTAATATAGTATTTGTGTCAGCCGAATCTCCGGGGCATTTTAAAAAGGCTAAGGATACGTTGACTGCAAATGGTGTTAATGATCTGTTGCTAGATTGTAGCGATGCACATGGGTTCTCTACTGACACCAATAAAGATAGGATCGGAAATTGCTTTACCTGGATAAAAGCTAACCCAACATTCGACGGTCTAAGGCAGATTATTAATGAGCCTGAGCAGCGGATCTTTGTGGGAGAATGTCCGCCGCTATTATATCGCGTGAAGCAACAGCCCACAAGATTTGCATCGCGCTTGACTGTGCGAAAAGCGGCCACCTCGACCACATCGGAAATCTGGTTTGACCAGTCTATTCCGCTAAACCCTGGTTTGATAGCCGTAATTGGCAAGAAGGGGAGCGGTAAGAGTGCATTAGCAGATATTTTTGCTCTTCTTGGGAATACACAACGATTTGAGGATTTTAGCTTTCTGAGTAATAAGCGATTTCGTGAACCAAAACACGGTCTGGCTGAGCAATTCGAGGCTGAGCTTGATTGGGAAAGTGGGTACAAATCGGGACCAATGGTATTAAGCACAAACCCCTCGCTTAGCGATGTGGAAGGTGTCGATTATATTCCTCAGTCATTCTTAGATCGAATTTGCAATGAGATAGCTGAGGGACAAAGTGATCGTTTCTATCGCGAGCTTCAAGACGTCATTTTCTCACATATCCCCAAGGCTCAACGTCTCAACTGCGACAATCTTTCTGAACTTATTCAGTTGAAGACAGAAGAACGCGAGCAGGCCATTCAGCTATTGTTAGCAAATCTGAAGAAAACAAACGATCATATCGTGGAGATAGAGGGACGCCTATCTCCTGAATACCGGGAGCGACTTACCAAAAGATATCTTAGTTTATTCGACGATATTCGAGCTCTTCGACGTGACGCCAGACCAACTAAGGTTTATAAACCAGATGAAGATGTTAATACTGCACAGGCTACCAAAGCAATTTCGGAAAAGTTAGACAGCCTCAAGAGGCGTTTAAAACGCAACGAGGAACACGGAGTACGAATAACCGACATTCGCGATACGCATTCACTTCGTTTAACTAATTTGAGGAAACTGCGTGCTCGTATCAAGAACCTTGTGGATCAGCATCAAGCAGAAATGAATGATATAGAAGAGATCGCTGGGCAGGTAGGACTTGATGCTGGGTCTTTGGTAAAACTAAATGTCAATACAAAACTCATCGACGAAGCAGAAGCTTTGTCTGCAAATATTTTCGAGCGCGCAAATAATATTCTAGATCCAAAGTTAGATGCATCACTAACGAAAAAAAATAGAGATCTCAAACAATCAATTGAATCTGAAAGTAAAAAGCTTACAGAGCCACAACGAAAATATGAGGCATTCTTGAAGGCTCGTAGCAATTGGCATGACAGAATCCGGGCTTTGATTGGCAGCTCAAGCGATTCTGAATCGGCTCGTGGCCTCAAGTTGGCTATAAGAGAGCTTGACAGCGCACCTGATAAGTTGAAGAAGCTTCAAGATGAAAGAATTTCCATAGTTGAAAGTATTTTTGCTGAAAAGGAAGAGCTGAAAAAAGCCTACCAAGAACTGCATGAACCTGTCCAAGCATTCATTGATCAGTTTTCAGGAACTGATACAGAAAACAACCTGACATTCGCTGTAAACATTCAAGAAGTTGGTTTCGTGAATCGTTTTCTAAGCTTCATTCACCAAGGGCGAATTGGTTCCTTTTTAGGCCAAAAGGAAGGTCGGCTTGTGTCACAACAGATCGTTGATCGGGCAGACTTTGAAACTGTCGAAGGCATTAAAATATTCTTGAAAGAAATTCTGCGGCATCTCGAAAGTGATTTAAGAGTTGAGAAGCCAATATCCGTTGAAATAAACGATCAACTTATAGAAGGTGTGTCCAAAGAAAAGTTTTATGATTTTTTGTATGGTCTTGAGTATTTGAAGCCAGAATTTGAAATAGGATGGGCAGGTAAAAAGCTTGGTCAGTTATCGCCAGGGGAGAAAGGTAATTTGTTATTGATCTTTTATCTTTTAGTGGATCAGTCAGACAGGCCTTTGGTGATAGATCAGCCTGAAGAGAACTTAGACAATGAGACTGTATTTCGAACCCTGGTGCCGTGTGTCAAAGAAGCGCGTAATCGACGCCAAGTGGTACTAATTACACACAACCCAAATCTTGCGGTGGTCTGTGATGCGGATCAGGTAATACATGCGTCAATCAATAAGTCAGACGGCAATAAAATAGAATATATTACAGGTGCTATTGAAGATAAACAAATAAACGCATTATTGGTAGATGTGCTGGAAGGGACGCGTCCAGCTTTTGAGTCTCGAGATGCTAAATATGAGGTGTCGCGATTTTGAGCAGTGAGAAGAAAGTGCAATGACTCCAGCGAATATTGTCCAAAAACTTTGGAACTACTGTAACGTCCTGCGTGACGATGGGATGTCTTACGGCGACCATGTCGAGCAATTAACGTATCTGCTGTTTCTCAAAATGGCCGACGAGCGTACTAAGCCATGATGCGATAATCTCTCATGAAGAAGAAGGCAAAGAAGATATCACGGGCATTCATTGCCCCAAAGAGCACAACCCTGAGGATTGGATATAAAGCTCCATAACGTACTCAGGTTTTGATAAACAGACCGAAAGTGTGAATTCCCCAGGTAATAGCTTTGAAACAGGGTAGTATATCCAGTGTGCATTTTTTCATTGATTCTGTGAATTACTGCGTATATAATATACTTTGAATTTGGTAATGAGTATATTACATGTGTTATATTTCAATGATTCAATGAACTTCTGCGCACAGGATATACTATGA
>Ga0210017_1002992_pt1 | contig 14316 bp, 16 predicted proteins | sample CryGeyCG2014_020_FD_183966 | JGI IMG/M metagenome (GOLD analysis project Ga0210017, IMG submission 183966) | Groundwater microbial communities from aquifer - Crystal Geyser CG08_land_8/20/14_0.20 (SPAdes) (version 2) | ecosystem: Environmental > Aquatic > Deep subsurface > Groundwater | place... | reverse complement strand
AAGAGCAATTAAAACTTAATTCTTTAGAAACCATAAATAATGAAATCAGAGCAATCTTTGCGGTTAATATGCTAAATGAAGGATGGGATGTGCTTAATTTGTTTGATATCGTCAGGTTGTATGATACCTGAGATGGGAAATGGGTCCACGATAAGTATAAGCCCGGCAATACCACGATGGGCGAGGCGCAGCTTATCGGCAGAGGAGCAAGATATTTTCCATTTCAGATGGATGAAATACAGGACAAATATAAAAGGAAATTTGACGAAGATGTTGAAAATGAACTGCGGATTATAGAAACTTTGCACTATCATAGTTTTCACAATGTTAAATACATTAGTGAAATCAAGAGCGCTCTTACTGAAATGGGAATTTTGCCGGAAAAGTATATTCAGAGAGATTTGTTTATCAAAGACTCCTTCAAGGAAACTGAGTTTTGGGAAGAAGGTGTAATTTTTGTAAATGACCGGATACAAAATCCAAGAACGGAAATATTTAGCTTGCAGGACGCAAAAATTGAAGAAAAATATGAATATGAATTAAGACAGGTCAAAATTAAAGAAGAAATTATTTTAGACGAAATGGAGAAGCCAGTGCCATCAGGTGTTACTCGAGATAAAATAGAATATAAGTTTATTGACGAAGTTATAGAAAAGTTAAGACAGAAATATTCAGATATTGCTTTACTTCGCAATGAAAAATTCTTTCAAGTTTTTGACTTCGATGAAGGCAGAGCATTTGAACCAGATTTTATAATGATTTTGAAAAAGAGAAATAGAACCATAAGTATTTATCAGATTTTTATTGAACCAAAAGGAGACCAATTTAAAGATAATCAAGGTAGGTTTGAAAGTTCTAAAGAGGGATGGAAACAAAAATTTTTGAAGAAGCGTTTGAATCTAAAATTCTCACTTAAAACTTAAATTATAATTTACTTGATATTCTTGCTAGAGGAAAAAATGTTAAAACTTGGAAAAATAAAACTCGGGGATTTTCCTAAAATTGCTGCTACAATTAGTAATCTTCGCCTGGCGTTTATAAAGAAAGCGAAGGAAGATGGAGCACAAATTTTAGAATTGAGACTGGATGAACTTAAAAAAATAGACGTTTCTTCGATATTCAGTGCGGTAAGAATTGCAAAGGAACAAGGTATGCCAGTTATCGCAACAATAAGAAGCAAGGAGGAAGGGGGAAAGAAGTTCATTTCTCCTCAAAAACGACTGCAATTGTTTAAAATGATTATTCCTGAGGTAGATGGCATTGATGTGGAATTGAGTTCAAATTCCATTCTGGATTCTGTGGTTAAATTTGCGCACAAGTTTAATAAACTGGCAATTGTTTCGTATCATAATTTTGCTAAAACTCCGTCAAAAGAAAAACTTGAGAGGATAATTAATGAATCCAGAAAGAGAAAGGCCGATATCGTAAAGATCAGTACGCTTGTTAGGACACCCATCGATATTTTAACACTTTCCTTTGTTACATTAAAAAACAAAGAAAAAAATATCATTACACTTGCGATGGGTAGAATTGGAGCAATCTCACGGATATTTTTTCCAGTTCTCGGCTCCCTGATTACTTATGGATTTATTGATAAACCACATGCACCAGGACAACTTCCGGTGAAAATACTAAAGCGGGATTTAGAAACATATCAACATATTGTGTAGCGTGTAAGGTGTAAAGTGAAAACATTGATGAACTACCGAATAAAAAAATTAAGAGAAGAAATTAAAAAAAGGGGATTGGACGCACTTTTAGTTACCAGTCCTCCCAATAGATATTATTTACTTGACATAGAAAATCCCATTGAAGGAGTATGCCTGATAACAAAGAACAATGCTTATTTTCTTACAGATTTCCTCTATTTCGAAGAGGCATCCCGATGTAACATCGGGACTGGTAACTGGAGCATTAAATTAGTCCAACAAAGGACTAATAAAGGCCTGGAGGAAATTTTAAAATATCACAACATAAGAAAATTGGGGATTGAGCCAGATTATATGAGTCTTTCCAGGTATTTAGATTTAAAAAAAATCAAAAAGTTGAAACTTCTGCCAGTTAAAAACTTAGTTGAGGCTCTGCGCATTATAAAGGACAGAGATGAAATAAGAAATATAAGAAGGGCCTGCGCTCTCACCACTAAAGGTTTTTCATATATCCTCAAGATTATAAAACCGGGGATTACTGAGAGAGAAATTGCCAATAAATTAGATTATTTTTTGAAGACATACGATGATGTTGCTTTTAGCACAATTGTCGCATCAGGAGTGCGTTCCAGTTTTCCGCACGCAATGCCCTCTGAAAAAAGACTATGTTGTGGAGATGCAGTGGTAATGGATTTCGGCGTAAAATATAAGGGTTATCATGCTGATTTCACCCGTACAATTTTTATTGGAAAAGCAGATAAAAAGAAAATTTCTTTATATTCACTTATCCTCGAAGCTCAGAAAAGAGCAATTGATAAAATAAAAGATGGTATGCCTTGCAAAAAAGTAGATTCACAGGCCCGAAGCTTAATTGAGAAAAAAGGATATGGCAAGTATTTCGGACACAGCCTTGGACATGGGGTCGGTAGAAATATTCATGAAAAACCACATTTAGGAAAAGAGAATAAATCTCCCTTAAGAGAAAATATGGTGGTCACTGTGGAACCAGCTGTTTACATTCCTGGTAGATTTGGAATAAGAATTGAGGATACAGTATTGGTTAAAAAAAATGGATGTGAAATCTTAACCGATTTTCCCAAAAATATAACAGAGATTTGAAAAGGGTTCAAAAATGATTTCAGCAGGAGATGCAAGAAAAGGTATAGTGATAGGGTTTGAGGATAGGCTCTATTATGTAGTTGAATTTCAGCATGTTAAACCTGGCAAAGGCGGTGCTTTTGTTCGCCTGCGTATGAAGGATATTAAATCAGGGGCAGTAATAGACAGAACATTCAGACCCCAGGATACATTTGAAGAAATTTATATTGATGAACGCAATTTTCAGTACCTGTACAAAAATGGCACAAATTTTATTTTTATGGATACGCAGAGTTATGAACAAATTTCATTTAGTGAAGCGCAGATTGGCGATGATGTGAGATTTTTAAAAGAAGGTCTTGAATTAAAAGTAATGTTTTACAAAGAAAAAGAAGCAAAAGGGGATGAATTACAGTCACTTGGTATTGAATTGCCTAAGTTTATAGAACTCAAAGTAATAAATGCGCCTCCAGGACTGAAGGGAAATACGGTTTCATCGCCCACAAAGGAAGTAATATTAGAGACAGGTTTCAAGTTGCAAGTTCCCCTTTTTATTGAAAAGGGAGACCTAACCAGGATTAATACAAGCACTGGCGAGTATGCTGGAAGGGGATAATCCTTGACTTTTTTATAGAAAATGATATATTAAAATGGGGGTTATAATGAATCTTAAAGAATTAAGGGATATTATTCAAATAATTCAAGAAGCTGATATCGATGAGCTGGAAATTGAAAGGGAGGGAGTGAGAATCAGGATTAAAAAGAGGCCTGGAGAATCAAGTCGTCTTTCCCAGAGCATTCCCACTGTCCCGGTTGTTCCCGCTCCAATTCAACCTTCGATATCAACCTCAGTTCCTCAAACTCCTGAAACTCAATCTGTTTCAGCTCCAGTGCCACCTCAGGCTAAAACAGAAGGAAAGGAATTGGTGTCCGTTATTTCTCCTATGGTAGGTACATTTTACAGGACACCCGGTCCAGATGCGGACCCATATGTGGAATTAGGTAGTATTGTTAAAAAAGGACAGGTAGTTTGCATTGTTGAAGCAATGAAATTGATGAATGAGATTGAATCAGAAGTAGATGGGAAAATTGTTAAGATTTTAATTGAGAATGGACAACCTGTTGAATACGGACAGGTATTATTTCAAGTTGAACCGACACAAAATGTTTAAGAAAATACTTATTGCGAATCGTGGAGAAATTGCGCTTAGAATAATCCGTGCATGTAAAGAAATGGGCATTGCTACTGTGGCCATTCATTCCAATGCAGATGAAGAATGTCTTCATGTAAGATTTGCTGATGAAAGCATTTGTGTTGGTTCATCTGCTCCCAGGGCAAGTTATCTTAATATACCCAGCATAATTACAGCTGCCGAGGTGACTGGAGCAGAGGCAATTCACCCTGGTTATGGTTTTTTGGCTGAAGACCCTCATTTTGCAGAAGTGTGCGAATCCTGCGGGTTGAAGTTTATCGGGCCTTCCTCTCAAACTTTAAATATGGTTGGCAACAAGTCACAGACACGCCGTATTATGATGAAAGAGGGAATACCTGTAATTCCTGGTTCCAATGATTCTGTAAAAAATGAAGCCGAGGCATTAAAATTTATTCGTTCAATAGGCTATCCCATGATAATTAAGGCTTCGCTGGGGGGTGGTGGCAAAGGCATGAGGGTTGTTCAAAACGAGGAGGAATTGAAGAGGAATTTTCCTGTTGCTTCTGCAGAAGCGGAATCTGCTTTTGGCAATGGTGCTCTTTACCTGGAAAAATATATTCAGGAACCACGACATATTGAGTTTCAAATTCTTGCAGATAGTCAGGGAAATATAATCTATTTAGGAGAGAGAGATTGTTCAATCCAGCGCAGACATCAAAAACTGATTGAGGAATCACCCTCAATGGTTGTTGATACAAAATTACGCAAAATAATGGGAAGGTTTGCCATAAGGATTGCTAAGGCAGTGGGATATGTGGGTGCGGGTACTGTAGAATTCTTGCTTGATCGTGAAAAAAAATTTTATTTTATGGAGATGAATGCAAGAATTCAGGTTGAGCATCCTGTAACTGAATTAGTTACGGGAATAGATTTAGTCAAGGAACAAATAAAAATAGCCAGTGGAGAAAAACTAAAAATAGCTCAGGATGAAGTTAGTATAAACGGACATGCTATTGAATGCAGAATTAATGCAGAGGATCCACAGAAAAATTTCACGCCTACCCCTGGCAAAATTACTGCATTTCATATGCCTGGTGGACCAGGAATAAGAGTTGATACTCATCTCTACGATAATTATACTGTTCCCCCCTATTATGATTCACTGCTGGCAAAACTGATTGCATGGGGGCAGGAACGCGAGGAGGCGTTGAGTCGGATGCAGCGCGCACTTGACGAATTTATCATTGAAGGAGTTCCTACTACAATTTTATTTCATCGGAAGATATTAGATAATGCATTTTTCAGGCGTGGCGAAATATATACTAATTTCATTCAGAGGCGGATTTTAGGAGAAACATAAAAATAGGGGGAAATATGCTGGAGAGAAATGAGTTAGGAGTGGTGAAAATTTCCAGACAAGTCATTGCCGGGATAGCCTCTCGCTCGGCAAGGGAAATAAAAGGTGTACAGGGAATAGGTGGGGGTTTTTTAAACAGGATGGGACACATTTTTGGAATCGATTCATTTCAGAGCGTAAAATCTGAGATTCTTACCAATGGCGAAGTCATTGTGTCCATTCCAATAATAATTGAATATGGGAAAGAAGTTTCAAGCATGGCCCAGGAAGTACAGGAAAAAATCAGAAAAGATATTGAGGAGCTAACAGGATTGGAAGTTGCCAGGGTAGATGTCCGAGTTGAGGAGGTTAAATGAAAGGGTTAGTAAAGTTTTTCTTGATATTGGGGGCAGTTATTTTTTTTCTGTTTGCGGTTTACACGTTTCTTATCTCAGTGAATATCTTGAACCTTAAGGAATCTCAGAAGGTTCTTAGCCTGTGGATGGAAAATATCGCTCAGTTAAATGCAGGATTAATTGGAGGTATACTTGCACTTCTTTCACTTCTCATAAGTGCAGCTATATTTTATGCATCGCTTAAGGAAAAAATTATCAAGAGGGAAATAGCGTTTGGCAATCCTCTTGGAGAAGTCAAGGTTTCGCTTGCAGCAATTAGTGAATTTGTGAGGAGGCTTGGTGATCAGATTGACGAGGTAAAAGAGATAAAACCACGTGTAGTGGTTGGAAAGAAAGGATTGGAAATTTACAATAAAATAATCCTTTTCTCTGATAGCAATATTCCGGAAGCAAGTGATAGGGTGCAGACAATAGTGAAAAGGTACGTCCAGGATGTTCTTGGGATTCAGGAGGTGCAGGAGGTCAAAGTGTTTGTTGAAAAAATTATACCCCGCGAGGCAAACACTGGAAATGTGTAACTCAAACCTTCTCGAAGATCCGCCAATCGGGTACCCACAAAGTGGGCGAGAGAAAGGTTTGATATAGGGAGGAAGAAAATGGGAAATGAGATAAGTTCAATTCTAAAAGGAAAAAATGGAAGGGTGATTGGGACAGTTATAGGATTTATAATCGGAATATTAATTATAATTCCCAAAATTTTCTTTTTGTTAATCTGCGTTTTAATTGGATATTTTATCGGAAGATACTTTGATGAAAAGAAGTAACGGAGTTTTAAGAATAATTGATGCCAATTTAAACCGTGCCCTGGAAGGATTGAGGATAATTGAAGAAATAGTGCGCTTTATCCTGCAGGATAAACGTCTCACAGGTTATTTGAAAGCAATTCGTCATCAAATAAAAGAGGAAATTGAAAATTTATTCATCGATGGGCAGAGATTGCTTGTGGCAAGGGATTCGAGGGGAGATGTGGGTGTATCTGCCTATGTTAAAGATGAGTTTCGCCGCTCAGATTTAAGGGAAATTTTGAAAGTTAATTTCAAGCGCACTGAAGAGTCTTTGCGCGTTCTTGAAGAATTTACGAAGTTGTTTAGTAAAAATGTGGGCGAGGTTTTTAAGGGTTTGCGGTTTCAAGTTTACTCTATGGAAAAAGATATATTGATTAATCTAAAAATTTCTAATCACCGATTAACTGGTCTCTATGTTATCCTTGACCAGTCTGTGCGACAAGACAAAACTCATTTTCAAATAGCAAAGGATTTAATTGCAGGTGGAGTAAAAATATTGCAATTGCGCGAGAAAAGGCTTTCTGATAGAGATATCCTAAAAATTGGCCTTAAAATCAGGGGTTTGACCAGGAATCGCAAAGTGCTATTTATCATTAATGACCGTGTGGATTTATGCTTAGCATTGAATGCTGATGGAGTACATTTAGGGCAGAGTGATATTCCTGCTAATTTAGCTCGCTTAATTCTTGGAAGTGAAAAAATTATAGGGGTCTCTACGCACAATCTTTATCAGGCAATCAAAGCACAGCAAGGCGGGGCAGATTATATATCTATCGGTCCCATTTTTCGCTCAGCTCTCAAACAGGATTTAAAACCTGCAGGAGTGGATTTTATCAGAAGGGTGAAAGATAAAATTAAAATTCCGTTCTTTGTCATAGGGGGAATAAACAAGGAGAATCTGAGATTGGTTATGGGGGCTGGCGCAAGAGGAGTCGCGGTTATTTCTGCAATAATGCGTGCGGAAAATATCAGGCAGGCTACAAAAAAACTTGTCAGAATGATGAAATAACAACTATGTAACTCAGGGCTTTAGCCCTGATTCAGTCTCTGGTGTGATAGTATCAGCAGGAAATGGAGACTTGTTTGACATAGCAAAAGGATAAGCCTTTTTCATAAAGGTTGCCCAGATAGGGAGTGCAACAGCGCTTCCACTCATTCTTTGACCCAGACTTTTTCTCTCGTCGCATCCCACATAAACTGTTGCAACAAGTTCTGGCATAAATCCAACAAACCATGCATCTGTGTAATCGTCAGTGGTCCCTGTTTTTCCACTAGCTGGATATGTAAATCCATATTCTCTTGCCCACCTTCCAGTGCCATATTCTATAACTCCCTTCATTAGTTCAGTGACCAATTGACAGGATTGTGGGTTTAACGTTCTTTCCTGTTTGGGTGAGGTTTCTTCTAATATTCTGCCATCATGGTCTTTAATCATTCTAATTGCAAAAGGTTCTGTTTTTATTCCATTGTTTGCAATGGTTGCAAAAGCCCGTGTTAATTCTATGGGAGTAACTACATAAGTACCAAGTGCTAAGGATAGATCAGCACCAAGGAAGCTATTGATTCCTGCAGCTCTGGCATACGGAATGACATTTTCCGGACCTATTTCTTCAAGGAGTCTTATAGTCGCTACATTTATTGAATTTGCCAGGGCATCCCTCAGGCTTACTTCTCCGCGAAACTTTCCGTCATAGTTGCGGGGTGCCCACTTGCCAGTTGTTTTTGTATAATAGATGACTTCTGTGTCTATAATTGTATCATCTGGTTTAAATCCTCTGTCCATAGCTGCAAGATAAACAAAGGGTTTGAACGCAGAACCTGGCTGCCGACTGGACTGGGTTACACGGTTGAACTGACTTTCCTGGAAATTATATCCTCCTATTAATGCTTTTATTTCACCAGTCCTGGGGTCCAGAGCTATGAGAGCACCGTTTAAATCGTTCTTTTTAAGTTCTTTACGCAGGCGACCAATGTTCTCTAAAAATACTTCTTCAGCTGCCCTTTGCATGTTTAAATCAAGGGTAGTGTAAATTTCCATTCCACCTTTATAAAGGGCATTGCTTCCATATTTTTCTTCAAGTTGGATGCGCAAGAACTCGATAAAATAAGCAGCTTTAACATCTTTGTTCTTTGGACTGTGAAAATAAAGGGAGGCAGAGCTAGCAGTTTTTTCTTCTTTAGCAGTTATAAAGCCACATTCTCTTATTTTTCTCAATACAATTTTTTGCCTTGTCAGTGCTTTATCTAACTGGCGATAAGGAGAATAGGCTTCTGGTGCTTGCAACAAACCCGCTAAAAGAGCGCTTTCAGCAAGATTTAAATCTCTGGGTTGTTTTCTAAAATATGAATAGGATGCAGAAGCTATACCGTATGTGCCAGCCCCCCAATATACCTGGTTCAGGTACATTTCTAAGATTTGTTCTTTTGTATATCTTCTTTCAATTTCCAGTGAAAGGAGTGCTTCCCTCATTTTCCTTATTAATGTTTTTTCGCGAGTAAGGAATAGAGAGCGTGCCAGTTGCTGAGTAATGGTACTTGCACCTTCTTTAAATCCTACATTAAGAAGATTTTTCAAGATTGCCCTGGTGATTCCACGAAAATCTAACCCACGGTGCTGAAAGAATCTTTCGTCCTCAATGGCTATTACTGCATCTTTCAGGTGCTGGGGTATATTCTGAATAGACACCAGAGTTCTTCGTTCAGGTCCAAACTCAGCAAAGAGAGTATTGTCTGCTGAATAAACTTTACTGGAGAGACTGGGTTCATAATTTTCCAGGACATTGAGTGGAGGGAGTCCAAACAAGGAAATTCCAAGAAGTGCAATCAATACGCCCAGGATTGTGAACACAATTATCAAGAATATTTTTGTGCCTTTTTTCATATCTACATATTATATCCTTTATTGGTAAAAAGTCAAATTTCCCAGAGGAAAAGATGGACATAGAAGAAGAGTTGAGGATAATTAAAAGAAACGTTGTTGATATTTTACCTGGCCTGGAAGAATTACGAAAGAGATTACAGGAGGCAAGACAGCAGGCAAGACCATTAAAAATCAAGTATGGAGCAGACCCTACTGCACCAGACATTCATTTAGGACATACAATTACACTGAGCAAGTTACGAGAATTTCAGGACCTTGGGCATATTGTTCAGTTTATAATAGGGGATTTCACTGCAATGATTGGCGACCCCTCAGGCAGAAATGAGGTAAGAAAACCCCTTTCAGAGGAATCAATCAGAAAAAATGCCTCAACATACCAGGAGCAGATATTTAAAATTCTTGACAAAAAAAGGACAGAGCTCCATTTTAACAGTGAGTGGTTTGGAAAGATGAGCCTTAAAGATACTTTGAAAATGGCATCATACTATACTGTTGCCAGGGTTCTTGAGCGAGCAGAGTTTAAAGAAAGATTTAAGAAGAAACAGGAGATAAGCCTCCTTGAATTTATATATCCCTTATTACAGGGTTATGATTCTGTTATGCTTGGGAATGATATTGAGATAGGTGGAACTGACCAGACTTTCAATTTGCTTGTGGGGCGGGATTTACAAAGGGATTACGGAAAAAAGGAACAGATTATTCTTACTTTGCCGCTCCTTGTAGGAACAGATGGTATAAGAAAAATGAGCAAGAGTTATGGTAATTATATCGGGATAACTGAATTACCTTTGGAAATATATGGCAAAACGATGTCTATTCCGGACGAGTTGATATTTCCGTATATGGAATTATTAACTTCCATATCAGATGAAAAAATCAATAATATGAAAAAAGATGTTCGGGACGAGAAGATGAATCCGAAAGATGCAAAGGCATTTCTTGCTAATGAGATAGTTAAAAGATACCATGGTATAAGTGAGGCAGCCAAAGCAGGAAATGAATTCGATAAAATATTTAAAAAAAGAGAATTGCCATCAGAAATCCCTTCGCGGAAATATGAAAAAGAAAAAGTATGGATTATTGATGTGCTTGTGAATGAGGGGTTAGCTAAGAACAAAACAGAAGCTAATAGACTTATTTCACAGGGAGCTGTTGAACTGGATGGAAAAACCATAACAAGTCCTGATTTTGATATTCTGATGGACAGCGAGCATGTTCTTAAAGTTGGAAAACGCAGATTTCTGAAGATAAAAGGAGAGTAAAGTAGGGGTCAGGTCTTGAATTGTGAATTAACAAGAAAAATGAATTTATGAACTCACAATTCAAGACCTGACCCCATAGGAAAACTAATGTAAACTTAACACAAAAAACTGGATATCTTGAAAAGATTTATAGTGATACTATTATGTATTGCAGGAAAACCTTAAAAAGAATCAAAAGAACTCAGGATAAAGAAAGAATTTTGTTATATTGGGATGTGGCTAATAAAATTTGGGAGTATTTGGAAATGTCAGAAAAGAATGGGTTTTTTCTAAATAATTATTATAAGCATTTTATTCGCGACCTGAAAATTTCAAAAGAAACAACAAAACGATTATTGAGACTGAGGAAAACTGTAAAGGAAAGAACAAATTTAGATGTTACAAAATCTTGGGCATACTATACCCGGAGATATTATCGTCTGAGAGCAATGAAAGGCGAATAGAGAATGTTGATATATTTTGATGAATCTTATGATGAGCAACATGCTTATTTACTATTAGGAGCTTTGTTCAATCCTCATCCGCGATTCCTTCATAGAAAGATATGTGAGATTAAAAAAGAAAATAAATTTTACTTGAGAAACGGAAGGTTCCGCGAAATAAAGTATTTCTATTGCAAGAACGAAGAGAGCCTCAAAGTTTCAAAATTAGCTATTGATGCCTTTTTTGAAAGTACAAGTTGGTTTAGATGTATCGTGATCAAAGAAATGAATCTTTCATACTTCGGTGCTCCTTATGAGTCAGAAAATATAAAGAAAGCAAGGGCTTATAAAAAATTTGCAGAACTTTTGCTTGCTCATAATACAGAAAAAACATATATGGGAATTTTATTAACAGATCGTTTGACAAGATGCCGGGGTGACCTTTTTGTAGAGAGAATGAAAGAATGTTTCTGTGTACCGAATCAAAACTATTCAATGGGTAAGCCAATTCCTACTCTCACCAGAATTGAAGAAGTTGATTCATGCTTGGACCAATATCAAGTACTGCAAATTTGCGATTTGCTATTAGGGTGTGTAACTAATAATTTGGTTCCTCCAAAAAATAAGTATAAAAAAGCCCTTCGAGAATATCTCATAAAAAAATTAGGTGCCAAAGATTTATTACCTATTACTTGGGATAGATATTCAAAAACCTATGTAGAAACCTATTTTCCCAAATTTAACATTTGGTATTTTAAACCATCAGAAAAAGAAAAACTCAGGTGTGATAGTGGTAGTACCGATAGTCAGGTTAACCCAACATCTCCCACTATACCCTGAGTCTAATAATAGTATATCACATTTTTATCAAAAGTCAAGAAAAATGTGCATTTGTGTGCATTTTCTATTAAGTTAGGAACTATCGGACAAGGGGAGATATGAATCTTAAGAAACTATCTATTTTAACGATTTTTGGCATTGCGATGGGATGGTGGGAAGGAGTGGTGGTTGTTTACATAAGAAAGATTCTCCAGCTTTCTGCTATAGATCTTACTAAGATTGTAATGGAACAGGTTCCACGCAGTCTCCTCATTATTGAACAAACCAGAGAAGTTGCCACAATAGTAATTCTTGTGACAATTGCATTGCTCCTGGAAAAAAATTGGATACGAAGGCTTGCAACATTTTTGTGGGTATTTGCTATCTGGGATATTTTTTATTATGTGACTTTAAAAATTCTTATAAACTGGCCTCCGTCTTTGTCCACCATTGATTGCCTTTTTTTGATTCCATGTCCTTGGACTGCACCTGTCTGGATACCATTGATAACAATGGTCGGATTCTTGGTTTTGTCTGGTTATATTTTTAAGAAATGTAGGGCAGACCATTTCGAAGACTCGCCAAGGTATTGATGGAGAGAGGTCTCTAATAAGGAAGAAAAGTGACTTCAAGAGAAAGAGTTTTGAAAGTGCTTAGACATCAAGAGCCTGATAGGGTTCCTGTTCATGATGGTCCGTGGGCAGCGACAATTGAGCGATGGAAGAAAGAAGGATTGCCGCCGGATGTTGGCGTAGAAGATTATTTTGGATATGAATTCGCCGGTTTTGGAGCAGACTGTACACCCAGATTTCCGACCGACATAATTGAAGAAAACGAAACTTTTATTATTCAGAAGACACAGCAGGGCGGTGTGCGGAAGAACTTCAAGGACTATTCCACTACTCCTGAAATCATAGACTGGCCGATTAAAGGTAAAGATGATTGGGAAAGGATAAAAGAAAGGCTTCAACCAGATGATACCCGACTGGAATGGGGAGGTCTTAAAAATGGAATGGAACATCACAGGAGTAAAGGCAGATTTATTACTTATAACGCCGCTATCGGATATGACCTTATGCAATCATATATTAAAAGTGAAGAATTGCTCGTGCTGATGGCAACCGAACCCGATTGGGCAAGGGATATGTTTATGACAAATGCTAAGCTAGTGCTTGAAATGTGTGACAGGATACTCAAAAAAGGATTTCATTTCGATGGTGCATTTATGTATGACGATATGGGTTACCGCAATACCTCTCTTTTTTCGCCAAAATGCTATAGAGAAGAGATATTTCCTTCTGACAAAATGTTATGCGATTACTTCCATGAGCAGCGTATGCCAGTGATATTGCATAGTTGCGGTAATGTGAAAGTTTTGATTCCGCATTTAATTGAAGCGGGCTTTGATTGTCTTCAACCACTTGAAGTCAAAGCAGGAATGGACGTCAGGGAATTAAAAAAGGAGTACGGCGACAAACTTGCATTTATGGGCGGGATAGATGTCAGAAAGATGGCTAACGAAAATCCTGCAATTATAGAAGATGAAATAGCAAGTAAATTTGCAGTTGCAAAAAAGGGTGGAGGATATATCTATCATTCTGACCATTCCATTCCAAAGGATGTGAGTTTCCAGCAATACCAGAGAGTAATGGAATTAGTTAAAAAATACGGGAAGTATTAAAAGAGGTTTTAATGATTCAGAGTATGACGGGCTATGGACAATTCAAAGTTAAGAGAAATAAGCTTTCTTTTCTCATTGAAGCGCGTTCACTTAACAGTAGATTTTTGGATATAATAATAAAGATGCCAGAGGGAATCGTTCAATTGGAAGATAAGATTAAAAAGCTTGTTCAGAATAGGATTAAGAGGGGACGGATAAATCTTACAATAAACGGAGAAAGAAATTCATCTAACGAGGTTCAGGTAGATGTTGCAAAAGCAAAGAGATATCTCGCTATTTTTAAAATGCTTAAGAATAAGCTGAAAATACCTGGAGAGATAAATCTGAACTTTTTACTGAACTTTCCCCAGATTTTTAATCTAAAAGAAAAAGAAGTGGTGTTGGTTGAGATTTGGCCGTTGTTGAAAAAAGGAATAGAAAAAGCATTGGATTCCCTTATTAGTTCAAGATTGAAAGAGGGAAATAATATTCACCAGAATCTTTTGAAACATATAACAATCATTTCAAATTCATTGAAAAAAATAGATGAACAAATTCCACTTACAGTGAAATATCATAAGGAAAAACTTGAGCGTACACTTAAAGAATTTTTGCCGGAATTGAATTTGAACCACCCCCGACTTGTTGAAGAACTAACTCTTTTTGCTACAAGGGTGGATATTTCAGAAGAGATTTCTCGATTAAAAAGCCATTTGCAAGTTTTTGCGGACACATTGAATAAAATTGGACCAGCAGGACGGCGTTTTGAATTTATAATACAGGAAATGGGCAGAGAAATAAATACACTTTCAGCAAAAGCTGATGATTTTTTAA